>Ga0247608_10000701_pt1 | contig 52105 bp, 101 predicted proteins | sample 176DNAGHGlowgp2_FD_193490 | JGI IMG/M metagenome (GOLD analysis project Ga0247608, IMG submission 193490) | Sheep rumen microbial communities from Palmerston North, Manawatu-Wanganui, New Zealand - 1766 DNA GHGlow gp2 | ecosystem: Host-associated > Mammals > Digestive system > Stomach > Rumen ... | reverse complement strand
AAAGAAGATTTCGAATTATTGAAGAGGTATTTAGGAAATGAGTAAATTTATTGAAATTGAAGATAGTTTAGTAAATGTAAATGAGATTGAATGTGCATCAATGTCATTAGATAATACAAGTATCACGATTAATTTTAGAAGTGGTAATGAGTTATTTATTAAGAATGATAAGGAATTGTATATTAGTAGATTATACAAAAAGATTAAGAAGGTGCTATGTAATGGATAAAATGGAATTAGTGTGTTTACAAGTATTTTTAGGACAAGATGAAGATTTAAAAATAGATATAAAATTTCATAAAAGAATAGAAAAGAAAGAGGCTATTGAATTATTAGAAATGGCAATCGAAGAATTAAAAGAGGCATTAAATGAACAAGATAACTAAAAAATATTGTAGTATATTTGCTGATAATAACAATAGAGGTTGGTATCCAAAATTTAAAGCTACACCTAAAACTATAAATTTAGCAATTAGGCAGTATCATCAATGGTTTGACAAAACCAAGAAAAAGAAACTAGGAAAGAAAAAGAAAGATGAACAAGATAACTAGGAAAAATGTAGGAGCTAGATTCTATATTAAGCAGTCCTTTTATGGTAGTGTTAGCAACTTTGAATCATTTTATAACGGAATGAGAAAAAGGAATAAAATAAGAAGATATTTAAAAAACAAAGGTAATTACTGAATTTTAAGAGAGGCAAAAGAGAATGGAAACGGCAGTAGCAATAACATTGATAATTAGTTTTATAGTAGTTGAAGTAATGGAAATTATATTTAATAGAAGGAAATAAAGGAGGATTAGATTATGGATTATTTAATTATTAGTGCTTATGATGGAACATATGGTTTTTCTGTTTGTCATAATGGAATTGTTTATGAAAATGATTATAATGAGGATGAACCACTTTTAAAACACATAAGAGAATTATTTAAAAATAGCAATTTTAAGGAAGATATTTTAAAAGAATATGGAAATGATTATGATTTAATCATTTTTTGCAATGATGGTTCAACTGAAATCATTAAAGATAATAAGGACTATGTCCCTACTAATCCACAGCTGATGTTGGCTCGTTCTGAGGGCAAGAGATTGATGCAATTAAATGAGATGATTCATAGCAATGTGGATAAGCCTGTACTTTGGCTTGGAAAATATGTTAGTGAAAATAAGTATATAGTTCCACAAAAGATGTTTGAAAGTATGCAGCATAAGGAAAATAATAATTCTATTTATAGAAAATTAAGAGACTATATAAAGGAAGAAGATAGAACAATTTGGAATATTTTTGGAACTTTAGAATCTACACATTGCGAATTTCATTTTGACCAAGGTGAGGAATGGAAGACATATACTCCTTGTGGCATTTATGCTGGTCAATATGACTTTTTATTAGATTATTATGTTAAAGGTATTATTCCTAAATATAAAATCGAAAAAAACCAAATTATTCCTTATTTGAGTATTACATTATCTAAAGATTTGGATTAATTTCAATTTTGGGTTATAATAAATTTATAATGATGATAGTTTTTATGAATTTGGAAGGTGTTGGTATAGTGAAAGGAATTTGGGTATCTTTATTTGTATTTGTTTTTACAGCATCTATAACATTCTTGAACTTCTGGCGAGGACGAGAAATATTTGGATGGATAACAGCAATCTTTACATTTGTCGATTTATGCATTTTATTGTATAACGTGATAAAATACTTAAGGAAATGAAAAAGGAGGAAATATGAGGAAATTTTTAGGGATTTTAAGCGTATTTATAATGGTTTTAATGTTAGCATCCTGTGGAAGTGATAATAACGCTAGTGCTAATGTTAATACAGGTTCTAATAATAGCATCAATAATGTTGATGAAACTGATGATGCTGAAGAAGAAAAAAAGGAAGAAACTAAACTTTCTGATATTACAGGTACTTACAATAGATTCAGCCAGGATAATATAACAATTAAAATAACTGAAACAGAGTTTATCTTAAATGGTAAGGAAAAGACATATACATATTCTTATATTCGAATTGCTGAAAATATCATTTATGTAGATGGTCAATATCGTTATTACTTAATTATAAATGGTTGTATCTTTAAGTTACCTGATGATACTATTATGTATTCAAAATAAAAAAAGCAAAAGAATGTTAAATTTTCTCTTGACATTCTTTTTTCTTTATAGTAAAATGGAATTGTCAATTAAGGAGGTTGTTAAAATGGAAACAACATTAAAGGATGCAATTCTAAAAATTAATTTTAATACAAAACCAGGTATTATGATTCCTAAAGGAGCAAAGGTAGAAATTATTACTGATGAGATGACTAACAATTATGTCATGGTTAAGTATAAGGGTATGTATTTACCTGTCCACAAGGATGCACTAGAGGAGGTTGAATCATGAAAGAAGATTTAATTTATTTATTAGGATTAAAGGATGCTAAATTTACAGCTGAAAAGGAATTGGAAAAGAATCCTTGTGCAGTTAATGCTCAAAAGGTTTTTGAATATTCTAAAAGAATAGATGAAGTTTTAGCAAAAATAGATAAAGATTATGATGAATTTAATAAATATAAAGAATTTGAAAAAAGATTAGGTTGTCCGTTAGAGGTAAGATGTAAGATTACAACTGATACCAAAGTATATGATGTAGAAGGAAATAGTTTTGAGGTATCATACATACATGATAACAATTTTTCTGCAATAATGAATTACGGTTTTGGTAGTAGATATGATTTTGATTTTGCATATAGTGACTACAAAATTACTTGGTTTTTAAAAAAAGATAGGAGTGAATAAGATGAGTAAAATAGTAGAAATAAATGGTGAATCATTATTAGAATTAGATAATGATGAAAGAGAATTTATGAGAATGTTTATTCAATGTATAAATATAAAAGACTCAAATTATAAGCTTTGGTTAAATGAAGATATTGATTTATATAATAAGTTTATTAACAAATTAAGAAAGGATAAGGAGGAATAATATGAACTATAAACAAGAAATTGAAAAATTAGAAAAAAATATTGAATTTAATAAAGAAACAATTGCATTAAATGAAAAGTATGGTATTGGTAGCAATTATACAATTGAAAATAAGATAAAAGAAAATGAAACACTAATTAATTTATTTAAAAAGTTTGAGGCTCTACCAAACACTGCATTAGATATTCCAAGTAAAGCAATTCATTTTTACATTGATTATGGAGGAGATAATAACATAAAACTCTATCCAGGTTTCAAAGATGATATTTGTGGTAAATTATACCAGTATGTTTGTAATAGTTATAGTGAGTGGTGGACACAATTGAAAAAGTTTATAGATGCTTCATTTTATAATATTACCGATATACCACAATTATTAATTAAAGTCGAAAAAAGTTATTGGACAAGTTCTTTAGAGGAGCGTTGTGACTACTTTTATGACAATGTATTACAATTCATCGACTTTTTAAATAACAATGCTGTTGGCAAATCTGTATTAAATAGTATTGATACATATTACTTAAATTTAATCGAAACAGCAAAGAATGAGAGCGAATAAGCATGATTAAATATGAAGATAGAAAACAAAAAATTCAAGTTACTGAACTTATGTGTGATTTGTTAAATGGTATTACACATTATTTAACTGAAGAAAATAAGCAACTTGTAACTGTAGCTTTAAATATATTAAATAATACTGATATTGAGGATAAGGAGTAATTTATGAAATCATTAGAAAATGTTATTGAAGATTTAAAGGAAAAATTACAATTCTCTACCAACGAATATAACAAAGCAGTTGCTAGTTATGGAGAATTATGTATACAAGCACTTTATTCAAGAGGAGAGGTAACTGCTTTAGAATATGCCATCAACAAATTAGAGGAGGTATTAAATAATGCCAAGGACAACAAAAGGTACTAATATAGATAGCATATATTTTGCTAAACCAGATAAAAATAAAATATATTTTTGCCCTAAATGTTGTAGTATGCATATTGTTGTTACAAAAGATAATAATAAAATCAGCATAAAATGTTCAAGATGTGGACATTTTGAAATTAGAGAGGTGCTTACAAGTGAGTAGAGTATGGTTAAGTCAAGAACAAGAAGAAAAACACCAATTTATAAAAGAAATTGTGATTATAGTTTTGGTAGGAATATTAATTGTTGGAGCATTCATAACATTACTCATCATCGTTGGTAAAAATAGATATAATGATGCAATAAGCAATCCACCAAGCATAAATTGGATAGAAGAAGATTTAGAAGATATATTTATGACAAAATCTGTTGATGTTCAAAAAGAACATGTTGATTTTGAAAAAGAAGAAATATATTGTGTAGTCAAAGCTAACGGACTATATTTTAAAGTGCATTATGTATTAATAAATAGAGATTTTGTAAATTGGAAATGGGAATATGATAGATATATTCAAATTAGTGAGGTGTTAGGAAATGACATATAATTATAAACAATTACAATTAAATTTAGAAAATGATGAGGTATATTGGTTGTGGGATTTGATAATGTTTGCATTAGATTATGATGCCGCAAACGATAATAAAAAATTAACTGATGAAAAACGTAAATTCGCTAAAAAGTTAGTAGATATTTGCGATGAAAGTAAAAGTTTTTAGGAGGAAACAAAATGAAACTATTACTATATTGTACAAAGGCAAAGCCGTATTTAGCCGATTTCAAAGGAGAATATCAAACATATTCAAATGGTAAAGAATTAGATGAATTGTGGGATAAAGGTTTTAATCTAAATGATATTATGAATATTCTTAACGGCAAAATAGTTGCTGAATGTGATTTTGAGGTTGAGTGGTGTGATACATCTTGGTGTTGTGGCGATTTTATAGAACATAAAGGATTAGAAAAAAGTTGTTTAACTAAAGAACAATTATTTGATTATGTGAAAGGCAGAAATGAGTTTTATGCAATCCACATTAATAACTTATACATATTTGATGAGCCAAAGAAAATTACAGCATATCATTGTAAAACTAACAAGAATGATGAACTTTGTTTAAATGGTGGTTGTGGTTATAAATTCTTTCATAAAGCACCTCAAAATATGATGAAGGTATATGACCATTGGGGAAAAGGAAATGAATATATTTTAATTTCAATACGCCCTGAATGGTTATGCAAAATTCTAAATGGTGAAAAGACTATTGAGGTACGCAAGAAAGTACTAAAGGAGATGATATAGAATGGAAACGTTAAAAGAGTTTATAGATGAGCATTTTGATACTTATATTGGGATAAGATTATATATAACTACTGAAAAGATGGAAGATGAATTTTCATTTGAGGATTTAAAAGATGAAGATTATAAATATTTAAATGATTTAACTATAATTGAATGGACTTATAATGACGGAACATTCTATTTCACATTAAACGGGAGGTAATCATGAAAAAATCTGATATTGAAAGAGCAATATATGATGCTGTCACATTGACAACTATTAGTGGTAAAGTTTTAATAGGTTATCTTGTACCTGCTCAATATTTAAAAGGTAAATATACCCTTTTACCATTTAATGATTTTAATAGCACTTATACTTATCCAGCATCAGCTATTAAAAGCATCCAATTTTTAAGAAATGGAATTACAATAGAATAAAGAAGAAGGAGAATAATATGAAAAGATTTTTAAAGGTTTTTGTTTTAATTGGTTTATTTATTTTTACAGCCACACTTACAGGCTGTGTTGCAAAGGAAAGTACAGTTCAGCATAATTTATTAAATGAAACAGGTAATTTCAAAACATATAGAAAAATCACTGTTATTAATTTAAGAAGTGATAAGGTACTTATGGAATTTGAAGGATACTTAACATCTAAATTAGATAGTGAAGGAGATGTTAATATTATAATTATGACTGGTCCTGACCAATATCAGTTACATTATGTAAGACTTGCTGCTGAAGTAACTTATTTATCAGAGCAAATCAACAATACACATACTGACCCATATCATTGGGAAATTAATATTTATGCTATTTGGCCAGACGTTAATTGGGGGTAGAAGATAAGAGGATTAAATATGATTAATTTATTTGGTGAGGATTTTAATCCTAGTAAGAGTAAAAAACGTTATGTATCTATGCAAAGCACATTTGGAATCAAGGAAGGTTTTAAATGTAAAAACTGCAAACATTTTGAAAGACATCATTATAGTAAAACATATTTCAAGTGTGCTTTATGGTACAAGAGTAATAGTGAGGCTACTGACATTAGAGCTAATGCTACAGCTTGTGGAAAATATGAGGAGAATCAAGATGAAGGTAATCGATAAAAACGGAAATATTTTTGATGTTATAGAAGAACTTGAAGATAGATATAGAATCAAACCTAAAAAAGAAACTATGCCCGATGGATTACCTTCAAATTATTATGCTTTTTATATTTCTAAAGATTGGGTCAAGGAGATAATATATGATGAAAAAAATTAAGGATTTAAGCCGATTAGAGGCTGAAAATATATGTAAAGAAAGAACTGAAAAGATAGGAGAACTTTGTGGTAAATGTATAGGTTGTCCTTTATCAGCAAAAGGTGGTTATTGTTACAAGTATTATATAATTAGTAAAGAAGATGAAATATTTTGTCCTAAAGAAGTTGAAAAAAAATTCAAAGAAATTGAAGAAAACGAGGTGGAAATTTAATGAAGTATTTAGCTGGATTCTTATTAATAATTTTATCAATTTTAATGGTAGTATTTACTTTTATGTTTTGGTATAAAGATGATGAGGCTATGGTTATGTTAGCTAGTCTTTATGTAGCATTATTTTTATCAGCAATTGTTGGATTAATTGGTATGGCAATTCTTACATCTAAGAGAACCACAACTATTCATGTTGTTGACGATGATAGAGAGGATGATGATAAGGATGATTTATAAAAATGATTATTTATTAAGAATAATTGAAGATAATTTTAATATCAATTCTGAAATCAATACTATCGATAATGAGCTTGTTTTCTATCTAGGTGACGAAAAGGTCAGCATCAGCTTAAAAGATGAAACTAACAACGGATATTTACTGTTTGATTATATGCTTAAATTTTGGACTTTATCTAAAGATAAGAAAACAGGTAGAGGTGGTCATATTGCTTTACATGAAGATGTTGATTTAGAAAAGACAATCATTGATTTTTTAGATGAAAAGGTATTCCTAGGAAAGGTATATAAGAATGGTTCTTTTATTAATGAGTGGAAGAATCCTGTTGTAATAACTGTTGCTGATAATAAGCCAGAGAAAAAGGCTGAGCCTTTAACTTTATTTGATTTTATGTAGGAGGTAAATATGATTCAATATTTATTTATAATGTTTTGGTGTCACTTTGTAGATGATTATGTCTTACAAGGTGTAATGGCTAAAATGAAACAAAAGAAGTTTTGGCAAGAGAACGCTCCACAGCCTTTATACAAGTATGATTATCTTATGGCTTTATTATGCCATAGTTTAATGTGGGCGATTTCAATTATGATTCCTACAATAATTAGTGGAAATTTTATTTGGTGGCTGATTCCTATTAATACATCTATTCATTTCATTGTAGATGATTTAAAAGCAAATAGATTTAAAATTAATTTGATTGCAGACCAAACAATTCATTTTATACAAATAATTTTAACTTTTTTAACATGTTATGTATGGAGGTAAATATGATAGTTAAAACTAAATGTTATTTTTTGAAGAAGGATGTTAATCCTGAAATTTTAACTAAATATGGATTCAAAACTTTCAATGATGGTGAATCCTATTGGCTGATAGAAGAAATTGTATATTATAATGATACAAGAAGATTTGTAGATTACTTTCGTAGAAGTGGTAGAATCAAATATACTAAACCTTATCTTGAAAATTTAATTAAGGATGGTTTAGTTGAAAAAGGATATTATTATATGTGGTACGCTATTATTGGAAGATGGCAAAACTATTCTCAATCTAAATTAGAAAGAATTTATAAGAGAGTCGAGAGATTAAACAAAAAAGATTAAATTTTCTCTTGACACTCTTTTTTGTTTATGGTAATATATAGTCGAGGTGATTAATATGACATTAAAAGAATTAGCAAACTTAATTCCAGTAGGACAAACAATATTAATTAAGGAGCATAAGTATACAAAGAAATATACTGCAAACGGAAGACCTTATGAAGAAAAGGAAGAATTACTATATGATGATAGAGAATGTTTAGATTATGAACAAAATAAACATCTATTAAATAAAGAAGTTAAGTACGTTGTAAGTGGTTATGCCTACACATCACAATTAACTATAAATGAAATCGAAGATTATATTATAATTGAGGTGGAATAATGGAAAAGTACATAAGAACAGAAGAGGGACATATATACGAATATGTTGAACAAAGAATATATCCAAATCAATATGTAAAGTTTGGAATATATAGACATAATCTTAATAGTAAGTATGAACAAATAATTGCTCAATCCGAAAACCTAGCCGAGTTGTGTGACGGGTTTGTGTTAGTAGAGAAAATGCGTGAAGTGACTTATCATCATAAAAGTTCTAAATTTGATGATTTCAAATCTATTGCAATGCTTGATGAAAGATATACATTATATGGTGCAATTTGGACTGACAAAGGCTTAATCTATGTAGCCAAATTGAATGCTGATGGAAATTTAGAATTATTATAATTTGCATATGTTTAAAAAATTATATCGAAAATGGTATTGAAAATACAAAAAACGCAATTTTAATTTGCGTATTTGAAAAATTTATTCAAAAAGCGAGGTTAAGATATGGAAAAAGATATATATGTATTACTTGAGAAATGCCACGAAGCATTAATAAATAAGAGGGTTTTAGAACCACCTGAAAAGCCATTTTGTATATTCGATATTTCAGTATATAAAAACGAGAGTCAAGAAACATTAAAAGAAGTATATGAGCGTGGCTTGGATATTTATTTTACTGATATAAAGAAAAAGAAAAGCTATAAGTTGAATGAACAGGGTTTGATAGATGAGGTGAAAGATGATGAGTAAAGAAGAAATTGTAGAAGAAATCAAAGAACATATTGAAGATTATATGTACATAGATGAAATAAATGCATATATCAAAGGTTATTTGGATTCCTTATGTAAAACTTATGAAATAAATTGGGATGAAAGATATGAAATTGAGGAGGCACTAAAAGATGAGTAAAGAATATTTAAAAGCATTAGAGAATATGAAAAATGGTGCTGATGACTGGTATAGAAGTTATGAAATGTATGAAGATTACCCTGTGGTTAAATCAGCCTTACAACGCCTAGAAGCAATCGAAAATACAAAACCTAGTGAAGCGTTAAAGTATGTAAATGGTAAAATTGCTGATTTAGAAGATGATTTACAACATTATACTATGGTTGAGAAAGATAAGTGTAGAGAGTTTTTTATAAGTGAAGATTTAAAGCAATTTACAAATATCAAACAAGTCTTACTAAAAGCTCAAGAACAAGAAAAGGTATTGAAGATTATGTTCGAGAAAAGAATTGATTTAGAATGTTTTTATATTACTTTCATAGAAGATAATTATGATTACAATTATTATGAAAAAATGTATGGAACTTATGGCAAGTATAAACTTACCGAAGAAGAATTTAATTTATTAAAGGAGATGTTAAAGTGATTAAATATACTGGAACATTAGAGTTGCTTAAAGAAAAAGGCTTTGAATATAACAAAATGAATAAGACTTATGAATATTATTTCGATAATGGATTAGGTGGTTGGATTGTAATGACTATCTTGGAAAGAAATGATAATTCAAATAATGAAATCTTAATGAAGAATACAACTGTTTGGTATGATTTGATGTGGAAATTAACAAGAGTTATGAGTTTTGCCAAACAAGTAGGAATTGAAAATTATATTGTAGAGGTAGAGGAATGAAATATATAAGAACAAAAGATGGAATAATGAAAGTTGATGATTATTTAGAAGAATGTGAAAAATGGCAAAATATTAAATATTTAACAACAAAAGAAAAATTTTTACAAGGAACTCAACAAGCTGATACAATAGATGAATTAGTAGATGAGGCTGTATTTTTCGATGATAACGGAAAACCACATTATATGTCTCAAGAAGGTAATATATGGTTTTTAGGCGCAGCATTATTTAAAGATTCCTTAAGATTCGGTATTTTTACTGAAACTGGCTTAATTTATGTAGCAAAAATGGTTGATAAGGATGTAGTGCTGATATGAGAATAACTTATAAAGATGAAAATGGAATATATCAGTTAGATGATAATTATGTTAGTGAAAAAGGCATAGATATAAATGGTCTTGATGATATTACTGATTATATAGGTGAGCGAGAAGATTTAGAACAAGAACTAGGTTGCCCGTTAGAAAAAATGATTGAAGATTTAAAAGAAAATTATTTAATGTTAAAAGAACATATAAAAATCAAAGAAGATTATAAAGACAAGCACTACGAGGAAAGCCGAAAAATGAATGTAATGGAACAATTTTATCAAAATGGTAGATTTGATGAAGATTTATCTATTTCAAAAGAAATAAAATGCAGACTTGAAAACAAATACCCAATGCTTAAAGCAGATAGGAGTGAGTAATGATGGAAATAAAAGAATTAAGAGTAATGTGTTTGGGTTTAATAAATGAAGAAATTATTCCTAAAATAATTAGTGTTCAATATGACAAAGAATATGATTTATATATTATTTTCTATAAAGAGGAAAAGGTGAGTAATATGAAAAAGAAAATCGGAGATTTAACTATAAGGGAAGCAAAAGAAATGCAAAATAAAATTTGTAATACAATTGTAGGTTGTAAAGGTTGCCCGTTTCATGCTTGTTGTATAAATAATTATATTGACCTAGAAAGAGAAATTGAGGTTGAAGAATGATTGCTGATTGGATTTATAATTTTCTAGTCATTTGGGGTTATGGTTTTAATAAAGCAGTAGGAATAAATGATATTAGTGAAGTTAGTAATATCAAAACAGCAATTATGATTTTGATAATAATTATTATATTTCTAATTCTAATTGTTGTATTGTTATGTATTGAAGTGTTTTATAAAAGAAGGAGGCGTTAATGTGACAGTAGATGATTTAACAGCTGTATTACTTTCTAATCAATTAATAAGCATAAGAGATGCCGAGTATAATGATTTATACTATGGTGAAAATGATAAATTAGATGATGTAAAACATAAAGATATTTTAAATAAAGAAGTTCTTTATGTTGAACCACATAGGTTTTATATTGATGTAGTAGTTAAGGATGGTGATTAATATGAATAAAAATTATTTTTTAGATGAATTAAATGCAATTACTAATTATGCTAATAGTAGTAATACAGCTCATACTGAAACAATTGTTAGAGAAATGCTTTCTAAACTTTTATCTATGAGTTTTGATGAATTAACTAATCACGAATTTAAAACTTGTGAGGTGAATCCAAATGAAGATAACTGATTGTGGATTTAATAATTCAAATATTCTATTCGCTGTTATAGATGGAGTCTTAATTTTAGCTAATAAGGATACAGCTGAAATGTATAAGGTAAATGTTGTCAGCAAGTTTAAACCTGCTAAAATAAAGGGTGTTAAAACTATTAAAATTGAAACACCCAAACCTATTGTAAAGGAGTATGATAGAAATGCTAGATGATGTTGCAAAAGGAATAGTTAATGAGGCTAAAAATATTGCTGAAAAAATGCTGATAGATGATATTATTTATATTTATGAGCATCCTTTAATATCTTATAATAGTTATATTAAGGAGGCTTTTAAATATAATGAGAATTGTATTAAAAAGGTTTCAGATTTAAAGCCTGAAAGTTGGAGTATGACTTTTACTTATAGTCCACAAAGAATGATTTTATCAAAGGAGGTATTTGATTACATTGAAGAACTTGGAATCAAAAAAATTTCATTTACAAACAAAATTCAAAATTGTCCTTCCAACTAGGAGTAGACCTGTTAAATTTAAACCTAATCCTAATGACCATCAGATTCAAGGTTATCAATATACATTTCAATATATAGAGGAGGCTGAAATAAATGATAACAGTAAAAGAGGCTAGAGAATTATCTATGGTTCATGCAAAATTAGATGGAACTTTAGATGAACTTTTAGAAGATATAGAAAAATATATTAAAAAAGAATGTGATTCAAGAGAAAAAGGATTATATTATGGTGTTAATACATTAAAATATGATTGTCGTATTATAAAACAAGCTAAAAAAATCTTGAAGAAAAAAGGCTATAAAATAACAGAAATTATAGATTCGGAACAGCCTAATCGTCCTATAAGTATAACTTTTAAAATTTTATGGTGGTGGTAAAAATGTTAGATATTAAAAATATGACTGATGAACAAATTGTCAATTTAATAAAATTATCAAAGCATGAACTTGAAACTAGGCGTACTAACAAGCCTTATATGTTTCCTACAGGTGTAATTAAATTAACATTAGAATCATCTATCACTAATGATAAGGGACAGGTTTTCCAAAATGAGCCTAAAACTATTTTTTATGAGACAATGAATAAAAATGATATTGACGCTATATTTAATGAAAGATTTCAATATATTCTTTTCGTCAATCAATTAGTTGAACATTTTAAACAAGAAATGTGGGAAAATCAAACTGGGCCTTTAAAGTTAACTAGGGATGAAATTCATCAGTTACAACATATAATTTTTAGAGTTCAACATACTTTGATTAGTGAGAATGATTCTCAATTACTAGAAAAATTATTAACTATTTTAGGAGGTAAATAATATGAAAGCAAAAGTAAAAACAAATATAGACCCTTGGGATGATAAGGTATATCCCGAATTAGAGGTCGGAAAAGAATATGAGGTTGAGACAGTAATCATACATTCATCCTCAACTGATGTATATCTTGAAAACGGAAATAATTATAATAGTTGTATGTTTGATGAAAAATTTAGAGATAGATTACATGAAATAATAGATATGTTTAATTCTGATGAGGATTCTCAAGTAGGTGATAGATTTGGAGTTTTTGTTAGGGATTGGTATTAGAATAGGAGGTAAATAATATGAAACAAGTATTTATTTTTGTGGGAGACCCAGCAACTGGTAAAACTGTATTAGGAAATTTAATTAATGCAAATGCTATTGTATTTGATGACTTCTTACCTCATTTAGCAAATGAGTTTGATTCTGAACGTTTAAAGTATTATGATTATGCTATTTACATAACAAATAATCCTAAAAACGTAGATATTATTAAGAATCATTTTCCTGATACCCCTGTATCAGTATGTGAGTTTAGGAGGTAAATAATGATAGACCATTTAAGAAGTAATAAGGGTAAGGTGTTTATGTATATTTTACCTGTTAGTGCTGATTACATTATATGTAAGGTTCAAATTACTAATGTGCATAATACAATGCATGAATTTATAATTCTAGATGTTATTAGAGAAGAAGTAGGAAATGGAATCTATAATTATTATAAAAGAGAACAAATAAGAATATGGGGTTCTAATAAATACTTATACCCTATAACTGATAAATTTAAAAAGGAGACAGCATAATATGAGATTATTAGGAGCGAGACGATTTCTTGAAACTGTTAAGCCTGGTACACTTTTCATACAATATTGGGAGAACAGCCAAAACGAATGCTTAAAGATAATTCAAGATTTTGAAAATGGTAAAAATTTATTAAATGAATATTATCTTGATTTTCATATGTTCGGAGACAATAGTGGTTCATTAGCCTTCATAGTTAATGATGATATTGTCACTATTGATAATAAAGATTATGATTGTTTATTCCATTATGATTGTAATATTGTGGGAGATGCTAGTCCTAGTAATACTTTATATTTAGTATTTGATAGTGAAGATGAGTGGCCCGAGACTATTCATATTGAGCAAACTGAAGATGAGTCATTAAATAAGGCTGACCTTATTAAAATTCAAAAGTGGTTCTTATCCACAAATACTTTCGATGATGAGACTTCAGATAATGCTTGGGCTTTAAATATTTTGAAGTATAATGATTATTATAAGGATGATGAAATCGTAAATTATGGAGGTAAAAATTAATTATGTTAATTCGTTCTAAAAATAAAATGGGAATCTATGAGGCAACAAACATTATCGTTAATGATAATAATGAGGTAGTTAAAATCTTTAGTGATGATGTTTATTTTCTATTAGGTAAGTATGATTCAAATGTGCGATGTAAAGATGTATTACAATATATCTATAATTGTATTATTTCAGGTTATACTATTATCGATATGCCTGATGATGATTTTAAGATTATTAAACTAAAACCTAAAACTGATAAAACCATGGAAAATATGCTGCCTCAATCAGTTATTAAGAAATTAAAATCTTATGGATTCTATACCATGGAAGATGTTATTAAGAATCAAGAACACATTTTCTCTTTAGGGTATCGGACCAGCAACAGCTAAAATTATTAGGGAGGCTATTAGAGTATATGAAAAATCTTAGAGAAGCTGAATTAATGGAATCATTTAAGCAGCAATTGCTAGATGCTTTAAGTAAAATTAAAAATCCTTATGCTGAAATAATTTTCAAATTTAGTGAAGAAGGAAGTAACTATCATTTTAAAGATGAAAAAATCTTTTATAGCTTTGGAGATTTAACTTTTAAGGATGTTAGACTTGGCAATATGGAAAATCAATATGTCATAGATATTATTTTAAATAATATGAATTATAATTGCTTCTCTTTCGTAAGAAGTGATTATCATCATGGTGCTGTGAAATGTCAAGGCTTTGGAGAATATTATGGTGAGGATACTGTAACTATTATTTATCATAGATTCAAGGAGGAAAAATAATAATTATGAAAATAATTGATAATCAATTATCGTTCTTTAAGAAAATTACAGGAACTAATATCGCTGAACTTGCAGGCTTATCTAAATTCAAGCCTAGAGGCGATATGGTTCTATCTATGATGGGTCTTGTCAAGGAGGATTTTGACCCCTTCTATACAGCAAGAGGAGACTTGGCTGAACAACTCGCTTATAAGTCCCTAACTAGAAGAGGATTCAAATGTGTTACTTATGATAAGAAAACTTATCATTATGATAACTTCCCTGAGAATCCTTACTTTGGAGGCTTGATAGACATCGAAATTCCCTCTAAAAACACTCTTTACGAGATTAAGAGTAAGAATATCAAGGACTATGATAAAATCGTAAAATTCGGGGATAATTGTCAAGAAGAACAAGCAATGCATTATGGGTGGCTACGAGGCTACAAGGAAGTTCATATCATGTGGATATTCTTTGATGATGAAACCGAAAACTTACTTAAAAATAATCAGCCTGTTACATCATATAAGAATCTTAAAATGTTTGAGAAACCTTTAACTATTGATAAGGCTTATCAAGATAAGATTCATGATGAGGCTTTAAAATATTATGTACATTGCCTAGGACTTCAGCAAGTACCTATTGAGGATATTTCTGATAAATACCTAGAATTGCTAAAAGTGAAACGTCCGGGGCAATCTCAAAATCAACCTACAAATAATAATTACCAGAAAGGAAAACAATAAATTATGCTATCAAATTTAGACATCGAAAGACAACAGCATCTTGCTGATAAATCTAATCATAAAATCTCTTGCAATGTGGCTATCCACAATATCGTATTAAGGAATTTGAAATCTGAGAATAAGATTATCAAGTCAAAGAAATTCTCAAGAGCTATGGAGCGTATCTTACGTTCCTATGCTCAAGGAAAACCTTATGCTCGTACTCCTTTATTCTCAACTTTGACATTCCGTAGTACTCTTTCAGCCAAGTTCAATTCTTATGATTTATTATATATCTCTATAGTTACTAGACACTCTCGTAAAATTTATTTTGTGAAACAAGTGTCCCGTTCTTGTGCCTAATCTACGTGACTAGGCGTATTATACCGCGTCAAGGTGACGTTTTCATTCATTTTTTAATAATATATTTATATATATATTATATATATATAAAATATTATTACTTTTTCATTATGATTTTTTCTCATTTTTATAGAAAGTTTATATATAAAAAGTAAATAGTGTATAAAAAGTAATAGAAAAAACCCAAAAAAATCATAACGAAGTTTTAAATATATATATAATATATATATTTATTTTCATACAAAATTCGTCACCTCATTTTTGCAAAACTTTTATATTATATTTATAATATAATATAACATTTTTTTAAAAAGGAGAACTAACATTTTATGCCGGCTTTAACTCAAAATTATATCGAATTTTTATTTAATCCAGACGGTTCACCTAAACCTCGTCTTCAACCTGTTATTAATTACATTCCTGAATCTGATTCGTTCATTTTAAAGTATTCAGTACCAGGCTATCATGCCCCTAGACAATATTTTAAATTCTCTTATATACCTGAGGTTTTCCCTAATGAGTATATCTCTTTTATATTCGAGACTTTTTCGATTACTGATTCGTTTTTACATCGTCACCCTCATAATCGTATACCTCAAGTTAAAAAATCGATTATAGAGGATTATTTTGGTCTTGATACTATTAATCCTCCTGATGCTGAATCTATTGAGGTTGCCTCTTACAATCTTGAACTTGCTATTAGTCTTGGGCGTACTCATCATTCACTTTTCTATTTTGATGATTACCTAGAGGCTTATAAGGTACTTCATCCAGAAATTAAAAGATATTCTAAAAATGTTGTAAAAAAGATTCAGACTGAATTTAATAAGGCTATCTCTTCTTGAGTTAGTTAATAATACTAAATTTCCGGCTTATCATAATCCGGGGATTTATTATTCTTAACTGTACTCCTTTACTTTTCAAAAATTTTATTTTATAATAAAATACAAGAAGAGGTTGTTCAGTCCTCAAATATCTGAAACGGATATTTACTCTGAATTTTTTGGGAGGTGTTTCTTATGAGCGATTATAAATATCAAAAGCCTTCATTGATTCATCCTGAACGTTGGGGTGACCCTAATCAAACTGTAGAAGGTTTTAATTTCACTAGAAACGACTTCGAAGATTTAATCGATAATTTTACTGCTCCTGAGGAAATTGCTATTCTTTTACAGGTTACTCCTGTGGAACTTGATACTTTCTGTAATGAGGTCTATCGCATGGATTTCAAAACTACTTATCAAGTACTTTTCCAAAGAGCTAATCTTTATTTTAAAAAGGCTATGTTCTCTCTTTCTAAATCGGGTAACCCAACTGCTATCAAGGTCGCTGCTGAATATTATGTCGGTCTTGGCGCTGTCGATAAGCAAGATAATCATATTACTATTATTAATTCTATGCCCGATGCTGATTCTGATGTAGATAAACTTAAGGCTAAACTTGATGAGGCTCAAGATAAAGAGGCTGTAGATAAAATTAAGGAGGGATTTAACCTATGATTGGAGATAAAGCGAGAGAAGTTATCGCAAACGCTCGAGGTATGACTTGGCCTATGCGCATGATTCTTGACATTACTGGGTCTCCTCTTACGTTTATGGACTCTCCTAGTACTAATCCCAATCTCATAGCTACATTCGGAACATATCATCTAGTTTTCAGTACTAATACAAGGACCGGGAACGAGAATGTTAAGAAATTTTCCCTTGTGTATGATTTCGGACGTAGATTCTTAAAATGCAATAACTACCAAGAATTAGAAAGACAAGCTGTTACTAATGACCTTGTCAGATTTTTTCTTAAATATACTAATTTGTGTGATGAAATGTTTACAATAGCTGTCCACAATGAAGGGATGCATATACCTGTAACATTTGATATAGTTAAATATAATAATGATATAAGGAAAAAACTTGGCGTTGAAGATTACCATGAATATGCTATGGTATTTAATCCTTTCAAGCCTAAAAAGACTAGTCGTTGGGACGTTGATGAAAATGATAATATATATTATAAAGAAATAGATAAGAAAGAGAGTGTGGATGCTGAATGAGAATAACTGATTACTTGAACGAGAAAATTATCAGGATAGCTGGAGGCTTGAGTGAGTTCGGAGGCAATCAAGAAACTGATAGATTAATATTTATTAATGATAAGAGAAGATTGCTAGAGGATAAGTTAAAGGAATATGACATTTGGTATCAAGGAGATTCAGATGAGCTTTTAAACTTCTATACCGTGCAAACTAATATAGGTTATAATTATGAACCTATTTATAATAGAAATAAGAGAAGTTATTTCTGGAGCATTTCAAGTACTGAAAATGATGTTAAACGTACACATTCAGGACAGCCTCGTAATATAGTAGATACCCTAGTTAGTTTAATAGGTCGACCTGAGGTTGCAGCTGGTATGAAGGATAATAAGATACAGCAAGCTGATGCTACACTTAAAGCCGTGCTAAAGGAAAATAAATTCTGGGAGACATACACATTTGAGCAGATGCCTATGACATTAGTTGAAGGTTGGGGATGCTATAAGATAGATTGGGATACAGATATAAGTAAGTATCCGATTATAACTTATTACCGTGCTAAAGATGTCGACTTCATTTACAGTAAGAAGAGATTAAGAGGCATTATATTTAAAGATTACTTTACTGATGGTAAGAGTAGAAATTATCTGATAACTGAAACTAGAGCTGTAGTTAAGGGTAACCTTTATATTTATACTGAAGTGTTTAGAATGAGTGATGAAGATATACAGCCTATGACAGCAGACCAGGTAGCACTAGTAGAAGGACTTGAAAATGTTCAGCTTGAGCCTGTTATTATCAAGGACTTTAATAAGTTCCTTGCCGTGCCATGTGTGTTCTATAAAGACCTAGTTAATAATGATGGTTATGGTAGAAGTATTTATACAGGTAAGATTGATTTGTTTGATGATTTAGACCAGTGCTTAAGTCAGAGTGCAAATACAGTTAGACGAAGTACACCAGTCGAATATTTTAATACTGATTTCTTGGAAAGAGATAAGAATAACTTACCTATTATGCCAAAGGTATATGATAGAAAGTATACATCATTCCAGGGAGGTAGAACTATTGATGGTGTTCAGAATACTACTCAACCCGTGCAAGTTACACAGCCACAGCTACAGTTCAATGAGTATAGTGTAGAGGCCCAGAACATTTTATTACAGATTATATCTGGATTAATGTCACCTGCGACTATGGGTATTGATGTAGCCAAAAAGGATAATGCTGATGCTCAAAGGGAAAAGGAAAAGATTACAATCTTTACTCGTAATGTTCTTATTGAGGCTGAAACTGAAAATATCCTTAAGCCTTTATTTAACCAGGTTTTAGAGGCCGTGCAACTAATGAAGGATAGCCAGAGTACATGTGACGATTATAGCATCAGTATTAAGTATTCTGAGTTTGCTGATGATTCATTCGAGAATAAGTTACAGAAACTTGGCGAGGCTTATGTTAAGGGTACTATCAGTACTGATATGTATCTTGATAAGTTATATGGCGATACATTAAGTACAACTGAACGTGATAGAGAAATGAAGTATCTAAAGGAACGTGAAGAGAAGGATACAAATCCATTTGATGAGGTTAATGGTAAAGGAGATGCGCCTTTAGCTGAAGATGATGAGTTTGATATGGGAGATGAAAAGCCAGGGTTCAAAGGAGTAGATGCAGGTGAATAAGGTTAATATAATAAAATATATAAACGCTGCCGTGCTAAAAGGAATCCCTGAAACTGTTATATTAAAAAGAATTAAGAGGGTGATTCAGTCATCCTCTGATTTTAATATAAGGGAAAAGGCTGCTATGTATAAGGTTATTAAGAGGGTAGCTGATTTGCTGTATATCCAAAATGGCAAGTTGTATAATGGTCAGATTAGGGAATATAGTACAGGACTTAATAAGATTGAGGAGCATCGAAATGCCAGATTAAGGAAACAGAAACTGATAGCAAAGATGCAGGGTAGCCGTGCTAGTAGTAAGGTGTTTTACATGTCTAGCATCCACTCTAATCCGGCTCCAGACCATAAAGACTGGCAAGGTAAGATATATGTTGATAGATATTGGAGGTCAATATTAGCTGATGATAAGGCGATGCTGAAAAGGGTCGGAGCGTACATCAGAAATCATAACACTATGAGCGTACAAGAAGTTTGTGGAAGCCCAGTATATCTAATAACTAGACCTTATTGCAAACATTTCTTAATAAGCCTTGATACTGATGAGGTATTAGGTAATAGTATTAATAAGATAAGAAAAGACCATCCAGAGGCTCATACTAGAAGTCATAATATATATTATCGTAAAAAGTATTATAGGATGCGAGAGAGGATTCATACAATCCTGGGTATGGATATTGAGGCAGCACGGGATAAACAGTTAATAAAAAAAGCGGGTTAATTAAAACCCGTTTTTAATATGCCCTCTTGTTTCATTATAATGCATAGCTCGTCATTTTCAATAAATGATTTGGTGAGAGCATAGTGCTTGTATATCCACATCTTACCAGATTTATTCAGTTCTAATTTAGTGAATTTAGGTGCGATGTTGGTTTCTACCAGTAACTTTATAAGGATGCGATTTGAGCTAATCCTTAATTTCATATGAGTCACCACATATTTGAGTTAAAGCATTATTTTGCTTGAACTTGAAATGATAATCATGATTATTATATTCAGTTACATCAATCTCAATTGGTTCAGCTCCGTTAATGTTAGTAATAGAAGTTAGATATAAAGTTCCTTTGTTAATTTTTAAAGTTTGACCACAAGTTAAGTTAATTTTATAATATTTCATATTTCTTTACCTCCTCAATTGTCATTAAAATTTCCTTTTCTTGGTTGATTACATCATCATTCCTTACAAAGTTATTAGCAGTTAATAATTCGATTCTTTGCTGTTTTAAATCATTTATAATAGTGTTAATTAGATTAGAGTATCTATTTCCATTGTTAGCTAAATCTTCAGCTTCATGCTCCTTAATATATTTCTTAAGTTCCTTTAGGTTATCAACGATGCTAAAACTCATTAAAGATTTAAGATAATCTTTTCTGTCAAGGTCGCAAATTTCGAATGTGTTAACCCATTTGGCCATATTATAAATCATTACAGCTTGTTTTCTAGTTGTCTTCATAGTACAACCTCCTTTTCTATTCAATAATAGTATACCACTAAATAATAATTATGTCAATATTTATTTTACACATATTTTCCATTTTGGTAACTTTTATTTTGCAGTTCAGGAATAATATATAGCACGGCTATTGAAACATGATGCAGGATATAATGACCCGTGCTAAATTTAAAGATAAAAGAAAAAGGGTTCAACCCTTAGTGTTGATTAAACACTACTGATTGACCCTTAACTAATGACCAACAAGCCTTACATTCTGAGCATTTACCTACGCAAGGGATTGCAAATTCTGGGATTTCAGCATTTTTGCTTGAGTCCTTAAAGTTTACATATGTAACAGGTAAATTGAAAGGATTATTGACCTTAAAATCCTTATCCCAAGCACTAAATACGATGTGTAGGTTTTCGGGTAAGTTTGGATTGAATTCTAAGTACATATTCACTAAATTAAATTTTTTAGTAAAGCATAAGAATTTAGTTTGTGGGCATTCCTTAGCAACTCTTATAATGCCTTTTAAATAGTTAATGTTTACGATGTCACCACTTGAGTGCCATCTAAAGAATTTATAAGAAATATCACCATTATTTAAGTAATTTATAATATAATTGAAATACTCATCGGCTGACTCGTTGAAAGCCTCTAAATTGTTTAATAAAGATTGTTTAACATTCTTATATAACCAATTTCCTTTTTTAGCATAGCAACCCTTTTGACAAGGTGCGTCAGCTCTACACGTCAAGCCTGCTGGTAAGTTAATACTAGGTATAAAGCCTCCTAGTTTGCTATTAGTTGTTGAAATTGTAATTTTCATAATTGTTTCCTCTCTTTCTATCTACACCTCTATTATATACCTTTAAATATACTATGTCAAGAGAAATTTTACACAAAATAAAAAATTTTTTTGAATCCAGGAATCTGGTAACAGTTATGTATAGCACGGAGGCCAGAACAGGATACATGATATAGTACCCGTGCTAGAATCTGGATAAAATAAAAAACCGATTAATCATCGGTTCTTTCTAACTTCTTAATATCAGCTTTCTTGATTGTTCCTGTACTAGAATATATATTAGCTGTTCCAAATTCCTCATTGACGACAGCACCCATACGAGTGTATGGTACACTTGCCACACCTTCGGGAATATCTACTTCAACTACTACTTCAAGTTCAACCTTAAACTTCGCTTGTTTTAACATACTATTCATACTCCTTTCTATCAGTTATTCTATCTATAATTCTATCATATTCCTCGTCGCCATAAAACTCACCAACTGACAAGTCCACATAATTTAAAATTATATCAGCGACATCAGAATCAGTCACATTCTCTCTAATAAAAGTGTAAAAGCCTCTTTCTTTAATTTGGTCAAGCAATTCTTGTTTCATATTATTTCTCCTCCTCTAGTTTAATTTCGTTGCCATCTTCGTCATAAATTTCGTCTAATAGATGAGTTGTTTTCTTTGTATCATTCTCCTCATAAAACTCGTTGATTTGAGCCTTTAAATCAGCTAAATCTTTAGCCTCGAACGTTTCGTCTCTAACACCCATCAAGCCAAGTCCATCTCTAATAATACTAAATGTTGCATAATATTCCATATGAATACCTCCTATATTTTTCACTTATAGTATACCACTAAATAATAATGCAGTCAAGAGTTTTTTTACACATTTAAAAAATATTCTGCTACATGTGACCCGTGCTAAAATGCAGCTAAAAAAAGAAAAGAGGATTTACATCCTCTAATCAATTAACTCAGCCTCGTAACTAATAAGCAATTTATCTACAGCATCAGCATCAAGTATAACTGGAGAACCACCTTTTTGGAAGCATACCTTGTACTTGTTATCATACTTTGTTACAGAAATAACCTCATCGTTTTTACATTGATAAGTCCATTCATGCTGAACCTCTTCATACTTATCGATTAATTTGTCATCCATATGCTCTAAAATTTCGTTTTTAAAAGAGTTTAAGATATAAACAATATATAAGTCATCCTTTAAAATAACCTCGAATAAAAAGCCATTTCTTGAGTAAGCCATTGATGAAACAGTATCAACTAATACTTGCTTACCACTCTTATAAGTGTAAGTTAGGATTTCATCATCCTTACCACTCCACTTTAAGTAATTCATAATTACCTTGTCCTTGTCCTTAAAGAACTCATCCTTTAAATATTCCTTTGCTAAATTTTTCATTTTTTCACCTCATATAAATTTTCTAGTGCTTGGTCACTACCCTATTTTTAAATAAGTTATCTTTAACTTACATCTTCTATTATACTCATTTATATAATAGTGTCAAGACTTTTTTGAAACTTTTTTTCTTTTTTTATTTTGAGCTGCGTCTGGGAATATAGCACGGATGCATCTGGGAACTTTCCTGGTAGCTGCTCTAGTGTGACCCGTGCTGACCATGTGGATAAAAAGAAAAGGAGCTGTTACGCTCCGAATACTTCTCTTCTGAAATGTAGACATCTCAATCCTTTGATAGTTGCCTTCTTAATGATGAAATGGTTTACTCCATCATGATGGTGAGCCTCAATATGAAGATTGCCATATTGGTCTTCATAAATTTCGTTATCATCTTCAAGACATCTTGCTACAGCCTTGGCTAAACTATCGAATGGTTGATTCTTAATTTTTTTCTTACCACACCATAATCCTAAAACGCCCGTTACAACGACTTTTTGATTGGCTAATGGAGAAGAAGATAGGTTACTATATTTCTCTCCAAAATCGTCAAAATAATAATCACTATTTACTCTTTGGCAATACTCTTCAAAATCGTTTTGGTTATATGTATCAATATCCTCATTGGCGTCTTCTAAATAATCATCTAATGAGTCCTTCTTAAATTTTTCTTGCTCTTCGATTGTCATTAAATCCCAATCCTTATAAATAGTATATTTCATATTAAAATCTCACTTTCTAGTTTTAACGAGTTTATCTTTCTCTATCTACCTTTATTATATACCTTTAAATAATAGTTGTCAATATTTATTTTACATTTTTTTAAAATATTTTTTTACCATCAGTTTCCAGGATGCAGCTATAGTTAGCACGGGTTTAGCAGGATGCATGTCTGGTACTGTTCCTGGATGATTCTGGTGCATCTGGATAATTAGCACGGTTGTATTATAGCAGAGCAAAAGAAAAACCCAGAAATTAATCTGGGTTGACATTCGACTATACACTCTCTTTTTTCGTTGGCTAGTATGCAATAGTCGAGGACTATAATCTATTTACTACGATGTAACCATCAGCTTTGAGTTTATCAAACTCTTCCTTATCAATAAATTTGCCTTTAATTAGCTTTTCTTGGTGTTCAGTAGGTATTGTACCTCTACGCCATAAATTGTTTGTTAAAACCAATCTATCGTCTAATTTAATATAGAATGTACAACCTCCATAACCTCTCCATTTACCATCAGCCTTTTCATCGTAACCATCAGGATAATAAACGTCTCCATCAATTAAAATATTTCCTTTGTCTTTAATTACCTCGTCCCAAAAATTTTTTTCAAAACATTCAGTACTACAAATACTATCAGCATAAGCAAATCGCTCAACTTCTTTTCCACATACAACACACTTCATAATCCATTCCTCCTTGTCTTGTACATCTATAGTATACCACTAGATAATAATGGCGTCAATAATTTTTTTACACTATTTTTTGTGTAGCTGAAGCATGATATATAGCACGGCTTAAAGATGCTAATAAAAAAAAGAGGACTAATTGTTTTTTAGTCCTAATTTCTTTCTTAATTCTTTAACTAAAGTTAATCTTATTCGTTCTAGTTGACTTTTTGTTGAGTAGCTATCCTTTGGTATTATATCAATTCCTAAACTTGATATTAGTATTTTATCTTCCACAATTTGATTTCCATTTTTTATGCAATACTGCATAATTGTATTTTCATAATGATGAGACCAAATATAAAGCTGCTTATAACACTCCTTTATAGTTGCGATGTTTTCATAAGTGAATAAATGTCTTACCATATAATAACCACCATTTTCTTTTATTGCTATTGCGTTGATTTCAAATTCTTTCATATTTTGTGTCCTCCTCTTTACACTTATAGTATAGCATTATATAATAGCGTTGTCAAGCATAATTTTACATAAAAATAAAAATTTTTTCAGCACCCAATTTGCCCAGGTTTGCAGCTGATTGCACGGATAACATGATGCAGGAACAGTCTGGTGCAGGAGCAGGATTCTGGTGATTCTGGTACAGCTGATTGCACGGGTCTATATCTGATATAAAAAAAGAAGGGAGCAAGTCCCTTACTTTATTTCTATAATGTTTTCTAACTTAACATTCATAACTGGATTTTCTTTTGGGTCGAATGGCTTTGTACTTCTTTGGGCTGAACCTAGAGCATTCATCTCAATTAACTCGTCCTTTGTGATTTCTTGACCATCCAAGAACCATTTAACCTTTGGTTTCATATTCTCGTTCATAGTTTGTGTAAGTCTTAATTGGTAAGTATCACTTGATGGAGAGTAGATAATTTCGTTTTCGAATTCAAAGAAGCCATAAGGTAAACTTCCTGTAATTTTATCTTTGTTGATAGCCATATTTGAATATTCAACACCAATTCTAAAGTTACCAATTGTTTCTTTTACTATTCTACCACCTTTAAAACCTTTTAAAACTTCATTATCTCTTAATGGTCTTGACCAATGGATTGAATGGATTGTACCACTCTTTAAATTTAAATCTTTGTATTCTTGTAATTTCATATAATATCTCTTTTCTATGTTTTAATGAGTTTACCATCTCTCTTATTTACACTTCCATTATATAGCATTATATACATTATGTCAAGAGAATTTTTAAACTTTTTTTAAAAAAATTTTTTCCTGGGATGCAGCTGATTCCGGTACATGTATAGCACGGGTATATAGCAGATTCACCAGACCTAGGAGTAGCAGAGAACTGTGGAGATTCCTGGGAGATTCTGCATCAGCTGGGAGTGTAAGCACGGGTCATATACCCAGATTTTTGTGTAAAAAGAAAAACCCTACTTTCGTAGAGTTCCATATACTTCTTCAATGATGTAGCATAACAAGGCTTTAATCCATTCTTACGACACCATTCTTTATAAGCCTTAAATTCGTCCATATTTCGCTTTTTTACTCCTTTCCGAACTCTTTATCAGTTCTAGTGTAACCATCGCTAATTAACTTATTTTCGATAGTTTTAAGGTCACTTTTCTTAACCCATACATCTACGAATGTTGAATTCATACAAACTTGTCCAACCTCGTATTGGTGTGTGTAGTCACATACAACTAACTTGTGGCTGTATCCATTAATTGATTTTGCTCCAAATGTTATAGTATTCATATTTCTTCCTCCTAATCCTTTAACATTCTAATAACCCATTCTAATGGTATTTTTTTTGAGTATTGTTCCCAAGCCTCGTTGATGTCTTCTTGCTTATTATATAAATAACTAATAAACATTTTATTGCATTCTTCTTCAGTTGTTGCTTGGTCTACAGCGTTACTTAAATCTTTTAAGTAATCAGCCTCTTTAAAATTAATTTCTTCGGCTAATTCATCTAATTGAGAATTTAATTCAGCCAATGTTTTGTTACTCATCTTTTTTAAGTCTTCTCTTTTGTAAATATACATATAATTTTTCGCTTTCTAGTTTTAGTGAGTTTATCTTTCTCTTTTCACTTATTATTATATACCTTTAGATATAGTGTGTCAATAGAATTTTTAATCTTTTTTTCTTTTTTTAAAAATGTTGTTTTGCATCATGTTCTGGTGTTATATTAGCACGGACTATATATAGCAGGAATCTGGATACTGTTCTGGAGAATCATATCCTGGAGAATCTGGTGATGTATGATGTATAGCACGGGTTATATAAGCTAAAATAAAAAAGACCAGGAATTTATCCTAGTCCTCCCAAGGTGTATTTAACCATTTAATTAATTCTCTTGATGTTCTACACTTGAATAATGGTTCATTAAAATCGTTTCTTACTCCATATACAACATAGTTAGCCTCGTCTCCATATGGATGTCCACATTGTATTGTAAATTGTACATCTCCAGTTTCAATATCAGCAAATCTGAAATCGTCATATAATGGATAGCAACAAGGACAATTGTTCTTGAACCATACATAATTGTTCTCTAAATCGACCTTTCCACCAATGGCAACCATCTTAACGATATTGCCCATCTTCTTTGTTTTAGAGGCTAATGAAGTGTCCTTACAAAACCAATCGTACCAACCAGCATCGATTTGAGTTCGTCTATCCTTTCCATCATACATTCCTTCGTTAAAGTTAATCTTCCATTGAATTACGTTAATTTCTTCTCTCATGTTATTTTACCTTCCTATGCCTTTCCCCAAGAAATAATTTTTACATCATTGGTATCTCCTCTTCTTAACCAATTTTCTAGTTGAGTACCATTTACATATAATGTTTCAATATGTGATACAGTATCTCCCTCATAATGATTTCTAAAAACTCTAATTGTTAATCTAAACATAATCCATTCCTCCTTTAGACACTTATAGTATAGCATTATATAATAGGTATGTCAATATTTATTTTACATTTTTTTAAAAATATTTTTCAGGTTTGCTCCCAGGACAGTTCTGCTATATTAAGCACGGCTCATAACAGTAAAAGAAAAATCGCCAGGATTACTGACGATTCTTTTCCATATCAGCTCTAATTAATTGCTTGATGTAAGTAGCCTTTTGCTTACCCTCCATCCACTTAATTAAATCTGGTTCGGTCTTAATGTTGAACTGAACTGAAATCTTCGGAGACTTCTTATTATATTCTCTGATGTAAATCATCTTGTTCTTATAAGCCATTGTATTCTTATTCTTCACATTTGCCATATCCATATTCCTCCTTTAACATATATTATATACCATTATATTTTGATTGTCAAATGAAAATTTTATTTGTTTTTTGCCAATCTTATGATATAATATAGATGGGTGTAAGGTAGATGCTCAATTCGTTTTACTTTACCAACCTCCTTTCTATAGACACCAGCTATTTCCAGTAGCTGGTTTTTGTTTTGTCATGAATATATGCACGGGTCTATGGATGCAGAGCAGAATAAAAAAAGTAGCGATTCTAATTCGCTACCTTTTCAAAGTCATCAAGAAGTATGCCATCCTTATATGTAGAAAGGCTGAACTCCTCAATTCGCCAAATGGTGTTCTTTGAGTGTGGGTCTACATACCATTCATCATAATAGATTTCTAATGTTGAACCATCAGTATCTATTACATCTCCCACCTTCAATAAAGTACCATTCTTATCATAAATTTTCTCATTCTTATCCATATTACTTTTCCTCCTTATATAAAATTTCGAACCATTCTTCATTGTCATATTGACGACTGAACACACCATAAGGATGTTTAGGTCTTGCTATTAAGATTGTACCATATGGTAATTCTTCTTCACCATACATAAGCCAACCACAAGGAAATGGTCCACAATTCACATCACCATAGAATGATGATAAAACCTTTTTACCATTAACTTCAGTAACAATATAATGGCAAGTAGGTCTATCTCCTAGGAATACATCTTTTACAACTACGATGTCTCCTACTCTTAAATCAGTTCTTTTCATACTAACACCTCTTTCTATCTACACCTATAGTATACCACTATATAATAAGTATGTCAACAACTATTTTAAAAATATTTTCCCAGGTGCATCATCATGTTCTGCTACCAGATATAGCACGGGCATTGTGGTTAAAGAAAAACTAGGATTGAATTCCTAGTTTATTTTACATATGCATATTCTTTTTCAATTCTATCATATGACATATGAGTAGTGAACTTTTCATCATATTCTTGACACTCAAAGCAAACTGAATTTAAATATGTTTTAACACTTGTACAAATAGCACCCCATCCACTAGCGACCTCTTGTCCAATCCTCATTAATCTATCTTTCTTGATTCTAGACTTTGTGGGAATTAATACATCAACAAATTCAGCCTTTGGGTTCTCTTCCTTGGCTTGTCTAATCAAATCATCAACATCAGCCAAGATTTCCTCCTTTGCACAATCTCTATTGTATGTATAAGTCACAACCTTACTACCATACTTTCCTTGATTAATAAATACTTTTACATTCTTCATATTGTTTTTCCTCCTATCTACACCTTTATTATATCACTCTAAATAATAATTGTCAATACCTAAATGTAAAAATTTTTTTACCTCATCTCGACAGTATCGGCATCCTATATTAGCACGGAGGTCATATGGTCACTCCCAAGATGCATCCACATCATCAGCATCTAGAACACTCTGGTACCAGACAATCCTGCTGTTTCGGGTATTAGCACGGGTCCAGAATGGTGATTAGTCGTATTATATAACTCTAACGTGACAAAAATAGTTCATTTTTAATATATATTTATATATATTACTTTTTCGTTATGATTTTTTCACAAAAATGGGTAAAGTTAGAATTAAAAAAATATAAAATGTATAAAAAGTAATAGAAAAAATGCGAAAAAATCATAGCCTCATTTTAATATATATTTATATATATTATTTTCGAGTAAAATTCGTCACCTCGTATTTTTCCACACTTTTATATATTTTTGTAGACGTAAAAAGTGCGAATGTCCCCTATAGAATACTGAAACGACATACCTCATTCCACCCATAGCCATACCCCCATCACCCTATATAATATCAGTTTCCCGATAGGGTAGGGGTCAATTTTCAAGTAGGAGTCCCAAAAAAATACACGGCTAATTTTGGGAGTGATTAGGCGCGATTAAGGATAGGTGCGAAATTAGGTAAAAAAATAGTGTTGCAGTTTTAAAAATTGTGTTATATAATAAGAATAAACAGGTACCACGCCTAATTAATGTGGGTAATTTACTCAATCGGAGGTTAACGATGGAAGAAAATGAATTATTAAAAAATGAGGAAAATCAAATTCCAGGTAATGAAAATACTCAGGAGCCTGCAAAGGAAACTGAAAGTGTCGGAGCTGAAACTGGTACAGCTGAGGGTGGTAGTAATGAGACAGCCACAGAAGATACAGCCCAAGAAGAAAATGTAGATAATGGAGTTGCGGAAGAAAATTCAGGGGTTCAGACAGAACCTGAGGTTCAGCCTACTGAAAAGATGTTAACTCAAAGCCAAGTAAACGAACTTGTAGGGAAAGCAAGAGCTGAAGGTAGAGAATCAGCCTTAAAGGAACTATATGGACGTTATGGTGTTAACGACGATAACGAAATGAATGACATGTTTGGAAAGGGACAAGGATATGATTTATTAAATGAAGAGTATCAAAATTTAAATGGTAACTTCAAGAATCTATCCGCTGAAAATGCCTTATTAAAGAGTGGCGTTGTTGCAAATCGTTGGGATGATGTCAAGGCTATATTAGGAATGAAGGGTATGGATGTTAGTGTTGAAAATATTCAAGCTGAATTAGCTACACACCCTGAATGGACAAATGCTCCAGCACAGCCTAGTACAGCAAAACCTGAGTTAACTCCTGATATGATGCAGAACATGGCTGATAACGTTAAGCCAGAACCAGATGCACCTAAAGTGCCAAGCAAGATTGAAAAGTTAGGCTCTAACGCTCCACAGCAGAATAATGAAATTGATGAGAATAATCTTATCGATAATTTATTCGGATTAAAAAGATAATATTATGTGAGGTTAAAGATATGACTGAAGTAGAGATGAAACAAGCCATCGAACAATTAAAAGCCGAGAATCATAATGATGAGGAGATTCTTGGTGCATTCTTCAAGATGTTTCAAGATGATAAATTAACTAGTGATGAACTAGATGGAATCACTAATTTAATGGGTTATCATTTTTCTGATGAATTTGCAGCCTTACCTGATGAACAGAAAAAGACTATGGGTTATGAGAAGGTAGAAAATCCTAATGTGGATAAGGAAACTGTTGAAGATGCGAAGGAAGTCGACAAGCCCGAAGATAATGGAGAGGATAAGGGTGATGCTGAATCTAATCCTGAATCAAATGAAAATGATGATAAGTCTGAGGATAAGTCTGAAGATAAGTCTGATGAAGAGAAAGAGGCTATGCGTCTTTTTGGATTAAAAAAGTAGAGAACGAAAACGAATAAAGGCCAAACTGTATTCTTGCGAAAATATTAAAATTGGAGAGGAATATAAAGATTATGGCTAATCAAATTGCGTTAGTTACCAAGTATTCTACAGCCGCTTGGGATAAGGTTTATAAGGCTGAATCACGTTCTGCTATCCTTGATGGTAAGGAAGGCGTAAATGTACAATGGAACGGTACAAAGACAGTTAAGATTGCAAAGTTTAATGCTGGTGGTTTAAAGAACTACTTTAGAAATAACACTGGTGATAATAGAGTTCCAACAGTGCCAGGTAGTGGTACATCATTCATGGGTAATATCGGTTATGGTTACCAAACTAGCCAAGTAGGTTTAACTTGGGAAGAGTTCACAATGAAGATGGATAGAGCTGCTGCTTACCCTATCGAGCAATTCGATAATGAGGAAACTGATGGTTTAGTAATCGGTGCAGCAACTACTGAAATCAATAGAACAATTATTGTTCCTGAAGTTGATGCTTACTGCTTCTCAACTATTGCTAGTTATTGTTCAAAGTCAACTGATACTATCGTTATTGATGGTGTAAGTCAATCTGGTTTAGGTAATTTAGTTGAGCCTACTAATGTAGGTAAGACAAATGCTGTTGAAGAGTTAAATAAGGGTTTATTATACTTCGATGAACACGAAGTACCTGCTGAAGACCAAGTTATCTTCGTATCACCTAAATTCTTCAACTACTTAAGAAATGATAACACAGAGTTCACTCGTTTCTTAAATCAAGCAGATTATAAGAAGGATGTAAACTTCGTAATGACTCAATATGAAGGTAGACAATTAGTTGTTGTACCTCCACAGAGATTCAGAACAGCATTCACTACTGCTACAAACTCAGGTATGGGTTATGGTTTCGGTTATTGGGATGCTGCTGCTAATGGTGGTGAAGGTGCTGCTGTTGAATCAAAGGAAATCCATTTCATTATTTGTGCTAAATCTGCTGTAATGCACGTTGTTAAGTACAATAAGGTTAAGGTATTATCTGGAGATTTAGCATTAGCTGCTACAGGTATGGATGGTTATGCAATCTACGCTCGTATCTATCACGATGTATTCGTTATGGATAACAAGAGATATGCATTATATACATGCTTAAATGGTGGTTCTGATAAGACTTCAGTTACAGCTGCTACATCTACTACAGCTGCCAAGGAAGTAAAGACTGCTACAACTAGCAAGGTAGAATAATAAAAGAAGAAGGGGACTTGTAAAGGTCCTCTTTTTTTGTTATAATAAATGTATATTAGGCACAGGAGGAAATATGAAAAAATTAGATATTTTAGTTACACAATATAAAGAGAAGGATGATGTTGTTAAGAATCTTCTTGATAGCATTGAATTACAGCAAGGAATCAATTTTGATGATATTAGAGTTGTTATTGTTAATGATGGTTCTGATGTATTTTTAAGTGATGAACTTTTAAGTAGGTATAATTATGAAATAAAATATATCAAAGCACCTCACGGAGGTATATCATATGCTAGAAATCAAGTTTTAGACCAAGCCACAGCCAAATACATTATGTTTTGTGATTGTGATGATATGTTTTTCAATATGTTTGGTTTAAGAATGATATTCGAAGAAATGGATAAAATGGATGAAATGACAGGATTGATTGGATTCGATATTTTAGTTCCTCCATTTGAAGAAGAGGTTGGAGAAGGATGTATTGAAATTGAACATCATGTTAAAGATAGTTCGTTTATCCATGGAAAAGTTTATAGTTTAGATTTCCTAAAGAGAAATAATTTGAGATGGAAAGATGACGTATATTGTCATGAGGATGTATATTTTAATTGTTTGGCACAAAATATAGCAAATAATATTAAAAGAACTGAAATACCATTCTACTTGTGGAAATATAGAAAAGGTTCTATTACAAGAAGTGATAATGTTTTTGAGGTAGATACATTTCCAGAACTAGTGAAAAGTTTTTCATATTTGATAGATGAGTTATTAAAAAGAGAAAAATTAGACGCAGCGAAAGTTAATGCTGTAAGTGGTATTTATAGATTCTATTTATTTATGAATAAAATAACATTTACAGGTCGTGAAAAAGAATGTGAAGTATTAATATCTAAATTTTGGAAAAAATATAAACCATTATATGAAAAAACTAAAAAGGATGATAAAATAAGAATAATGAAGGAATTAAGAGAGTCTTTTTATAAAGCAGGATTGTTATTTGAAAAGATAACATTTGATGATTGGATTAAGAGGCTTGAGGAGGAATATTAATATGGCAAGAAAAATATTTTTCGGTGTAAATGGTTTTATTTTAGGTTTGCAATTATTATTTTTAATTCTGAAATGGACAGATGCTGTTGATTGGCATTGGTTCTATGTAATGATTCCTTTGGTATGTTATGGTATTTTTATAATGATATTTTTCGCATTTTCAATTTGTATTATGGCATCAGAGGCAGAAGATGAAAGACCTTAGATGTAAATTAACTGATTTAGAAAAGAATGAAATTAGAGACCTATGGAATCAAGGATTTCAAAATTATTCTTATCTAGGAAATAAGTTTCACGTTCATCCTAAAACCATAAGGAAAGTTGTTGATGATGAATATAGGATAGCTTGTAATGAATTTAATCGTCAAAATTGGAGATTATATAAGCCATCTAATGAAAGACACGCTGAAATAATGCGAAGATATAGAAAAAGAAAAAAAGATTTAAAAAATGCTTGACAATAAATAAAGTTTGAGTATAATAAGAAGTGTAATCAAGTGAAGCAAACTTATAAATGTCCACTTCTATGTAGGAAGTCATGAGCCAAGGTAGTTGAGGAAGTATATAAGTTAGGGCTTGAAAGATACCCAACTATAACCCTAGGATGACGTTGGTGGTGGAGTCAATTCGAACTATACGGCCACTTGGTTACACATATGTAGATATAATCCTAATCGTAAGGAAGTAGTTTGCTAAACTACCAGTAGCCGAGCAATCGGTGTACAGGTTCAAGTCCTGTTATCTACGCCAAAATAGACATATGGCGAAATGGTTAACGCATGGGATTTTGACTCCCACATATGGTGGTTCGACCCCATCTATGTCTACCATTCTATATCGACAATCAGTACAAAGTAATGATGAGAGAAGTAATAAATGAGTATACGATTTATGAAAATCAACTTTGAATCCTGTTTGGAGGGTCACAGTAAAAACGTACCTCGTGACGGGGGTTTAGTTCAATGGCTAGAACAATGGTCTCCAAAGCCAAAGATAGGGGTTCAAATCCTTTAACCTTCGCCAAAATATATCGCAGAGTAGAGAAGTGGTCGTTCTCGCTTGGCTCATACCCAGGAAATCGGGGGTTCGAATCCCTCCTCTGCATCCATTCCCCCAAAATTCATATTGTAAAACTCTCCTTTTTAAATTATAATTAAGATATATAATGAATAAAAAGGAGATTTTTAAATCATGGCTAAAGAACATAGTGAAAATTTTGTAAAAGACCCAAATTACAATGTGAAGTTAAACGATACTAGTAAAGGTGTTTTAGGAGAAAATGCTACTAAACTAGGTCATTATAGTGAATCAACAGGTGGTGGCGTACCATTAGCTAAAGGTGAGAAATTAAAAGACCATCCAGTTCATAGAGTGCAACAGCCTCGTGATGATGAAGGTAAATTTACTTATAATTCAGTTAATGGTAAGGAATTAAAATATGGTCCATCAAGAGGAACTACAACTCCTCCATTTTTACAAGGTATCAAATTAACATTCTTCCAACCAGGTACTAAATTAAAATTAGATGGTCCTGATGGAATCAAGGTTAAGATTGCCACTATCGATATGACTGTGGAAGAAATTGTAACAGCTTGTAAGCATTATATGGCTGAAGAAGGTGGATTCCTAGGTATGGGTGAGGGTTCATCTATTACTAAAAAGGGTAAGAAATCTAATGAAGAAAAAGAGGCAGCACCCGGTCAAATTGGTTATGTTGACCCTAAAACTTTATCAGAATCTACTCAAAAGCAAATGGCTGATGCTCAAGCTAAATATCAAAAGCCTAATTTCAATTGGTTTGTTCCAAAAGAAAAGCCACAAGAAGAGCCAAAGGATGAACCAAAGGAAAATCCTAATGATAATCCTAATTTAAATCCAGTAGACCCATCAGGTGCAGAAAAGAAAGATGAAACTCCAACTTCAAATAATGATGAAGATGAAATCTTAAAGCAAATGGGTTTAAGTGCTGATGATAAGGAATTTGATGTTGAAAGCATTAAAAAAGACCCTAAAGCATTCGCTCAATCAGTTCAGTTCAAGTCAATTTGGAAATTAGCTAAACAAGTTGGTGTAGATAAGCCAGGTAAAGTTATTACAGCTATTGTTAAAGGTAAATTCAAAAATCCTACTGCTGCAAAAAAATATTTCCAAAATAAACTTGGTGGTGAAAAGTAATGCCTTTAAAGACTGGTAATGGGGGTCATGGTCAAGAAAACTATGACCCTGAAACAGGTCAATATGTAAGTGATGGAAATCAATTTATTGGCAGTGATGAAGATTTCGATATAAATGATATTGAAGACGAATTTGCTGATATAGATTTCGATTTGAATGAACTTGAAGATGAATTTAGTGATATAACAATTGAAGATGTGGAAGGTCCTGAAAATGGTCTTGATAAAATTTTCAATAAAAAAACAATTGATAGTGGTCAGCAAGATGATTCAAAGGCTGTAAATCCACATTATAGTGAGGATGGAAGCAATGGACCTTTTAGAACAAATTGTCAAAGATGTGTTATAACTTATGATTTAAGAAGAAGAGGTTATGACGTTGAGGCTAGAGGAAGATTTGATAAATACGATAAGTATGCTCTTAATAGTGGTTGGATGACATTTTATAAAGGAATAACTCCTAATGATATTATTAAAACAGGAAGTAAAGATAGACTAATGATGATTGAAAGAACAAAAAGTGCTATTTCCAAAATGGGAAATGGTGCTAGGTGTGTTATTAGAATATCTTGGTCAAAACATTCTGGTCATGTTTTAATAGCTGAAAATATAAATGGTCAAGTTAAATTTATAGACCCACAAGATGGTAGTTTTTATGATAAAGACCAATGGTCATATTGGTGTCAACCTACAAAGACTCAAATTGTTAGGGTTGATAATAAAGAAATAAATCTTGATACAATTCAAGATGCATGTAAAAATAGAAAGGGGAAAAAGTAAATGATTGATTTAAAGGATGCTTACGAAAAGGCTCTAAATGAATCCGAAGAAAAGAATTTATCTGAAGCCTACGAAAATGATGAAATTTATATGTTTCTTTTTGCTCCAGAGCAAACTGAAGAAATGGATGATGGTTCATTTATTTCGGTTAACAAAGAAACTGGTGAATTAGGTGAAGTTTTCGGTCCTGAAATTGGAAAGCAAATTTCTACAAGTAAGGAATTATCTTTAGAAGAAATTGAAGGTTTAAGTTTATTTTAAGGTGGTGATTCTATGAAAGTAGATGATACTAAAAGTGGAAATCCTTATCATGATGAAGAAGGCAAGTTTACCGAAAAAGATAATGTTGGTTCAAAAATCGATGATGAAAATGAGCAAGTTGATTTAGGTAAATCTGATGGTCCTAATGACGATGATATGTTTGCTGATGATGATTTTGAAGATATAACTGTGGATGATGATTTTGATTTAGATGATTTAGATGATGAATTTGCTGATATTGAGGTTGAGGAAAATACTGTTTCATTATCAGAAGAACAAGAAAATGAAATTAATAATTATAATTATGGCGAATTAGAAACAGCGTTAGTAAATTCTCCTTATAATGATTATGATAAAGAGAAAATATTTAATGCTAGTCCAGAAGAATTAAGACAATTATTAAAAGCTCAATTAATTGTTTCTCAAAAGAATAAATTAGTTGCTAATAATAATGAATTAAATGAATTAAACAATGAATTATTTTCAGGATTATGGCTAAAAGATGTTTCAGCTGCTGATTATAAAGATTTAAAATCTAATTGGATTAAGAAATACGAATATTTTGATAAGCAATATACTGGAGAAGATAAGGCTGATAAGATTCAAAAGTTATTAAGATTTAAAGAACTTGGTGAACTTTACGAACAATCTTATAATGAATTATTCTCTAGTATTAAAGAGTATGAAGAATTATTAGAAAAATATTCAGACCCTAATAGTGCTTATAGTCAAAAAAGAAAAGATGCTGCTGTTTGGATTAAAGGTGTTGGTGTTTCTGAAAAAGCGATTAAACAGTTCGGACCTCACGCCAATAAATTAATAGATGAGTTAAAAGTATATAATCCTAAAGCATGGGAGTCTATATATTTTTATACATCTAGTTATAGTATTATCAATGAACCTTTAAGAGGAGAAAAATATGGTAATTATAATGACCCATCGCCTTTTGGTTTTGTTGAGACAGTCAAAAAAATGACCGAGGCTGTAGATTCATCTACATATGATTTTGATTATTGGTGTCAACGAGGAACTAATGCATTAAAAATAAATGATTCTTTAACATTAGATTATTATACTGATATGAAAACTTTACAAAGTTTAGTTGGTCAAACATTTAAACATCAATCTTTTTATTCAGCAGGTGCTGGTAAAGGAACAGGTTTTAGTAGTAATAGTATAATAATTAATACTTATTGTCCTAAAGGAACTAAAGGTTTTTATATGAATACTCAAGGTCATTATGCTCATAGTGGTGAAAATGAGATGATACTTCAAAGAGGCTATTCATATAAAATAAATAAAGTAGAAAAACATGGTGGTACAATTTATTTAGATGTTGATGTTATACTAGGTTCTGATTCTGAAAAGTATAATGATAAACAATTACAAGAAATCAAAAATAAATATGTTTCAAAATAGGAGGTTATTATGGAAAACGAAAACAAAGATGAAGAGATTACTTTACAAATGTGTGATGTTGAACATATTGCATGTAAAGATTGTAAATGGGCAATTTTATTAGGAGCAACTTGTGGAAGTTGTACTCAATATAAAAATAAGCCATCAGATGTTTATTTCGATGGTCAGCCTTGTCCAAAATTCAAACAAAAGTAATTAATGTCAAGAAACCCTTGACATTTTTTATTTTATGGTATATAATATATTTGTATTAAGGAGGAAGATAATATGAAATACGTAATTGGAGCAATGGTAGGAGATATAGTAGGCTCAAAATATGAATTTAAGAACATAAGAACAAAGAAGTTTCCACTTTTCAGTAAGGGATGCTATGCAACTGATGATTCTATAATGACAGCAGCTGTATGGGATATGTGGTTAAACAATTGTTTAGATGATAAAGAGGCTATTATTGATAAGTTTAAAGAATGGGGAAGAAGACATCCAAATAGTTATGGTGGTTCATTTGGCTATTGGCTAATGCATAGTGATAGAAACCCTTATTATAGTTTTGGTAATGGTGCTGCTATGAGAGTTAGTCCAATTGGATGGATTGCCAAGGATGAGGAAGAAGTCAAGAGATTATCTTATAATATTACTAGTGTAACTCATGACCATCCCGAAGGATTAAAGGGTGCTGAAGTAACAGCAATGTGTGTTTATTATGCGAGAATTGGTAAGAGCAAGGAATTTATTAAGGAATATGTAGAAAGATATTATCCTGAAATAAATAATTTTACTTACGAAGATTTAAATAAGCATTATTGGTTTAATGAGACTTGTCAAAATACAGTCCCACAAGCAATTTATTGTTTCTTAATCAGTAATTCTTTTGAGGATTGTATAAGAACTACAATATCTATTGGTGGTGATTGTGATACTACAGCAGCTATATCAGTTGCTATAGCAGAGGCTTATTATAAAGACATTTCTAGCAAAATTATAGACCAAACATTAAAAATTGTGCCAGATGATGTTTTACAAATAGTGAAAAAAGTGTATAATAAATTAGAGGTGTAATGAAAAATGGAAAACGTAAACAATATCGAAACTGTAGAAAAGCATCAAACTGAAGACATTGATGAGTTTGAGAAGGCAATGAAATTATTTAATTTGGAGGATAAGAAAGATGGAAGAAAAGAAAAAAATGACTAAAGAAGAGCAAATCAAAATTATTGATGATTTAATTGAAAGCCAAAAGAAAATTCAAGAGCAATATAATAAGGCTATCAAAGAATTAGATGATTCAGTATGTCCTGGAATTTTAGAAGATTTAGGATATGGATATAATAATTGCATTCAAAAGATTGCTGATTTAGAAAGAATGAAGGATTCTATTACTAATCGAGGTTTAGGTAATGATTATGCTGATAGAGCTTTTGGAATTAATTACTAGGAGGTTCTTATTATGCCATATTTAAATAATGCCAAATTTAAAGAAATAAGAACAGCGGCTAATGATGGCAATGAAAAGGCCAAAATGGTTTTACAAGCATTACGCCAAGGTAAGCAAGATGATGTAGATAGATTAGTTGGAGATTATTATGCTGTTCCAACGCAAGAGCCTGAGGTTAACGCTGAACCTGTTCAAAACGAACCACAGCAAGATGTAGAACAAGTTGCTGATACTGCCCCTGTTCAAAATGATTTAGGGTCAGTTCCCGAAGTAGAAGATTTAACTGAAGTTCTAGATAAGGAAACTGATGGTTTATTCGATGAGAATGACATTGAATCAATTGATTTTTCTAAATACTTAAGTAATAAGAAAAGAGATGGATTAAGAACTAAAAAGAATGCTCAATACTTTAGTGCATTTAATCCTGAATCAAGAGCAAATTATATTACTAAAAAGAAGGATGCATATAAATCTAAATTTGGTGATTCATTACATGATATTGATAGACAATTTAATGATTATGATAAGTCATTAGATAGATATATCCAAGGTGTAAATGATATGCTAGATGATGAACAATCTGTGGACATTAATGTATCTAATAATGCATATGATGAAATTACCGATAATAATGGTATTATGCATAGTTTTGGTAGATATTGGGATGACATTGATACATCACACGTTGTTGAGGATTTAAAAGGTCTTGTTGCAAAGTATGGAAAAAAGAATGTTTTAGCAGCTTTAAATGTTTTAAAAACTGATAATGCCAATTTCAAGGATTATAAGTTAGGTCAAATCAATGAAGAAGTAGAAAGATACAATAAATCTCTTGATAAAATCTTGAAATAATTGTATAATTTAATTGCAAATACAGTAATACCTGATATTTGTTTTCGTTGGCTAGGCAAGGGAGCAATTCCTTGCTTTTTTTATATTGAAATAAACTTGTTTTAATTATATAATTAATTTATAAAGAGGTGATTTGAATGCCGAAAGTTTTAGTTAATTTAAAAGCAGGTACTGATTTAACAAAGGCTAAAAAAGATGATATTTTAATCTATGATAATGTAGATAAAAGTTTCTATTTAGTAAGTTCAGATGTTTTCTTTAAGAAATATGAGAAAAAACTGAATGATTTGTTAAATAGATATGATGAAAGAGATAAAGAAATGAGTAAAGAAATAAATGATTTAAAAGCTAATTACACTAATTTTGCAACTCAAATCAAAGACTCTAATTCTAAATTAATTGGAATGGTAGAAACATTCCTAAAAGAAAACGAAAAATAAGGAGAAGGAAAATGAAAAAAATTTTTGTTTTAGGTGTTTTATTTCTTACTAGTATGTTTGTATTATTCTTTGGTAGTAATATATATGCTGCCGAGGGAGACCCAGAACCTCAAGGGCAAGAAGTTGTTACATATCCATGCAAAGTTGTAGCAAGTTTAAGTAAGGGTGGAGATGTATTATTTGATATTGAGGAAGGAAATGTTGGAGATGTTGTAACAGCATATGTTAAGGCTGATTTCTTATTTAATGTTTCAGCAATTCAAATCAATGGTACATCAGTTGAACTTAATTCTGATGGCAAATATCAATTCACTTTAATCGAGGGAGATAATGTATTTTCAGTAGAATTTAAGGTAAACAATGAAAAGTTAACTGAAATTGCTAATTTAATTAATGGAGTTAAAGAGGATGGCTTAGCATCATTGTTTACAGTAAGCAATTTATTAAATTTAATTTCATGGGTTATTTCAGTATTCTTAAGTTCAGGATTCTTCATTACATTAATCAAGAGTAAAAAGTTAAAGGCTAAAACTGTTGATGAAGTTGTGGATGTTGTTAAAGATACTCTTGGTGTCGAACTTGCTAAAGCATTAAAAGATTATTTAGATAATCTTATTGAACCAGCATTAGGTACAGTTACTTCAAAGATTGATAATATTGATGTTTGTATATTAACTTTCTGTAGATGCTTTGTTTTAGCACAAGATAATACTCCAGAAAATAGATTAGCAATCATTAATGAATTAACAAAGTTAAATAATAATGATGAAAAATTAACAGCTCAAATTAGAGAGATTGTTAAGCAAGAGCAAAAGGCTCAAGAAGAAAAAATTGTTGCCCGTAATAAGGCTATTGAAGATTTAAAGCAAGCTAACGAAAACATAAATATAGAGGAAGTATCAGGTGATTCTTATGGCCAGTTATAATAAACCAAGTACAAATAAAAAAAATTTAGGTGTAATTATAGTAACCACAATATTTGCAATAATAGGAGCGGTATGTATTATAATCGGGTATGGAAATGAATTCCTTACCTGGTTAACTACATTCGGAATAGTCATTGTAGTCTTAACATTTCCTATATTAGTTTTCGTTTTATATCATATTATATCGGATAAAATAAAGGAGATGTAAAAATGGCTGAAGTAGAAAAAAAGGCAGAAAAGAATAATAAAATTAATAAGGCGTTTTTGGATAATAAACTGAACAAATATGGCGTAACTAAAAAATCATTTTATGCACTTGGAAGTTTAGCTATATGTATTTTATTAATTGTAGTATTATCTATAACTCAAGCAAGATTTAATACTGATGCTTTGGCAACACCTGATTTTTGGATTGATTTCGTAATCCTAGCTGGTCTATGTATTTATGGTATGATTTCAGGTCAGCAAACAGGTGATGATATGGCTAGAAATAATCCTGATGGCGTTTATAGAACATCATTAGGAAAGTATGGTACTACATTTAATAAAATTGATATTTTAATGTTATTTGCTTATTTTGATGAATGGATTGATTTTTATCGTGAGCGTAAGTTAAAGAAGAAGATTGAAGGTATCCTTAAAGATGCAGGAATTCATCAACTTTCCGTTTTAGAACTAGATTTAACAGAACTTGATGAATTAAAGAAACCTTTCAAAAAAACTTGGAATAATGGCAAAGAAACCTATTTTATGACATATACTGAAGAGCAAATAGAGTTGATTAAGTATTGTAAGGGAGGAAATATTAAAGTAAGTAAATTACCTAGAAGTTTCTTCCTAGATGCTTTCTATCAATCTGAAAAGGATATGTGGGAATCAGCAGCTCAATCAAGCAAGAAAAAGAGTACATATTTAAGTTTAAGTTATATGTATAGAATTGTATTCTTATTTTCAATTTCTATCTTAAGTGCAGGTTTAGAGCCAGGTCAAAATGGAGAAGAAGGTGCTGCTACAATTTGGTTATCTTTAGTAAAAAGATTATTCTGTGTTACAACAGCATTTGTTTGGGGTATCTATATTGGCTTTGAAATGGTTAAAATTGATGTTACTTATCTTGATTTTAAAACTGATGTATTGAATCAATATTATCAAGAATGCGAATTAAAAATATTTGTTCCTGATACATTAGAAGAACAAGCCAAAAAGAAGTATGATGAAATTCATAATATTATAGAGGAGGCTCAAGATGGAGACAGAGGAAATGCAATTACAAATGGAGAGTCAAAAGAAAACGAAAGTAAGGATATTCCTAGCTAGATTATTAGTTTACATCGTTTCGGGTTTGATTATTCCTGTTACATTTTTAATAGCAAGATTCAATTTATTTACCGAAAAAATGAATGTTGGTATTTGGGGTGTAATAACTATTATTTTAACAGCTGTATTTTTATATAAGTTGGCGGCTCAAGCCGAAAAGTGTATTGATTCTATTCAAGGCCGACAAGTCGTTCATTGTATTAGAAAAATTTTCATTCCGTTTTTAGCCATTGCTCTCGTGATTTTTGGCATGGAAAAATTCTTGGATGATTTAGTTTGGTTCTTTGTAATTTTAGCCTTCTTCGAAACGGTGGCGGGAATATTCAATCCTTTCCCAGAGTACATAAAAGAGCAAGATGAAAAGAACAAGGATAAAAAAGAAGATAGCAAAATGTTGAAGTTTGCTAAAATATTTTGGAGTGCTAAAGAATAATGCTTTTACAAGGCATTATTTTTTTGCTATAATTAATATATAGAGGTGATTCTTATGTCTGATGGATATGTTGATACTCGAGTTAGTAGAAGAAAAAATTTCTTTGAATGTTATTATTGGAAAAGAACAAAATTAAATACTAATAATCTAAATGAATTAAAATTTGATTATGATAACGAGGAATTATATGTCCACGATGTTGTGAATAGTTCTGATGATGATGGCGTTGTAGCTTATTATAAAAGCAATTTTTTAGGTGTAACATCCGAAACAAATAAAAGTAATAATGAAATTTATGCTGAAAAATATGATGTTATGAAAACTGATGTCAAGATAAAATATTCAGGTAAATTCGATGCTAATCAGCCTAGAGAAATGAATGTAGGTGCTAATGTCGTTGGTGGTGTTTTAATGACTGATTCATATGAGACAGTTTTAGAAACATATGATGATTTATCTGAATTAGAATTTAATGATATAGTTTTGTTTGAAAAGGATTTTTATATTGTATCTAAAATTTCAAGTAAGCCTATTAGAAAGAATAGTGTCGAATTTGATTTAGATTATCCTAAAAAATATACACTTGTATTAAGGAAATAACATGGATTTTTTAGATAGATATATATTATGTGATTATATCAAACAAAACATATCTCAAAAATTAAAAATAAGAAATGCTGATATAAGAATAGTAATTAATGGATATGATGAAATATCCGTTGAAGTTGATAATATGTGGGATTCCGATAAAATGGATGAGGTATTAGAAAATATTATTAACGATAGTATTATAAAATTCGCTAAAGAAAGAGGTAAAGAATATGTCAAATAATAATATTATTTATAAGATGGATGATATATTTGAAATAGTACAAAATCAAATTAATAATATTTTATATAACTCATTTGAATATTATAAAAAGTTTAATTTTATTTTAGAAAACGAAAATATTTATGTAAATCCCGAGGATAGAAAAAAGCCTAATAATATTTATATTGTATTAAAGGTTTTACCTGCTACAATGACATATGGAGTTGCAAATGTTCCAATTACTTTAACAGCTGTATCAGAACAAAATCATATAGATGCTTGTCAAAGATTATTAACAGAATTTTCACAATCATTCAATTTAATAAAAGGAAGAACTGAAAGTGGCTTTTTTTACAATCAAAATTATAAAGCTCCATCATCAATGTCTTCTTTTAATGAAATGTTTGCAGGATATAGAAATGTTTTTATTTTATCAGGAAGTATTTTGTTAGCATATAATTCTATTCAAACTAAAATTGTTTATTATAATCATTATAATTTATATGGAGAAGAAGGAAACGGCGGCTTAAATACTACTGATTTTGAGGAGTTAGAAATTGTCTCAAGAAACGAATCCACATTAGTTTCGATGGATACACAGCCTTATTCAAATAACAATAATTTTTCTGAATCATCTCCAAAATTTGCATCAGGAAATTTCGGATTTTGGATTTATTTGGTAAATAATGATTTTTGTAAAAAGGTTTTAAAATTAAAGCATAAAAAGAAATCTATTCAAGAAAATTATTTTGCATTTGGAGTAAAATATTTTATTGATGATGATAGTGATTTTAACGAAACATTTGTAGAAATTTATAGATTACAAAGTTGTGTTATAAATGAAAATGCAGGAGAGTTGCCTACATTGAATGTTACTTTTACATATTAGTAAGGAGATGATATTATGGCTGGTTTACTTGGTTCTACTAAAACATTTGTTTTTAAATTAGTTGATACAGGCGAAAATGTTGCTAGTGCATCTACTAATGCTAGTGAATCAGAAATGGGAGAAATCAATGGTCAAGTTAATTTAACAGCCTCAAATAGAAAAGCTCTAAACGCTATTACTTTTAAAGGATTAGAAAAGGCTGTTAATATTACAATTGATGCTATAGATTATTCTGTAACTAAAAATTTGAATCTAACTGAAAATTATATTGGGCAGCAAGAAGTAGCCAATCTAGAATCTCAAATGGGTAAGATAACTAATTTTGCTACATCTATAGTTTCGGGAATGTCTATGGGTTCAGCAGGAGGCCCAATAGGTATGGCTATTGGTGCAGGTATTGGTGCTATTACGTGGGGTGTTGGTCAAGCCGTTAACTATAATAAAGAATTAAGCAAATATTATCAGCAATTAAATTTAACCAATGCACAAACTCAATGGAGTGCTGCTCGTAGGGGTTTGTTAGATGGTGCAAGAGGAACGGAGAATTAAAATGAAATTAAGAGCATGGATTAATGGATACACCTTTCCAGTTGTTCAAGGTGCTACATTTAAAGATAATTTTAATGAAGAACTTGATAGTGGAACAATTATAATTGAAAAATATGTGTCAAATATAACTCCAGGAATTTCTTATCCTGCTGCTAATGATACTCAAGTTGATTCTAATTATAATTATGAATTTAATGAATATAGAGATATTACTGAATCTATTAGAAATAGTCTTAATTTAAGACAAAACATGGATGTAATTATTTATGATGTGGAGGCTACTAAACATAGAGAAGGATGGCATAGAGGAAAAGAGAATTCTGATGACACATCTAATCGTTATGTCCCTACTTATTTTTATAAGCATTTGATTATTAAAAATGCTACTGAAAATGAAGTATTTTTAGGAGATTATGGAGATTTAAAAGACCCTAATTATGCCCCTGGTTATAAGCAATATGAGAAGACCTATAAATATACTATTTTCTTATGTAGCGAAATTAGAAAGGCTGAAAAGAAACCTTTACCAAATTTAAAGATTACACAGCCTTTATATTTATTCCAAAATAATGATGCCAATAATTCTGATAAATTGATTTTGAATAAAAATTCAGTTTGGTTTTATTTGAATCAGTATGTAAATTCTTATAATGCTACCGAGCGTATCAATAATGTTGGTATTAGAAAAAAATATGTTTTAGATAAATCAGTTAAAGATATTTTTAATGATGTTATATGTCCTGAGATGGCTTTAACAGGAAGAACATTAAGAGAAGTTTTATCGGCTCTTATGATTGTAAAGGATAGAATTCCTTATATTAAGGATGATGTTATTTATTGTATAAACATTTCTGAACCTACAGCTGTATTTAATAATGCACTTGGTCAAGTTAATTATCGAAACGCTCAAATTTCAGATGATGATTATGTTTTCGGATTAAGGCGTAATCATAGTCAATCTATAGCTCAAGATTATAGTGCCAGAAGTGTGGAATATTTAGGTTTTAGAGATAGCCAATCACCATACTTAAAACTTGAAAATTTAAAGATAGAGACTCGTTTTCCTATTTACAAAATAAATAGAATTTATATGTGTTATTATAAGCCTACTACTACTAATGATAAATTTTATTTTTGTAAGCAAGATATAACTCAATTAGTAAAATTAAATTCTGAAAGAATGGCTTTAAGTAAGGATTGGGAGCAATTTGAAAATGATTATCCTGAAACAATAGAAGAATTAGCTAAATATAAATTGGCTACAGTTGAATATGCTCAAGGTTCTAAATTTATTACAGGATGGGGAGAAAAATATACTTATCCTAAAGGTTGGTGGTTTGGTCAAAAAACAGCCACATATATTGAGAATATTATATGCTTTTTAGATGCTAGATACCCTAAAGGTGTTGTTGATAATTTCGCTGTAAATCAAGAGAGTAATACTGATAGCCAATATATAAATGTAAAACCAGCCATTTCTAAAACAACAAATGGTTTATCAGATTTATTTACATCATTAGGAAATATTTATATTCAGGATATAGCTGCATTTTTAAAGAGTATAACTTTTATTGTTGATTATATTCCTTTCTATCAAGGTTCTACAATTACATCAAAAAGTTATGGAGATATTGATGATAACTTAATGTCTTTTGATAGTGTAGAACCATTAGTTGTACTTGAAAAAGACGGAATCAATGCTAAAGAAAAATTGGAAAGATTCGGTAATAAATCGTATACTTATTGTTATAGATATATTTCTAGTTTTGATGGTACAATTACAGCTTACTCACAATTACAGCCTGTAGGTTCTGTGGATAGAGTTGTTAATGATGGTGTAGTTTTCCATTCAAGAGAATATGCAATTTATGATAATATGATAAATGCTACATATACAGGATGTGAAGATTATATTTTAAAAGATTATTATACAAGCGTTGCGGCAAAATATCGTACATGGTCATTAATGAGTTTTGAAGAAAGTGTTCAGAGAAATGAAAACATTTCTAGATATATTGTTGTTTCAAGAAATGAAAACGATGATATGGGATACGAAAGTGATAATTCGTTGACTTTAAGTTCATTTACTAGTAATACAATTGGTAATTTAATTTCGAAAATGTTTTCTTTCTATAATTCTAGTGAAGAACCAAGTTCAACTATAGGATATAAAGAAAAAATTATTTGGAATGCAGGTTATTTTAAATGTGATTATTTTTATTATGATTATGATTATACAAATAAAGTAACTAATAAAGTATCAAATTCAAATGGAGTTTTTGTAACTGATTTAAATGCATTTGTCACAGGTACATCATTATGTTTCAATATAACAATGGATGATAATATTACAAATGGTACATTTATTCAAAAAATAACTATTGAAGGTGCTGGTGATGATTGGCTACCTGAAAATGATAAAGCTGGTTCAAGACAAGGGCAGTATTTCTTAACTGATGCTAATTCAAATGGCAAGATTGAAAATATTAAATTTGGATTTATGCATTGTGATTATAATAATATGGTTTATTCTAATTCAGGCGTTGTAAATAATAGCACTATGGAAGATAATTTAAGTGCTTTATACAAATTACCATTATTAGCTTCTAATGATATTACTAAAACTAATATTTTAGAATTTAATGAAGTTATTAATAAAGATAATGGAGAATATTTAAATTTCACAATGCAATTTGATTTCTTAACTGAAAGAAATATTATAATGACTCCATTAGCATCTAAATTAAATGATTTAGTAACATCATTTTATAAGCAACGTTACATATCAAGTGGCAATCATTATAGAACAGTTAGTTATAGTTCAACATATGCTCAAACTACAGCTTATAAATATCCATTCGCTATATTTTGTACATCATTAGCAACAAGAACTAATACTAAAAATGGTAGCATAACTGGTTCAAATAAATTTGGGTTACAATATGATAGTTCAGCATCTTCAGAATATAATCAATTTACAGCAGATACTGAATTTGATATATATTTCCCTTATATTACATTAGCAATACAATATGGTTTTAATGAAAATGGTTATGAATTTGATTTAAGTAATAAAAATGCTAAAATAACTTATGTTAATAAGGAAAGCGAATTTAATTCTACTACATATTCTAATCCTTATGTTAATAATAGTAGTTATCAGCATATTGAAAGAATGGAAATAACTTTCAAAAAAATATATGGTGCTGAACAAACTGAAAATTTTAATTTTAGTAGTAAAACTTATGAAATCCCTTATGTTAGAGCTGTTGTTGATTTAGACATTTATTGGAAATCTGGCAATTCACAATCAACATCTCAAATTTTTCTCGAAAACTTTAATTTAAAGTTATATAAAGTAAGAGATGGTGGAACTGCGAATTCTTCATCAGATTTTAAAGGTAGTTACGACAGAAATACAGGAAATGCTGAATTTTTAACAGGAGTTGAATTAGATGAATTAATTAAAAATTTCGATGCTGTTACAAATAAAAATATAGTTGATTCATATAATTTTAATTATTTCAATTTTTATAGGGTAATGATTACTGAAATTCTTCATGACGCTTATCAAGAAGATAGTGGAGGCACAAGTTATAGAGTATGTAGTTTTTATCCACAAACTATGAATCTTGTTGTATCTAAAGATTGTTATTATGATACTATGAGAACAGTTAGTTTTGCATCAGGAAGTGGTCAATCACTTTCTACACCTATGAGTTTAACAAGCAATTCTCAAATATATAGCAAATTTGCTGGATGGAAAGGCGCTAAAAAAATCACTACAATGGATGATGTCACTATAACAGGTGGTAGTGGAAGTAATTTGACATACAATAATACATCTAATGCTGTTAGTGGTTTAATCGCTCCTATTTCAATTTTAAATAACAATCATTGTTTTAATATAGGAGCAATAGCAACAGGAAATAATAATAGATTTCATTTTAGATTTTTTAATTCATCAAGAGATAGCATGACTTTACCAGCTATTAGTGCAGGTTCAGCTCCATTATTAAACAAGTCCGAATCTCTTTCAGATGAATATAGTGACACTTATATTTATTTAAATGGTATGTGGCGTATGCAATGTGGAACTGGTATTACATCAACTGACAATAGATTAAATTATGCTATAGATTATTGGAATAATGGTAATGCTATTCAAGTGCCTTTTGCTTTAATGAATGAGGATGCTAGTGAAATTACTAACACTATTTTTAAAACTTTATTACAAAATATGTATTTAGTTAAATTAGATAGTAGTTATTCATTCAAGAAAGAGGATTCATACAAAGAATTCTCTCAAGAAGATTTCTTATCATTTATTAATGCTAATAACGGAAATGTCACTAAAGAATTAGGTAATTATTTAGAGATGGCTGATGATTTCAATATTAGTTTAAGTGGTAATGTATTATCATTTGACCAATCAGGAACTTTAGCTATATTCTATCGTGTAGATTCTAATTGTGGCAAGTATGATAATGTAGGTAAAATTTCTAGAGGTAATTATATGTTAGTATTCGCTGTTAACAATTATACAGCGAATAGTCCTATATATATTTCTTATCTAACAAAGCGTGATACACGTATTTTTGACGAAAACCATAAAGTGATTAGTCATTTAGGGGAAACCGAGTAAGGTTTCTCTTTTTTTTGATTTTTTATTGTGTTATAATTAAATTAATTATGGAGGTGTCTCTGAGATGATATTGTATTATGATAATACTGGAAAATTAAAAACAATAATTCCACATGGTGATATACCTAGACAAGGTGATACAAATGTAGTTTTAGATATATATTTTGATAAGACATTTTATAATACTAATTATTTAAATTCGAATAAAAGTTTATATTTACGTTATAAATTTGAGGATGATTTAAGTTTTGGTGAAGATAATATAGTTAGTCCTATTAGTGGCACTTATAGAACATTTACTGAAATTGATGAAACAGAAAGAGTTGGCTCATTAGTAAATGGTACTGAATATGCTGTTTGTAGTGTAACAATTCCAAGTATTAGCAAGGCTGGTAAAATGAGTCTTGTATTTAATTGGAAACAAGTTCAAAATACTACTGTTTTAAGCGAAACATATTTAGGTAAGGCTGAAATTTATGTTGAAGAAACTTTAGGATTAGCTCCTGATGTAGGTCTTGGAATGACAAGAAGTGAATATGTATCATTAATGAATTCACTTCAAACTATTGTTACTACATTTAATTCATTAATTGGTGGTGCATTAAATATAATTAGCCTAGGTAATTCTAATGGCGATGAAATTGATTTAAATGATAATTTAGATGCAAATAATCATTATATTACAAATGTAAATGTTAACGCACCTACAAGTGATAATAACCCTACTACAAAGAAGTATGTGGATGATATTATCTCATCATTACAATCAGCTATAAATACATTAATTGGTACTGATATAGCTACATTTGCAACTGAATTTGAACAATTAAAAACTAGTTTCAATACATTTATGAATAGTTCAAGTGCTGACGATGTTATCAATACATTATCTGAGATACAAAATTCATTAACGAATATTAATAATAGATTAGGAAACATGTATACTAAAGCTCAAACTGATGCGAAGATTGTCGAGATAGTAGATAATATGTTTGCTGATATTTCGGAGGTAGAGTTCTAATGCCAAGTAATGAGTATGTAAGAGTAAAATTAAGTGATATTGAGGCTATAGCTGATGCTATTAGAGAGGCTTTAGGTGAAACTTCAACTTTTAAGGTTTCAGATATGCCTACAAAAATAAGAGAAATATATGATACTAGAACTACAACCGTTGAGGATATTTATACTAGAGTAGGAGTATTAAATACTACAGTAGGAAATAATACTACAGCGGTAAATAATAATACAACAGCTATCCAAAATGCTGTAACAAAATTCTTTGAGTATAATAATATTTCAGCACAAACTTATGAATTAACAGCTAATACGGATAAAACATTTAAAAATGTATCTACAAGTCTTGGTTTAACATTCCCATCATCAGTCGTTCATGGATATTTAGCAGGTGCTAATATTATAGAACCTGCTGAAGGATTGGTTACTACAATAACTAATAATTCTAGTTTTGCTATTAAGTTAGTTAAAAACGGAGTTACATTAACAACTATCGCAGCTGGAGCAACAGCCAATATTTCTCAATATATAATCGAAAATATTAGTAGATTTGTTGCTGATTGCGATGGTGCTTATATCTATTTCTATTTAACGGAGGTAGAGGATGAGTGAATACATATTTAGATTACAAAAAGTTCCTATTTTATAGGTTTCCATCAGTAGAGTATATTTATATAG
>Ga0247608_10000700_pt1 | contig 52112 bp, 72 predicted proteins | sample 176DNAGHGlowgp2_FD_193490 | JGI IMG/M metagenome (GOLD analysis project Ga0247608, IMG submission 193490) | Sheep rumen microbial communities from Palmerston North, Manawatu-Wanganui, New Zealand - 1766 DNA GHGlow gp2 | ecosystem: Host-associated > Mammals > Digestive system > Stomach > Rumen ... | reverse complement strand
TATAATCTTTCTAGAGAATATGAGATTCGAGCAAAGTATCTCATTAAAAAGTCTAGAGAGTTCAGAGAAAGAGCAGATCGACTGCTAAACGGTTGATCAAATTTAAAAAGATTGCTAACATAAAAATACTAGTCAATCTTTTCCCTACCCGAGTTTATGGCTCAGGTAGGTTTTTTATTTTTGTTTTATTCTTGCAGATCTTGTTCCTCCGAGTAATATGTAAGTTTATCTTTCCATGATTCTCTATGTATCTTACCAACTACACTTCTTCTATTAGTTAAAGACTTACAAAATTCTTCCCAATCTTTGAATTTATTTTCAAGGATATATTTGTTCAATCTCTCTAAAGTAATGTTTTGAGTAACCTCAAAAGGATAATCTTCATAATACTCTAATAAACTTAACCACCCAGCTCTAACGGATTTAGCATAATATTTACTATTTGCTTTACTGAATTCACTGGCGGTTTTTATTTTATTTTCTTTTAAAAATTTATTTACGTCCTTGAGGGTAAGATCTAAGCTTCTTATGGGCTTACTTTCGTCTCTGTAAAAAACTAATTGATCTATCCATCCATGATAGCGAGCCATCCCATATAAGCCAGAGTATTTAGAGTCTTCTAATTGTTTTTTACATTCTATCTTTTCTTCCAGTATAATTTTATTAATATCATCTGGTGATTTTATTTTTGCAGGGTCATACGGCTTATCATTGATAAAATTAATTTTATCCCTTAGCCCTAAGCTATACATTATCCTGCTATATCTTTTTCCCTCTCTAGTATTACACAATGTCCAAGGACTTTTTATTTGATTTTCATCTATATATTTTTGTATTCTAGACTTCATAAGTTCTACATCGGTATACTCTGAAAATTTTAAACGGACAGTTCTTACTTTCATTCCTAAAGTAAATTCTTTCTTTTGCAAAGCTTTTACTTTTCGGACTAGTTCATCTTCGTCAGTAATAACATAATCAAAATATCCGAATTCCTCATACTCTTTTGTGTAGTACGTAAAGTATAAAACCGTATATCCAAAATCTTCTGCACGATGTTTTTTAAGTCTATCCTTTTCCTCAATATCATAATCATCATGGTATGCTTCTTTAATTAGTGCTTTATTAAAATGCATCCTTCCATGAACTTCTACAATTATTTTATTAACTGTATCTACCAGATCATACCTAAATCCACCAAATGGAATTTGTATTAAAAGATATATTCCATTTTCTTTTAATTTATTATATGCTCTGGATTCATGAGATGATTCAAGAATAGATTCACTAAATATAATAACTCTAGACTCATCTTCTGATAACAATTTATTCATTCTCCTATAGATCATAATGTATCTATTTTTAAAATCTGTTTTTGAAATTATTTCTTTTTCAAAAATAAATTCTTGAATTCGATCTAAAGTAGAATAATATTGGTTATCTATGAATTCAGGAAATTTTACATCATGCTGAAGATTAAGTTCGTATAATCTCTCATACAGCTTTAAATTTTTTGCTTTTAATTCATCCGGTGTTTTAATATTATTATCATTAATATAATTTTGAAAATCTGCAGATGAATTAAAATTTTCTAAAGTTTTGTTGTTCATTTTATTTAATAAAATTTTAGTGGTTGAAGCTCATTCTATTCATTCATTAAAACTAACGAAGGAGAATAAGTAAAAGATCTGCAGTAATACTTCCACCCTTCGTTAGCTAACCACTAAAATAATAGTTAATAATGAATGAAGTGAGCTAATCATGGGCATAAAGCCCTCTCATTTCACTTATTAGGATTTGAGGGCTTCAGAAGCGCGTTTTAGCAATTTACGGAGTATATTGCGATCAATTTGGAGATTAAAATAAAGAGCAAGGATTTTATTCCTCCTCACTCTTTTCATTTTCTAGTTAAGTTTATGGAATCTAACCGTAAACTCACTTTTATCTAATACCATACTACATCCCTTCTCTCTGATGAATCTATCTATGGGATGGGTGATATAATTCTCTTGAAGTTCCATAACTGGCACATCTGTTTCATATACTAGTTCAGAACATTCATCCATGCTATTCGCTATCATCTTTAAAGCTCTTGCAGTACCTGTAAGTTCTACCGTCTTTGAGTCGATTGCTTTTAATAATGTTACGTCATGGTAGTCCGTACCTATCATAAGGTCAAACAAAAGCGTCATCTGGCTCTTTTTATAGACCGCGCGAACGAAAAATTCTGTATAGAAATCCCACAAACCAAATAATTTATCGGCTCTGAAGTTACAAGTATTACTATCCGAGTTATCTTAACATTCATTTCTATTAAGATCAGACTATATCATTATCCTTTCTAGGATAGATCGCGCTTCGAGTCTAAGAGTTTCACCTAAACTCTACTTCCTTACGGAATAGTCGTTACACTTTCTGTATTACTACAGCTTAGCACGGTATTGGCATCTCAGCTTTCACCGTTAGCCTCTTTACAGAGACACCCCACATTTATGGGTTCACGATCTTTTCACTTTAAGATTACTCTTAAAGGCCACAATATTGCTTATGGACAGTGATCAACGAAGTTAAATACCATGGGTCCCCCTTGATAACATTTCCTTTATCATCCACAGTTAATCCTTGTTTAGCAGCACGGATATCCGAAAAGAATCCGCTCGACATCAATGCTGAGGTCCCGCCTTGTCGAATACCCTATATATTTCTATATAGTTCGGACTATATCTTCTTCTGAATAATTTCAGAAGGAATGCGCTTCGGAATAAGGAGTTTCACCTTAAACCTACTTCCTTACGGAATAGTCTCTACACTTTTCATATTACTATGACTTAGCACGGTATTAGCATGAGATTTCTCTTTTAGCTTTCACCGTCAGCTCTCTTATGAGAACACCTACCTAATAGTAGTTCACATTCTTATTCACTTTAAGGTCACCCTTAAAGGCCACAATATTGTTTATGGGAAGGTTTACCCCAAGTCTTTGAATTCTACTAACCAAGGAATTCATTTCTCTTTGATCACCTTTTTGTTTTGCTTTAAGATAATATTTCCATTCAGGTACAACAAGTCTATCTCCAAGAATAGAATTAATTCTACCTTCATGCTCCATTATATAATCTTGCTGCTCCTTCACATATTCACGTAATCTTGGAAAAGCACTATAAAGAGCTAAAATAACCCTCTCAGCTTCCGCAACATCACAGTGAAGTCTTTCTGCAAGCGATTTTTTCACGTTGTTACCCTATAGGCTTTTTATCCTATAGTTCTTTAGATTCTTTATTCTCTAAAGGTCAGCATATGTTTTCAACCATTTAAGGGTTGGTGGACACTCGTGGGGAAATTATATTCTGTTACCAGTTTCATTCCCTATGCGTTACATTACTTATGATTTTTTAGTCTCACAAATTAACTCGACATTAGCACGTATATTTCTATACTTCTCAGCTTTCATCGATTTTGCCCACTGATTCTCCAATATATTTCTATACTGGACGGCATTACATTTACCTAGTCCATAAAGTACTCCGAGCATAACCGTTTTGAAATTTTTCCTTAATTTCTTTTTATCGGCTTTTGAAAGTTGCTCATACTTATCTTCACCTACATAAAGTTTTGCTGCAAAATTATATACATCCTGACGGGTATTGAAGAGTTCATTCAAATGTTCATCTTTTGACTGTGCCGCTGCTGCCCTGACTTCCGCACTACTTCATTATGTTCAGAAGAGTTCGCTACACTCTCCCCGTTCTTTTGAACAGCTACGTATTTCTACGCAGATCAGACTATATCTTCATCTCAATGAGATGTCTACTATTTCCACCATGCTTATGGTGTACTCCCATTAAGGGATAGTCGTTGAAGGTTTATAAAATCAATTATTTCCTCTTTCAGACTTAATGGAAATATCTCAGTGCTCTTATATAACTTATAATATTCCTCATTAAAGAATTTTTGTTTCGTAAGCTTTTCTATTAGAATTATATCTTCCGGATTTCCTTTAAATAATTCTACTAAATTGATTAATTTAGTTGTTCTGCTATCTTTTGTTCTAATTTCTAAATCATAAGTCCATCCTATTTTAAATGTTCCTTCAAATTCAGTATCTGATATATACATTATAACTTCAGTTAGTTCTCTAGATCTAGACACATTTATTGATCTGCTATATTCATTTTCAATGAAGTTTTTAGGATCCTGCCAAGGATGTCTATGTTCTTCTGCCTCTTTCTTTCTAGCTTTAGAAATTCCCTCTGCTTTTTTCTTTAAGGCTTCTTCGCTCATATTGCCTTTAAGAAATGGATGAGTTCCTTTAGCAACTTTATCTTTTGCCATTTTAGATCTATCTAGATCATAAAAGTTATGAGTTCCATCTAACATCTTTTGTTTGTTCCTATAACTAGTTGCACATCCTTTAGAACAAAATTCACTAGTTTGGTGACAAGGCTCAAATTCTTTGCCACAGTTTTTACAAATTCTTTTTTCTTTCATCATTAAATAATTTAATTTTAATTTCCCAGCTGATTATCTTCGACATTACTCGGTCAGACTTCCCAGCATAAAGTAGATTATTGCCCTAACCTCGCGATTAGGCTACACAATTTCTTATGTCAAAGTACGACAATAAACAACCCGGATACGCACGAACGACAGCCTTTACATCTAGATGGCTGGGTATAACCGATTTCCCTAATATTCTATATTCTATTAGGATCAGACTATATCATTATCCTTCTCAGGATAGACTGCACTTCGGAATAAGGAATTTCGCCTTAAACCTACTTCCTTACGGAATAGTCGTTACACCTTCCCCTATTAAGGCTTGGCACGGTATTGGCATCACAGCTTCCACCGTTAGCTTTGATTCTCATCAAAACACCTATTATTTAATAGTTCACAGTCTTTTCACTTTAGAATTACTTCTAAAGGCCACTTCTGTTCATTTGTAAAATTTATTTACGGTCGAAATGGTAGGGCCCTGACCATCTTTTAGATGATTTCATACAGCATTCATATGCTGGTATCATTCTTACCTTTACATTTGGATTGTTTCTTTCCTCTTCACCCGCTTCACGAAGAATAACATGGGTCTTAGGATCTTCAAGAATTAATTTATCTGTCTTCTTAAACAACGAATCCGTATACGAACTTTTTAGCTTACTATATTTCTTGAATAATAGATAGTTGATTACCATCTTTCTCAAGAAGAACATATTATTATCCAGGTCGGACGGATCGAAAGGTTTTGCATAATCTAAGAACTGCCCCTTTACATATGGGAAAAAGTTCTCCTGCGTTTCAAATCCAGAGAAGTCACTAAATATATCTTTCACCGAATCCGTAAGTTTTCCTTTCTTTAACGATCCATATCCTTCATTAAATAGTTCATACACCTTAGACGGATATCCTGTTTGTTCAATAGGTGTTCCATTCCAAGCCTTAGTATACTCTCCCTGAAAATGTTTGAAAGCATCTTCAATAGTTGTTATACCTAAGTTCTTATAATAGTCTTTCTCACCTTTCATCCAGTGTACACCATCCTTAAGAGCTGCTAGATATGCGGTCTCTGTGGAATATAGTTGTGCTAATTCTAAACAGATCTCATCATTTTCTATTGGACTCTTACATTTGAAATATTTTTCTGAAACATAGTCCGCAAATTCAAGTCTTGAGAACTTTGTCTTTTCAAAATATATTGTTTCAGGTACATGTTCTATATCTTTGACTTGCTTCTGATAGACTGACATTAATTCTTTATAAGCCTTCTCATAGAATATATATTTTTCTAGCTCTATGTGACGGTTATTAATTTTTATTTTGTCAAGTCCCAGCAGTTTTATCATTCCTTCTGCTATTATCCCAAGTATCTTTTTCTTTCTTACTATGGTTGCGTCTATTTTTGTTTTCATCTTAACTTCAACCATAGCATCCTTTACCAGACTTACGAAATCTTCAGCAAACTTATCACCAAAAACTAACATAAGTCTACCTTCATCTAGTCCAGTCTCAGTACAATCAAATTCATCTAAATAACTTGATAATAGATCTTTAGTTATAGCAAGAGGATCACCATTATAGAATCGTCGTTGTTCAAGAAGAATCCTACATATTGGATTATACTTATTTATATCTGCCATCTTAGCTTGATGTTTCCTCATTTTGATTTGACATCTAGAAGCCGCACAGAAAAGTATACCCCAAACCATCTGCGTATCACAATAATTAGAATATTCTGTATTATATTCTTCCCACTTAGGCACTCCACACGAATGAAGCTGACACGCTAGACGAAGATTATCAAGAAATACATTAAAACATGTCTCACTATAGGTCTGTCTTCTACTTTCAAATAGTAGCAGAGTATACCAACTATCCAGACAACAGTACTTTCCTAGGATCTCACTTGGAATTGGCATATAAGCATTACCCCAATATTCTAAGATAAGTTGTTCAAACTCTCCAATATATTCAGGATATCGATTACAGAGTTCATTCCATTCGGGCGTATTCTTAAAGTTTGATTGATCTACTTTAAGAACCTTTTGACGTTCACTTTTCTTTGCTCCAATTTCGGTATATAACATGCTTTCCATTAGAGAACTGATACGCTCAAAGGCAGAATCCCACTCCCGAACTGACAAAATTCTCTGGCTCGAAAATTTCAATGAAAAACGTTTATTGAGATGAAAGCCGTCCAAAATGTTTACAGCCATAGCATCGCACAAATCGTACAGGTCTACATTGAATTCTCGAAACGAAACTTGATACTCATACTGCATATTATAAACCCAGATATGAGTCATCCTGCTCTGTAAGAATGCTCCAATCCTTGCCATTAATTCTGTATATGCCGCCGATTCTTTACCAACCTGATGTCTAATATCCGTCAAGCTAATAAATCCTCCATATTGCAAAGTACAGATTGAAAGTCCAGATAATTCAAACCATCTATCTATTGCCATACCGCTAGCCTCAACATCATATCCAAAGAAAGTATCCTCTGGTTGTTGTTCTAGCCATCCCAAAAAACGATGAGCGTCTTCTATTGTATGCAGCACTTTATATCTGAAATTGAACATCTTAATATAATCAATATGCTCAGTAAATTTTGGAGACATAAACTGCTTAATCGTCTCATCATCTGGAAATTCAGGTGGTATACATTTTAGATATGCTCCTCCCTCTGCTGACAATCTCGGAAGTATTTGACAGTCTGAGAAATTTTCATTTCTTATTCCCAGATGTAGTCGCTCGTGAATCATATTGAAACCCGAACCACAAGCCACCAACACTCCATCACCCTCTCCAACATTCAGCACAGCTTCTCGTTCTTCGGGGCTCATTGCTTCTAGTGTTTGGACCGAGTAGATTTCATCGCCTAACGGAAGGGACCACCATAAAAGATGATTCGTTTTAAAATCTTCTTGATCGAAAATTGTTATTCTTCTATTCATAATTCTTTTAACGAGGGAATTTCTTTAGTTCCCTCTATTATAAGGTGTTGAAGGGTAAGTAACAGTGGAAACGACAAAAAAGAAAAATACTGACTTATAATATCAGTATTTGTTCCGGCTTTAAGAATTCGAAGGGGTAAACTCTAGCTTTTCCTGTCACCATTCTTTTCAATAGGTTTTCTTCTTCCTTTGGTATTCTTTTTGCTACTCGGATTATCTTGTTGCTATAATCTAAGGTGTGATAATTCGATGTATCGCCTCTTTCTATCACCTTCCACTCTTCGGTTTCTTCTTCTCCAATCATCCCCACCTTAAAGAATGAAGCGGTTATATACCTATGAAACTCTGGATCCCTAAATTTCTTCCACACTACTCTATCTGCTCCTCTCCAATCAGCAAATACGAGAAGGGTTATTTTCTTAGAGTCTTTTATATAGGAGAAAATGGGAGTTAGGGGAGAGGGTAGAAAATTTATTAGTGCATCTTCATCTCCTCTCTTCAACTCCCCAAAATAGTAATATAGGTTTCTCACTACATCTCCATTAAACCATCTCCGCACATCCAAACATCACATTTATAGTTTTGATATGTTACTTGGCCTATCTCATTTTCACCAATACCATCCCAGATACAACCCTCAAGAAATCTCATGATTGCCTCTTTAAGTGTAACATCTTCCCAAAGATCGCTAGGTGAATGATATCTATTATTTTTTACGATAGTATCAAATGGTTTTTCACTGACTAATGTAATGATGTAATTGCCTTTATCATAAACAACTTCCATCTTCACATCCTCATTATTAAAACCACCAAACTTCTTATCCCGCTCTGAGTTATGCCAAGCCTCTATCCAATCATACTGTCCTTCAAGTTCTTCAATATCTTTAGAATTGATGCTATTAAAATCGATCTCCTCCATAAGAACTGAATTAGCCATATATCCTCCACCTTTCTTGACTGGTTTTGGGAGATATATTTTAAGCGGTAATTTTAGTTTTAATATGTCCATCTTATATGTTTATTTTTCCAACTTTCTTTAAGACGTGGTATATTAGTTCCAGCTTATTATAATCTTTACACCACCCTCTGAAAGACCAAGAAGTGACAATCATACAGAGTAAGAAGAGGGGAATATTGCTAACCATTTCCCATTTTATTAGGGATTGGACAACATTAATTATAAGCATGAAATACCAGAGGTAGATTATAAATTTATAGAACTCCTTTATCTTTTCTCCCAACACTCTATCTGTTATGTATGTACAGAGAGGAGGACAGATAAGAGCCATAAACCCTACATACTCCGGATTCTTAAACTTACATTCGGACAGAGCTTCTAGATATGATTTTTCGGTTAGTTTATCTTCCTTTTCCGAAATAACCTCATACATTTCTTCCCATCCTCTTCCAAACATCTCTTTCGACTTCCCTACCTGCTCTTCGGTTAGCATTTTCAATCTATCAGAATTTATGCTCATATATTAATCTCCTAAAAGTTTCTTGATCAATATTATTACAACCGGCGGAACATGTATGACCACCTCCACCATATTTTTCTTTAAGATAAGTACCACAGCTAAATCCTCCTAAATCTTTGTCAGGTTCGGTATACATGCTCACTGATATTCGGCTAGCATTATCTCTTACCTGCACTACCAAGAAAAGATCATATTTTTGGAGGACAGATTCGAATACAAGGGAGCCAGTCATTGGAGTAACTATAGCAATTCCCTTAAGCGCCTGTTCTCCTACCTGGACTTCAAACCCGCAATTCTGTACCCACGCTTCTGAAATATGCTGGATCCACTCGTAAATAACTAATCCTTTATCCATTATCCACTCATTATTTTCCAAAAGGTCATCCCAGTCTGTTTCGAGTTTCTTTAAGGATAAGCCATATTCATCTTTCAGGCCATATTGGAGAGGGACTACTTCTTCTTTCCAGTTATATCTCTCCTTATTCCACACATCATAAGCTCCAGCATAAGAAATTAGCGTGGGAGTTTCTTTTGCGGGGTTAAAATATTTCCAGGTTAATTCACAGGCGGCTATTCCAATTTCTCTTTTACCCGGAACGCTATCAAAACCACTCTCCTTCGATTCGGTTATAGCAGTTTCATGGTGATCGATCCAAGTTAACCTGCCAGATTCTTTTAGTTCAATCATTTGTGGTGTAGGGAGACAAACATCAACCATAACTACTCCTTGATAAACCGGAATCTTAGAATGAATATCTATCAAGTCATCTCCATAATTCCAACCAACTGTATCAACTCTTACACCTTTCGACTCATAATACTTTTTTGTAATGATAGCCGAAAATATACCATCATAATCTGCACGATGATATACGATTAAAATTTTTCTTTTATCCATCTATCTATTGTTTTTTCTATTGTCCAAAACCGTAGAGACTTAGGACCATCTTCTTCAATGGTCTTATAATATGGAATATAGGTTAGACATCCATTCTTATCTATAAAATCTAATAATGTTCTTCCATTATAATATGTAGATGTTGAAATGAAATATCCTACTATCCCATTCAACACACAAAGAAGGTCAGTATATTCTTGATCCGTTCTCCAGCAAAGTTTTATCCGGAGAAAAGAAGAGTCAAGGTTCGTTTTCCTGATTATCTCGGTCTGGTTTTTATATCCCAAACTCTTCTTTAGGATCATCAAAATAGAACTTACTTTTATATCCTCAGCCTCTATCCATGACTTTACTTCTGCATCTCTTAAAAATAACTTTAAATATATCATTATTACTAATATAAGGTTTTCAAGAATTCGTTAACTATATCCCCGGGTCTTATATTTCTTTCCAGTCTTACACTTTTACTAACTTTCTCGATTAGTAATTTTAATGTCTCCCTATTTGTCTTCTCTATTTCTACCATATGATTCGGCACTTGTTTCTTCTCCTCTCCTGAATTACACATAGGAGATACCATAATTCCTAATACATCTTCGGGAAAAATCATAAAGTAGGAGAAAGGTCGATACTTTGCGAGACGCTTATGTGGAAGATGGGAGGTAGCAAAATAGATATTAATATAGTAACTCTGAAAAGGAATCTCTAACTCATAATAGGTTGTTCCTCGCGTATAATCTACTTGTGTCACTCTATAATAAATATTCATTCCTCAACTTTATAGTGTGAATTGACCATAATATTTCTTATCTCTCCTGTATCTGTCCTAATCTGAATATAATCATCATAGGCATCATAAGCATATCCAATCACCTCTCCCTCACACTTCTTTAACTCCGACCATAACCTCTTTCCGAAATATGAGGGAATATTATGATCTGTGTTTGGGAGTTGTAAGAAAGAGTAATCATAGCCTGGGAGAATAAAGTTATGATTTAGGAGGTCGGCTTGGTCTCTAATTACTGTGAATGGACCATATTGATAAGGACTGTCTAACTTACCATGTCCATATCGTTTGTCAAGTTCAGGAAGTAGGTATTCTTTTTCTTCTTTGATATACTCTTTTCTTTTCTCATAGTATTCCTTTTCTCGTTTCCAGTACTTCTCCCACCTTTCTACGTAGTCATTGTATTCTTTTGTTTCCACTCTTTTATTAATTCTTTGTGTTCTGAAGTATAAAATCCATGTTCAGTACTACTTACAGATACTAAAAATCTTATTAGGTCTGAAGTCACTTCTATTTCTTTACCTAAATCTACAGGCCCCTCACTTTCCCAGATATCTATTGTAAAACCAAATTTATCCTGGTTTCTTAATATACATTTTATTCTATTTAGTCTTTTATGCGATATGTTGATAAAGGTAAAAATTCTGATCACACACCTTTTATATCTGAAACTAAAACTTAACTCTTCATATTTTCTACTCTTTTCTTGTGCAAAATATACTTTCATTTCTATATATAAGTCTTTTCGCGCTTCAATGTTATCGTTTTACGTTAACAGAAACATTAAACCCTTATTAATGTGAGTGAAAGATTGTCGACTGGAAGGAGAAATCTTGAAAGGAAACAACGTAAGTTATGAAGTATGGAAAAAGGATTGTGAGGGAAGCGATTGATAGGTTTCCATATAGAGAAGGGGCTACACGGAAAGACTTGTTGATGGTTATAAAAGGGATCAAGCCAAGTAAGGAGGGAATATTTGGACAGCAGGAGAAGTGGAGAGTAAAAATCCATTATATCCTGTCCTATATAAAAATTTCCTACTTTCCATTATGGCCCTCTAGAAAAGGAAGAATTTATTTTAGACAAGTTAAAAATGAATAGAAGATTATTTTTTGTTGGGGATATACATGGCGAATTTAGGGAGATGATCTGGAGGGCAACTCAGCAATATGGACTTCGGGGAGCAGACCTAGTAGTTTTGGGAGATTTCGGGATAGGTTTTGATGGTAGACTGAAGTATGATTATGGAAGAGCTGTTAAAAAGATGGAAGAACATGATATCGAGGTTTTTTCCATTAGAGGTAACCATGATGATCCTAAGTTTTTCAAAGATGATCCCGAAATGAAAACCCTACTAGAAGAAACATACCCGAAGATTCATTTTCTTGCTGATCATAGAGTTTATAAGATTGGTGGAAAAGATATCTACACAATCGGAGGAGGGGGTTCTACTGATATTAAGTTTCGAACTCCGGGTAAAACTTGGTGGGAAGGAGAATATATTGAAGAGAAACCAGTGAAAGAATTACCAGGACGTGTAGATATTATTATAAGTCATGAAGCTCCCCTAACTTTTGAACCGGTTATCTCGAGATTTGAAGAGACGCCAGAAGAACAATATCAAAAAATCTTAGCTGGACGTAAATATCTTGAGACCGTATTAAAAGAAGTTAGATGTGAAGAGTGGTATTATGGACATTATCATCAACATTATTCTGGTTCTTATGGTGAAGTGTTATATAAAGGTTTGGCCATAAGTGAATTTTATGAGGAGAGAATATGGAAAGATTAATAGATACTAACAAAGATTGGGGTTGTACATCTACAGCAAAAGTATTGACGACTAATGGGGAAACAATAAAACTCAGCGTGGATTCTATAGATGAGAATGGATTGAAAAGTAAGATAATAAAAATTCTTCTAGATGATCCAGACTCTGAGGTAAAGAAGATAACAGAGGACTATCTTATTCAATGTCTCTACGATGCTACAAATGATCCTGAAAATAATCCGATCTTGTTCAAGTTTTTTGAGAAGGAACGACAAGATAAGATGAATCTCTGGAATGAACTGAGAAGCATAAAGAACGAATTGAAAGAACTAAAAGAAAAACTCGGAATAACTAATTACTCTTATATGAACAACCAACAAGGGATAGTTTGGAAAAATGACTTTGAGGATAGATATTATCGCCTTGAAAATAAACTGATTAATATAACAGAAAAACTTGGAAAGACTGGAATCGATATTAATTATTGGGAAAATTAGGTATGGGAGCGTTAAAAGTCTTGAAAGGTATATCGGGGAATCAAATCTCAGGTACCTCAAGAAACACAGCCTAATTTACGTTGGACAATTTTACCCCGACATCTGGAGAATAACCGATAAGGGGATAAGAAGATCAGAAGCTTTATCTAATAGGTGGAGTAGAGGATACTCTGGAAATTGCATATGTCGAATTAACTGACATCGTTTTATTCAGAGAGGGTAAAAGGGAGGGTGGTGGAATTATGGATTATCAGGGCGGAATTATGGCTTATCAGGTTTATGCTATCCAAACTGAAGATGGGATAATAGTAATAAGATGTGGAAGAAGAAGAAATAAAAAGATTGGGTTGAAATGGATTAAAGAACGTACAGGATCAGTCTTTAAACCACCCTCCCAGATATCTCAAACTGAATGCATTAAATTCCTTATTAAAGAGATAAAGATTAAAAAGGTGTATTGGAAACACAAAATAAGTGAAGGGATGATGGAATTAATATTGAAGACCACCAAGAAAAGTCAAGAAATCTATGATAACTAGGATAACATTGGATAATATGTATTCGAAGTGTAAGAGTGAATACTATATCACACCAGGAAAACTCATAATGAATAAACACTCTACAATGGAGGAATGGGAAGAACTAAATCCTTGGGTAGATGCAATTCGAAAAGTAAAGGAGTTGTTTAGATATGAGACAAACATAATTACTAACTTCGAAAATGACCCCTCAAGAGAATCCACTTTAGAAATACAAACTGAGGATGAGGGAAAAATTTATACCTATTCCTTAGTGTTCTATAACTCTATGATCGTTATGGAAAGTCTCTTGGAAGGTCAAAATTGGATATTTTCTAGACTAATAGATAACCCAGATTTTGCACTTAATCCTGACTACCTGAATGACAAAGGAAAGAAATGTTACAAGAATTATAGAGAAACATTTCCTGCCAGCCTATTATTCTGTTTCAAACCTGGCGAGAAATTATTGAAAGAGCTGAAAAATATTATAATGGTGGATGATTGGATGAAGATGAAACACTGGGAATTTGTCGATGAGTTTGAGTCCACTTTCCCTGACCTCTCCTATAATGAGTTGATGAATAAAATGATAACCACATTTTTCCCGGAGGATTATAGTGGACTGGAGAAAGATAATCGAACTCTAAGATTTGGAAATGAACCAGATTTAAAGATCGATATAATGTTAGCAGGTTCAGGATTTCTTAGACTTAGTAGATTATTTCCTCTTATGGTTGCCTCTAAGAAAAAGGGATTAATGATGATAGCTACTGAACCATATGATCTCTGCCTTCATCCAATATTAGGGAAAGCATTAATGACTTGGTTCTTAGATGGAAACTCAAACCCACCTATCGGAAAACTAGTAAATGTTGAGCTATGATAAGGGGTGATATTAGAGGATTACAGTTTGATGAGGGTATATACGAGATAGATACAAGGTCTTTCAGGATAAATAGGTGTGAAACGATTCTTGATAGACTTTTTATTTTAGACTCGGACCCATTAACTAGGACCGAACTTCTAGAACTTCTGTCTATAGTGAAGGATAAAGCCAGAGATTTTACTACTGATTGGAGTCCTGATATAGCTAGAGGATCTTGGCCACTTAAGTATATCTATGTAGTGTGGGCTGGAGAAAACAAATATTATATTCTAAGCCGATATTTTCAGAAGATAGATTGGAAGAAAATTTTAGCCGCCTGAAAAAGGCTGAAATCCTTATATATAGAGAAACACTATTAGGACGAAACTATTGAAAAGTCCAATGGTTTGTTTTGTTAGGGGATGGATAGAAAGATGAGATCTGTCCCCATTTTTTTTGACCAAAGTAAGAATAAAAATTTTGACCGGTTGAAATCGCCTCAAATCCTTATATATGTAGGAAGATGTGAAAGTAACGCGCAGAAGATTTATATCTAATGTGCCGGTCAAGTTAAGCTTATACACACAGGCTTAGTTTGTTAACTTTGACATCTAAATCGAGGCAAAAAAGTGTGTCTTAAGGGTTGAAGTCTGGGCGGAAAAGTTGACCGTCTGAGAAAGGCTGAAACCCTTATATATGTGATAAATATAAAATCGTAGTTTAGTGGTAAAATACCTATTCTAAAAGAGTAGGAGATCACAGGTTCGAATCCTGTCGATAAATATTAATCACGTTTTTCGAGATATTTTTTTATTAACAAACAAATCATTTAGGATTATGGAAAATATTGAAAACAACAAGAACGTGAATGTAAACGAGCAAACAGAAGTTGCTCAAGTTGAGAACAATGAGAAGTCAGTTATGGGCAAAGTGGTTGAAGTGGCCACTAACAAGTACACACTGATCGGTATCGGAGCATTGGCAGCAGGCTTTGCCATCTGGAAGTGGGGTATTCCCGCAGCTAAGAAGGTATTTTGCAAGAAGCAAGAAGAGCAGCCAGCAACCGACAGTGAGGGCTTTGAGAATAAGTAGCCCAAACTTCTCTCACGGGGATAGCCACAGAAGGTTGTCCCCATTTATTTTTTGTTCTTGAGCCAAAAAGAAAACTAGCATTTTATTTGCTAGTTTATTTTTCACGTCCACTCTTGATCTTCACTAATAAAATATTTAGAGTCTGGTCCTTCCGGCTCTCCATTATTGGTTCTAAAAAGTCTAAGACAATAACGGACTGGATCAACTTTTTTATTCTTGAATTTTATTCTATGTTGCGCGGTCTTTCTTTGATTATTATAAGTTAATACTACTTCCATCATCTCGTCTTCAGGAATTATTTCTACTTGAAGACCATAAACTCTTTGAAAGAATTCTAGCTCGTCCTCTTTTCCATCCCAACCTAATGCCACTAACTTTAATATTCGTTTCGTAGTATCCATAAGTATTCATTTATAATACGTTTGGTACTTTTTATGTCCATTCTGCTTCCCCTTTAAACATCTTATTGAATATGTGAGTACTAGGACCGAATACTTTCCCACTCTTCATCTCAAAAAATCCTAACATAGTATTCAGAACTTTTTTCATCAGGATATATTTAGAACGTTCATCAATATTGGAGACGGTAATTGAAATGAAAGAACTAAGTTGAATATGATCTAAGATAATATAAGACTCTAGAAGATCACCACATTCTCCATAAACCATCTCTCCTTGATAATGTTGACGCGTGTAGGAAATCTTATATTCAAATTCCATCCATTCCATAATCTCTCGGATGTCATTTTCCCCAGTATATCCTAAATCTACAACCCTAAGCCAATCCTCCTCATTCACCTCAAAGAAATTAGGCTCAGTTTCTTCTACAGACTCTAACCACCAAAAGTAATTATTAAAGTCACGATCCCAGAAAAGTTCCTTACCTTTCCTAATTAGATTATCTCTGTCTTCCGTAGATAAACAGTAGATCTTTTCTTTCTTGTGGTACTTCATGTCCAATCTGTATTAGGTTCCTCATAATTCTCTAAGCTCGGCCCCTCCAACTCTCCACCCTCACATTTCCAGAGTAATAAAGTATCAGGCAGTATCTTATCTATAATCTCTTCCCTAGATCTCACACCAAAATATTTACATAAGATACGACTCTGAAAAATAAGTTTAAAAGTTCCTGGCTGTTCTTCTTCTAAATCTAATCCGAACTCCCTGTATAACCAATTGAAAAGAGACTCTATATCACTTAAATCCCCTTTCCAACCAAGCCATCCAAACTTAAGAATCATGTCAGTCTCTTCCATAATCAATCAAAAATTCAAATTCCTTGGTCTTCTCTAATAACCACTTCTCTATCTTTCCTCCTACTTCAAGCCACTTTTCCAATGTTATAATAGTACCTCTCAGTGATTTCTCCGTAGCAATCCAATTAAAAGGACCAGACATTAAGTGGGAAAGAAGATGAGGGGTTTTGTTGTTATGATCATTGGAAATACAGAAATAAAGATCAGAACATTCCGGCTTTACACCAATAAACCTTCCCTCTCCCTTCTCTATAAATATAAGCTTAATTTTCATATACCTCCAACTCATCGAAGGTCCAAGGTTTATTACTCTGCTCTAAAAGACGACGCATGAGATAAGCCGAAACATAAACTTCCTCATACTCATAATCACCTTTTTCTACTCCCTCCAAAATTCTTAAGGGCTTGATATAATTCTTTCCAGACACCTTACACTCTATCCTGTCACGATTTAATATCAATTCAAGAAGCCAGGTATTTCGTTTTAATCGGCGTTTCTTGAATAAACCAGAGTAGAAAAAGAAATAACGTCCACCACCATAGAAAACATTAACCCGAAAATCACATACCTCAACCTTTCTTGGTGGTGAATATTGATGTGGACTAAACTTTTTACATACTTCTACTAATATTTTCTTTATCTTCACGTATATAAGGTTTTTAGACAATATATTTATCTAAAACATACCTGAGTCGAGAACTTTTACTCTATGACCCTGCTATAACTCTCACTGTTTAGACTAAGTCCATACCACGGCTTCGCCTTAATGGTATAAAAGCTTCAAACAGTACTTTCATAGAGAGTAAGGCCTTCCCATGGCCACTCCGCTATTCCGTTCATTATTACTCACAAGCTCGTAATAATTCTCTGCATTAACGCTACGAACCCTTACTCTCTCGATTTTCAGTTCCCTACGCCCGTTCGCAAAGCTCACTAAGCTACGGGAAGAAAATTGAAAGATTCCCTATTTTTGTTATTTTTATATTAATGCTATCTTTATTAGCTGGAACTTCCTTCTAATCCCAAATTAACAAAACTCCGCTATAACGAACTGAAATCCTTATGAATGTAGAGGTAGGATCTCGACTCAGTTCGAGAATAGATGATAAGAGCTAAAGGTTTAAAATACGCTTTAGCGGATTTTGTGAGAGACGGAGGCTTTAGCTCTGGCTCTCATCGTTTCGAAACATTGTTATAATACTTAATTAACAATTATGGAAAAACATGAAATTATTGTACCTAAAGGAATTAGGTATGTTGGTGAGATAGACCCAAAAACTAAAAAGAATAAATGGGAAGACTATGATATTTGGAATTATGATTTTCCACATATCCTAAACAAAGAATTAACTGGTTGTGGTTATACTGAATATTGTATTTCTTGCCCACATCCAATAGTTCTAATATCTCCAAGACGTTTTCTTCTGAAAAACAAGTTTGATCAACACCCTGGAGATGTATATTATTTTCAGAATGATGATGAAGTTTCTATTGATTATGAACTAGATGTCAATGATGATAAAAAGGGGATACAGCAGAAAGCAGAAACTATGGAAGAAGGGAAAAATGCTACCCTTAAAAACTTAGACAATCTAAAGTCAGCTTTCAGGGCGACTATTAAAGCCCATAGAATGTGTACTCCTTACAAGCCTTTAAAGATATTGGTGACTTATGATTCTTTCAAGCATGTTAAGGATTGTCTTCAGCATCTTTATTATGATGAGGCTAATCATAAAGCTGGATATGAAAATATTTTAGATAGATTTCAAATCGTGGTAGATGAATTTCAATCAATTTTCATAGATGCACGTTTTAAGTCGGATTCTGAAATTGAACTTCTAAAACAGCTTAAAGGAATTCAGAGAGTGTGTTTTGTCTCGGCTACTCCTATGTTGGATAAGTACCTGGAAATGTTGGATGAATTTAAAGATCTCCCTTATTATCGTTTAAACTGGGAAGAGGAAGATCCTGGAAGAGTGATAAAACCAAATCTAGACGTTAAGTTCACCTCTAGATCTTTAAATGAGGAGGCTAAGCGTGTTATAGATAGTTACAAGAATCAGAAATTTGACTCTAGGTTAGACAAAGAGGGAAACCTAATAGAGTCTAAGGAGGCTGTTTTGTTCTTCAATTCTGTTAAAGGAATTTGTCAGGTAATTAGAACAAATAAACTTCATATAGACCGGGTTAATGTAATATGTGCACAAACCTCTAAAAACAGAACAAGAATAAGAAAAGCTTTCAATGACGTTCTGAAAAAGGAAACTGAGAATCTTCTAAGACATCCAGTAGTACCTTTAGATTATGACGTTATAGGGTCAATACCACTTATTGGTCAACCACATAAGATGTTTACTCTTTGTACAAGAACTGTTTATCTAGGAGCTGACTTTTATTCAACTAATGCTAGAACTTTTATCTTCAGTGATGCTAATATCGAATGTTTAAGTGTAGATATCAGCATGGACCTAGAGCAAATATTAGGTAGACAAAGGTTAATAGAGAATCCTTGGAAAAATGCAGCTACTATGTTTGTTAGATGTACAGATAAGAAGCACATCAAAGATAAAGAGGTGTTTGATAATAGACTTGAAGAGAAGATAAAAACCTCAGAAAGCCTACTAAGAACTTTTAACGGAGCCAAACCTGAGGATAAATTTAATTTGGCTTGGAAATATTTGATTGATACAAAAGTCTCTCACTATAGGAATGATTATGTAGCAGTAACAGAGATTAGAAATTGGAGTACTGGACAAATAGTAAAGCTAGAACCTGTCTTTAATAATCTGATGTTAGTATCTGAGATGAGAGCCTTCGAAGTTCAGCAGATTGATTATAAGGATCGATTCACAGTATTTTCTGCAGTAGATCAAGAAGGTATAGAGGGAGCTACTCAGAAAGCTTGTGAAATGGCCATTGAATTTAACAACATCGGTGATACTTCGAAGAAACTTAGGATGTTAGTGGATCTTAAAAACATTGAGGGAGTTACGGAGAAAGATATTAGTTCATTTCTAGAGTTAATCCCACCTAAATTCAAAGAGTATTATACTATTATAGGACCTGACTTCATTAAACAGTTTTCTTGTAATGAAGCTGAGATTAAAAAAGAGTGGATTAAGCGAAGATCTAATAAAACGATAGATATTGCTTCCGAGATCTACAAGATATTTGTTATAGGTCAGAGATATGTAAAATCTGACATTAAGGAGACTCTGAAAGAACTATATGAGAGATTAGGATATAAGAAGACAGCGAAAGCATCAGATCTTCAAGAATATTTTGAAGTAAAAAAGATATATACTTCAGATAAGAAAAATGGATTCGAACTACTGAAGAAAAAGTAGATAAACAAAAGAGAATAATGATTATATAAACGTAATAAAATATAGTTACTATTCTCTTCTTTTAATTTTAGTTTTAATTATGAAAAAGAAAAACACTTATTTATACGTTATTCTTCTACCCCAAATGAATGAAGAATTAGAGTTAGATTATATGATTAAGTTTGGTTATACTAAAGACTTCAAAGATAGAATGAGAGGTGGTTATAATCAATATCATAGATATGTGAAAGTATTACATGTATATGAAGGAAGCTTTACTATGATGGATGAGTCTAGGATTAAGCAATATTTCAAAGATAATGATTTAGTATTATGTAAAGATGAATACTTAAAGAATTGTAAGGAAGTTCTCGAATTTTTCAATACTTATGATACCTCAGAGAAACTTAGAGAGAAGATAGATTCTATTCCCTACAAACCAACACATAAAAAGTATTATATAGTTAATTATCATTACATAGAATATATTATTTCAAAAGTATATCCAGAATTAACCGAATTTCTAGATATTCAGGATAAGCGAGATGAATTATTTAAGATATTAAAAGAATATAATGAAACAGAACAGTATATTTTCATTAAAACAGAATATAATATAACAGAGGAAGAGTTAAAAGAATATGTATCAAATATAATTCCAGAAAATTCAACTCAGAGAGCTTGTGAATTGGCTGTTGAATTTAATGAACTAGGGGATTCTAATAAAAAGCTTTCAATGTTAGTTGATCTTGAAAATATTGATGGGATTACAGAGAAGGATATTAGTTCATTCTTAGAGTTGATACAACCAAAATATAAGGAATATTATTTAGTAATGGGCCCTAAATTTATCAAGCAATTTTCATGTAAAGAGGCGGAGATAAAACGAGAGTGGACAAAACTAAAGTCTAACGTTGGGGTTAAGGATAAGATAGATCAGGAGGTTTACAAGACTTTTGAGGTTGGAAAGAGATATACAAAATCTGGGATAAAAGATACTTTAAATAAATTATATGAAAAACTAGGGTATAAAAAGAAAGCAAAGTCTACAGATATTGATTTATATTTTGAAGTTAAAGTTGTAAAGTTTCAAGACTCTGCTGGAAAATGGGTTAATGGTTTTGAACTATTAGAAAAGAAAGGGGATAATGGGGCTTAAATGCTCTGCTATCCCTTATATATGTACAATGATTAGACGAGAATTTAGAGATATGTTAGGGAGAGTGGTTAAGGTTAATGACATCTTGGTTTACAGTTCTCCTTTTGATGGTCTTCATGCTTTATTGGTTACGCAGGAGGATGAAGATGGGTTATTATATGTTAGTCCTTTGAAGTCTGATAATCTAGATGAGGGTGAGGAGTGGTTACAGGCATTTGACGAGTTGGGATATAGGAAAGGTAGTCTAAGAGATACGATTCGATATATTAAGGCTAGCCGAAGATGTTTTCCGATAGAGCTTTACAAGGATTATATTATTCTTAGGGAGGTTGATGAGGATGCAAAGATTGTAGGAGTTTCAAGATTAGCAAAGATATGTTAGAATGTCATAGAATAAATAAGGGGAATCTCTGTGGTCATTATTATTATCGAGAGGAACCTTGGCCTGATACTTGGTGTTACGATAAATTTGGTAGAAAGCCGGAGTTGGGGGATTACTTTGTTTACACTACCACAGATTCAAATGGGGTACATCATTTACATTTTGGTGTAATTTATATAGAGAGTTACCTAATTAAAGCTAGGGATCCATTAACGGGGAAACCTACTTGGAAGATAACAGTTTTTCATTATGCCAAGGTTAGAAGTTCGCCTATTCCAAATAAAGGTGAGAAGCTTGTGGAGACTATGAAGAATGGGCTTTCTGTGTTTTCTCCTTTTTACGAATTGAGTAGTATCAGGTCGGAGAATGGGATAATCCTGTTGAAGCCTGAAGTAATAACTGATGTTTTTCCGCATTTATCATGAAAGGAATAATTCGGATAGGAGGATTAAGGTACAGTGGGTTCGGTTATGTATATTGGAACTTATTTGTAGTTAAGGAAATTCTGAGGCGTGTCAAGATGGAGATTGGGAGTACGTCGATTTTAAAGTGTCATCCTATTTTCTTCCGCATCTCCAATGATAGTTACCGTATAGATTATCTTTTCATCAGTTGTTCTCCTTTATATTGGGAAAGGTTAAAGAAGGAGTTAGAGTGGAGATATGTTTGTGTAGATCCCCTTTTTAAGTTCAACAAGAGGAAACAAAGTTGGGTAAGGACGGAGGTAGATTTTTTCAAGCTGTCCGACATAAAATCCGAGCCCTTAGATTCCTATGTCTTGATTGATTCTAGGCCTGGTGATAATAATAGAGCTGAATTTAAGATTAGCTGCTATGATGATGAGTGTCCTTTCTGTCGTCCTTATGAAAAGTTTTGGGTAGATTTAGAGGGAGACTATGAAAAGAACTTAGAAATTGGGACACAGATATTAAAGGTAGAGCGAGCGTGGAAAAGAAACGGGGGAGAGGAGAAATGGAGGAAAAGAATGTGGTGGAAACCGGAGAATGGAAATTACAAAGAAGTGAAGTGGGGAAAATAACCTGCTTCGCTTTTTTGACCCTCCATGAATTTTCCTCCGTTAACAAAACACGCTCGAATTCCTCCTCAGTCCTTATAAATAGGGAAGACTTATGATCTTTCCTAGTGTGTAATTTTTTAACAATGAAATTATGAAAATTATTAAATCGAATGTAGAGGTACTAGAGCAAGAATCTGGTATCATTGGAATGTATCGTTTTATTGAGAGGGCCGGTCGTATTGCTTATAAGACTGAGGACAAGATGACGGATGATAGTTGGCAAAGATTTCTGAAGATGCTGAAAGAGCGAGGACATTGGGCAGTATTCAATCAAGGAACTGTTTATCTTCGTTTTAATCCTGCCAAAGAAATGGAAGCTTGGAAAAAGTTGAAGGAAACGAAACCCTGGACAAAATGGACTAAGGATGCGGATTGGGTGAATGTTACTACCAATTATCGTGTTATTCTTCAGCAGGATTTGGGAGATTTTATGGAGAAGTATTGGGAAGATCCTGACCAAAGTTTTTACAGGAGGGTAGGTTCACATTGGGTTTGTTCTCGTGCTACATCTCATCAATTAGTTAGAAGTAGAATTTTTTGCTTTATTCAAGAATCACAACGCTACTGTAATTACTCGAAGGATAAGTTTGGAAATGAGTTAACCTATATTCTACCTCAATGGATTTATCGGGTGAGGGATGATATAGGAAATACAATAGATCCTGTCACTTATGAGTCTAGAAATTGGATCCTCCGACTTGATGGTGAGAGACTTTGGGACGAACTAACCTTATGGGATCGCACTGTATCAGGAAGAGATCATATGTGGGAGGCTATCGAGAAGGAGTATATGGCTGAAATGTTGGCGGGAGATGGTGAGAAATTATTACCGGAAGAAGCTCGTGGAATTTTGCCGAATGATGCTAAGACAGAACTTATTATGACTGGTTACGTAGGAGATTGGTTTTATGAGCCACCAACCGATTCACCAGAGAAAGCAGGATTTTTCTTCTTAAGGTGTGCTCCGGATGCTCAGTCAGATATTCGGGTTTTGGCACAATCTTTAAAGGAGCAGATGTGTAACAAAGGAATAGATAAATGGAAATAATAGAAGATCCAGTAAGTTTTGAACGTTCTTTAATCCGAGACAAGTTTTTAAGTTATCGGGTTTGGGCAGAAATAAGAGGACTAGAAGATCCGGCAAAAAGGGAGACGTGTTATAGATGTAATAAGCGTCTGGAACCTCTCTCACAATTAGATCCCGACTTCTTTACTTTACCGTGTTGGGATTGTGTAGGGAAGAAGAGAACGGAGAGGGAGTTAGTGGTAGAGAGTGTGATCAGGAATATACGAGACTTTTATATTGGGAAGGTACTAGGGGATCGTTATTTTCAGTTATTCATTATTGATCCCATCTACTTCACTAATACTCTCCCTCATGCTTACCCAGAATTCAAGAAGGTAATCTCTAAGTTAAATCCTCCCTCCCGAAATGACATATGGTTTCTTGATTGGGTTCCGGGATTTCCAAAGATTATAACGTCTTCAAATCTTCCTGGTCTCAAAATTGTAAACCTATCCTCTCATTATAGGGTGACTCTTGAGAAAAAGGTTGTGAAGGTGGATGATTATGAGATTCTATTTCCTGAGGAGATAAAAACTGGAACTCGTCATCGTACTAGATATGGAATTTTCAGCAGAGGGAATGATAACAGAAAGAGCAAGCGACTTAAACTTGGTGATCATTGTTATCAGCTCTACAATACTGACAATCCTAACATCAAGTCCATATTTAGGTTAACCAGAAGAGGAGAGGAAGTCGGATTTAGGAGTCTTAGTTATCAGGATTATGTTATCTTGAAATTGGCCTTAATGAGAGATCGTTCTTTTCTTAAGTTCGTGTTTGATATATTGTCGGAGCTTACTAGACAGATTGGAGTATATCGAGATGCTGTATTTCTTAAGAATACGGTGATGATTGATCCTAAGAAAACGGCTAAACTTAATCTTGTCTGGAATCCGATTAGTGATGAAATTATGAATGATTATGTTAATATATGTTTGATAGCGTAGTAAATAAAATCAAGGGAGTAGGTTTAGATTGTTCTACTCTCTCTTACCGTCCTGATCCTGAATACTTACCTTCCATCATTTACCTTGACTCTACCCAAAATAATGCTTTCTATTTGGAGGGTTTACTGGGGGATAGACAGGTAATAGTTCGCGCTGGTTCTATCGGAGGAATTCGCGGCGTGTTTCAAGACATAGGGAAGGACCAAATTGATGTTCTCTTACTCCCGGCCGAATATCTAGCGAAGGAAAGCACGATAGAAGAACTGAAGGAAGTATTAGATCGTGAGGAAATTGGGGCGCTAGGAATAGAACGGCCGGGGAATATGGAGGAATTAAAGAAAGCGGCCGAGAATTTAAAAAGAATAATCCTCCCGTCTTACTTAGCCCTTACCTTAAATCCCCTGCACTACCAAAAAGAAATGTTAGAGTGGGCGGAAGAAGCAGGGGTAGATATTATAGGGCTAGATATTTACGGGAGTTGGGAAGGATCGGCCGCAACAATTCAAGCTTTTACCCTTCCCTTCCTATTATCTTACGCCGCTTCCTACTCCGATCTTGTTCTTCTTCCAGCGCGTGATTTAGTGGGAGCCGAATATGAGAGATTATACTTGGAGGAATTGATTGGAAAAGAGAGGGTGCCAGAAACTGAGATGAAAAGTACAGTGATCCATAATTTTCCAACACTCCCTACCATGATCTATACCTCTCTGAAAAGCGATCTCGGAATTATACCCTACAACAATCCTCTCTACCTGACAGACCCGGAAGAAGTAGCGTTTGGAATGAGACAGAGGGAAGCAGATTATGAAAATCCAGTAGAAACAGAAATCATGGCAAGTATAACAATATTCTCCACTTTGATCATGCCACCACCTCCTCGTTCAGAATGGCCAGATTATATTTCTATTGTTAGGCCAAAGATAGTAGAGGAGTTGAAGAAAAAAGATGCGGAAGTTGAGCAGGCGAAAATTGGAGATACTGTATTCTTACTTTCCGTGACCACCTACCAAAGAGAGAAGAGATGGATAGGACCTGACAAACTAATCCCAGAAAAGAAAGATTATGTTTTGTTTATGACGGAGGAAGGACTTAAGTTTGAATGCTACTAAATGGATAAAACGCGTTCCTCAAGCCCTCAACGACTTAATATAGGAAAACCAGATCTAAGTATAAGTTTAGGTCTGGCAGAAATAATAACTTAATTTTAAATACAAATTCAAAAAGTTATGAGAATATACAACGGTACAAAAAAAGCACTCACCTTGCCGTATACTGGGGGTGAGACATTGACAATTCCCGCCCATCAACCTTCAGGAAATGTTTTGTGCAGTCCTGAGTTCTTGAGTTCGGTTATTACAGCTTACAATACAAATGAGATTGCTGTTATTGCTTCTGGTCCTTTCGAGATTTCTGCTTGTGCTAATATCCCGACTGCAACCAATTATGTAGTTCAGTCTTTGGATGAGGCTATTGCGCGATTTAATCCCGATGCAAAAGCTAAGATTGAGGCAGAAAAGAAAGCTGAATCAAAACCAGAGCCAAAACCCGTAGAGGATAAGTCAACTGAAAAGATTGACGAAAAGCCAGAGGGAAAGTGTGAAAAACCGGCTGAAGAGAAAAAGCCTGAAACCATCAAAAAGAAGAAGGCAGAGGTAAAACCCGAGGAGGAAAAGAAGGCGGAGTAAACAGAACATAGGAGGCTTTTTGAAGAGAGAATTCGGATGAGAGTCTCCTATTTAATTTTAAACCTTATATGAATTTTGAATATAAGGAGATCATAAAGAAAAACGGTAGAATTTTAGTCTTCTGTAACTTTGAAGATCTGCTCAAAGAAGTCTATGGTGTTAATACTATGGATCAAGTTGAAGCAGTTATGGAGAAGAAAGGAACTGAAATTATAGCACGATGTCCATTCTGCAAACATGAACATACAAAATCTAAATTGTATATTCGTGACGACATGACAACGGGCTGGTGCTTCTTATGTAATAGAACCTACATTAATGTAACCGATACTCTAAATACTGATGTAGTTGTTCCACGTACTTTTGCAGATTTTGGAGCCGGACCTTTAAAGTTTGAGCTGCCAGAAATGAAGAACGATGAGTGGAACATGGATAAATACTATTACGAATTTGACGATGAAAGTGATGTTGGAATGAAATATCTTATTAGTCGTCATGGATTTTTCAAGGATCTGGCTAAAGCACTGGGATTTAAATTTTGGAATGGTAATGTAGTGATGCCGTTCATGTGGATGGGGAAGCCGTATTATTATCAGATTAGGTTTTCCTCTAAGACAAGTAAGATTCGTTATTTCTTACCTCCAGTATCTCAAAAATCATGTTATATAATTGAGAGAAGGCAGGAAGAAGATGTTATGCATAGAATCTTAATTGTAGAGGGCATCTATGATAGTGTGGCTGCGATGATTCAATGTCCGGATTATACACCAGTAGCAGTTCTTGGTTCGTCCATTTCAGATTATCAGATAGCACAGATTCGAGAGTATGCAGGTTATGTATCTGAGGTGCTTGTTTGGATGGATGAAACTCAAATCTCTGTTAGAATAAAGAAAAAGATAAGATCAATTATAGATTATTGTCCTATCAATATTATCTATTCTAATGGTGAAGACCCTGAAGAATGCCTACAAAAGAAATTGAAATATGGTCTTCCTCTTATCAAGCATAGGAGTGAAGATGCGATAAGAAAAGAACAACAAAGAGATGCTGAGCTTAAAGAACAACAAAACTCTTGGAATGTTGGAACTTCAGACGGACGAGGATCAAGTGAGGTTCCTTCTGGAGAAAGTTGATAGTAAAACAGAGTTCATTCCCTGGCAGAGAAAATTTGGAACTGTCACGAGAACTTATAAGATTTACGAAAAAAGAAAAAAAGATAAAGGACTAACTACCTATTATATTCGGCGAGGATGGACCGCTTATCTCATTAATACATTCATTCAAAGAATCAGTAGAGATGAGTATAATGATCTACTTCACGACGTAATATATTCAGATAGTTGTAGACAATTTGGTTTCCCTGGATTAAGGGATTATCAGAACGAGGATGTGCTTCATTTATTAAAATATAAATACGGGTTGCACAATTGCTATACTGGCTATGGTTTAGCCTATTAACTAAAATAAATAATACTATGTCTAAAAAGAATATGGAAATACGATCTGTCCCTAAAGAAGTTTTTGAAGAATATATAAACAGGGGATATAACAGCAAAGAAATTGCCAAAGAATTTGGAGTAAGCCTGGATTTAATATATAGAGTTCTTAAAGGATTAGGCCTTCATACTAATTATGATCTAATTCGAGATCGATATGCAAAATTCAATATACATAAATTTGATATTATTGATACAGAGGAAAAAGCCTATTGGCTCGGAATGCTCTACTCTGACGGCTGTGTGGATACTAGGTATTGGAGATTATGTTTGGGTTTAGCGGAGAAAGATAAAGAACATGTGTTTAAATTTAAAAAATTTCTTGAAGACACCAGAGAAGATAGTTATGTGAGAATATATAATGAGGAATTAAATGGAAAACATTTTAAATCTTTCAGATATACTGTTCATAATAAATATTTTACAAATAATTTAATAAAATTAGGATGTATTCCTAATAAATCTTTAGTATTAAAATTCCCGAATGAAAATATATTTTCTAGGAAAGAATTAATTTATGATTTTATTAGAGGGTACATTGATGGGGACGGAAGTATATCCACAAATGGAAGAAAAAGGCATAGAATGAGAATAAGTGTTCTAGGAACATTAGATGTATTAGAGGGAATTAAAAAATATTTTCCGCAATTTAATAAAATAACTAAGAGAAAAAACATCTATGTTATGTCTTGTTCAGCTAATAAAGCGGATCAAGTCGGATATAAATTGTATGAAAATGCAACTATATATCTAGAACGAAAACGACAGAATTATGCCACACTGTGTAAATTACATAACAGTGAAACATCGGATAAAATCGGTGAAAGCTGCGATGCTAATGCCGAGGTAACTCCTGAGATTGCGAAAGGCTCAGAGAGTACTGTAGAGAATAGTGAGTGAATAAATATAATCTCACCACGAGTATCCGACATCTGAAAAGATGAAAATTTATTCCGACCTCTAGAGAATATGAATCTAGAGAACTATAGGATAAAGAGCCTATAGGATAACAAAGTGAAAACGCAAGTAATAGCAACCCTAACTGATTATGCTTATTCAATGGGTGAATCAGTTCTTTTAGTAACCCCAGGCAAAAAAGCACAGGACGAATTGGTGAAACGTTGTAAGAGTGCCTTTGGTCTAGATATTCCAAGTAAAGACGGAAGGCTAGATTGTATGATAACTAGTGGTCTTAAGAATAGAAAAGATTTTAAAGATCCTAAGGGCCGTGCAAAAATAGAGGAACATATATCACAATTCACCTGGCTTTTGGCCGATGAGGTTGAATATACAATAAATGATGCAGGTGAATTCATTTATTCTTGTGCAACTGGAGTAAAACGAATGTATGGTTTCTCAGGCACTTCAGATAAAAATTCTGCGGAATCAATTACGTTTGATAACGGTTTGTCAGATGTAGTGCTGAGGAATAAAGATTTGATAAAGTTTTTTGGAGCTAGTTTAGTCTATAGAGCCCCTGTTAATAAAGAGATAGATGACATACAGATTAAGACTTCTGCTTTAGATATGATTAAGTTTGAAGCTGAAGATTTCTCTGATGAAGGAAATGTTTATATTAATGTAATGTCCAAGATATGGACCACACCTGAAGTTTGTAGGGTAATAGTAAAGGTAGCTAAGAAATATCCGCTACTATTTATCCCCATCAATAACCTAACTAATATCTTGAATGAATGGATAGATAATTGGTTTGTTGGTACATTCAGGGTGTTGTTGATCTGTGGACTTGGCTATATTTACTATGACTTACAGGGAAATAAGACTAAGCTTACATTATCCGAAGCATGTGACTATGTAAAGGCTGGAAAAGTAGATATTGTACCTGCCACGTCTTCGGGATATAGAGCCTTAGACTTACCTTCATTGTCAAATATCTTGTTAGTAGAAGGATTGAAGGCTGGTGTAGTTTTGCAGTCGATTGGTCGTATTGCAAGATCCGATCATATGAATATAATAACCCTTCAGTCCCTTAAAGGTAAGAAGATACCGGTCTATTCTAAGTCCGATGAGGCCAGAAAGGACCTGTATAAAACATATTATCGTCATTGCAAGATTGTAAGTTCGGAAATAAACGAAATAAATTTATAATATGGAAAGTTTAGATTTTCTTTACTCGTTGATGTCTCCGTTTCTGTATAAGGAGGCACAAAACAATATTAAACATCTAGAGTATTATTTTGCAACGAACCCCAATACATCTGGAAGTCCCTTGGTTCATGAATTAGTAGAAGCAATTAAGACCTATGACTACAATGCCATAGGAGAGCCACTATTCAGATCAATACTTCAGAAGACAGGAAAAACAACTGCGGAGTCTAAAATGATTCTGGATACTATCAACAAATGGAGAAGTTATCCAGAAAATCAAATGGATGCCAGTAAAAAGTTCCTGATGGATGTTGTTGCAAAAGTCGAAATAGACCAAACCCTACAAAGATACAAAGACTCTCCGGCGGATGCATATAAAGCCATTAAAGATTCGAGTCTTAATACTTCAGCAAACGATTCCTTTAAGTCTTTCAGTTTTGGAGATATTAATATTCAAAAAGTACTGGCAGATAAAGGACTTGGAGCAATAAGAACTAATTATCAATGGTTAAATGATGTATTTCCTCCACATAATGGAATTGAGAGAGGGCAGATTGGAATAATTTCCGCCCCGCCGGGTGTAGGTAAGAGTCTGTTTGCAATGAATCTAGCTCTATACTTTGCATCATGCGGAGTAAAGGTATTGTATGTAACCCTTGGTGACTTGGTTGAACGAGATTGGATTGTTCGACTTGGAGCTATATATGCAAATTGTAGCTTTGCTGAGGCTTACAATAATATGGAAAATATTTTCTATAATCTGAAGAAGGTTACAGGAGATAATTTGGAACTATCAATAAATCCATCAGGTAAAGTTACATCCACTGAAATTGTTGATTATGCTTTAGAGCGTGACTTTGAGGTTGTGGTGGTCGATTATGACGCGAATCATGCAGGTGCTTCAGATGGCACTGAAGATTCTGGATCTAGTATGTATTCTAACTATGGAAAGATTTATTCTGACTATACTAGATTATCAATGAAAGGAAGACTAGTACTAATGTGTGCACAGGCAAAGCAAAATTATTGGAGTGGATTAATAGGTCTTGATGGTATTGGAGAATCTAAACGTAAACAAGAAACTGCTGACTTTATTGTTACTATTTCAAGAACTGCTCCTGAATGCCCCAACCACGTCTATACGGCTTATATACCAAAAGCCCGTCGAGGAAGAGTTGGAACTAAGAAGTATTTAATAAGAATAGAAGGAACTTTTTTCGAGATCCCATTTGGAGTTTATCAACAGTTAGCTCAAATCAAGGAAGAAGTTAGATATACACCACAGGATATTGAGAGGATGGTAATGGAATATAACAAGCAGCAGAGTGGAATAAATCAAAAGGTTAAGCAGATGATGAATGGTGGAGGTGCAAAACCAGGACCTAATCCATTTGCTCAGCCATAATGTTATATATAGAGTAGTAGGTGAAAATCCTATTACTCTTCTTTTAGTTATGATATGAAGAATAGAATAAACTTTGTAATGGGAGCACGAAAGATATTATCAGTTAATGCTCTCTATAATGCTAAAATGACCTGGGTAAACGGGAGACAAGTAGCGACCATTTACAAAACTGGAGAAGCGAAACAAACTGAAGCTTATATCAAAGAACAAGTCGAAAGATTAAACGTCCCTATAAATCATCCCTGGGTAAATAAAGATACGTTGTTCAAGATGACTATTAAGGTTGTCTTTAAGAGTGGTTTTTTGATGAGGGACCTGGATAATGTTCTCTGTTTGGGAAATTAGCCTGAGTATTGCTGGAACCTTAAAGAAAAGGAATCAGCAGTTTAGGATCTTGTATCTTAAATTCAACGACTATGTACTGGCAAGTTTTATATGTTTGGAGTATAAAATAAAAGATATAGTCTAAGTATTATTTATGATTAGAATAATATAGCAAATTAATTCAGGACGGTATATTTCGAGCTCTTGATATAAACGATTCTCATGTAGTATCGATTGTAGCGGATAAGGTTTTGTTTCCGGATATCAGCGAAGAGAAGATCTACGTGTGTCTTGAAGAGGTGGATGGGTCCGGTGTGCGCTTCGATCTAATTCCTAAGCCCTCTAAAATTTGGAGCACTGATTTCAATTTTTCCAGCCTTAAAGAATTACCGGAGAAAGGAGCAAGGAAGGGAAAGATTTATAAGACGGCAGATGAGGAACGTGCAGATACTTTCGTTTATCTTGTCACACCGGGAAATCTTAACCTCTTGACTCCCACACGTATTATCCTTCGCTGTGTAGAGGCCGTTTTAGGGAGTAAGGGATTTGTCTATATAGCAATAGTAAATCTAAAAGATAACCTTGAGATAGACGAATTCAAAACCTTATTAATAGAATATGGAAAAGAATATAGTGGAATTAGGTTTAGAGATTTTGAAAACGAACCTGACGAAAAGGAACTTCTATGTTGGATATCGGAGGAGTCTTAAGGTGTAGGGTTTATCAACATACTCCAGGCTTCTTCTATATCTACATTCTTCTCAGTGATCTTGGAATAGAACCGGGAGAAGTTATGATAGCCAATGAAACTTTCCTGAGTCGATACCTTAAGGAAGAGTACATAGATGGAAACTGGTATACTAGACTCTATGCTTATAGTGTTGGGAAAAGTAGGAACAAAAAGAGAAGACAGTTAACCAAAATTCCTGACTCAAGTTTGGCTAATCTAGAATTTTATAATGAGGGGATTGTAGTAACGGAAGAAGCAATGAAGGATTCGAAATGGTTTGAACAGGAAATTAAGGCCTCTATTATTCTCCCGATCATAAAAGAGAGGTCAAAAATTCCTAATAGCTTGATTTACGTAGATGAATACTGGAAAACATAAGATTTGGATACGACTGACAAAGAATAAAATCCTAATCAAGCTCACCGAAAAGAAGATGGGAAATGTGTTTTATGTGTTTCGTGGGAGAGCTAAGAAAAATAAGGTGTCAGTGAGGAAAAGGTTAAGCATTAAGAGAGCATTGACCAAGAGAGATTTAAACCTCCAAGCCTATATGTCTGATTTTGGTGGGATGAGATTTTCAGAACTTAGGATCTCGGAAGAATTATACAGGGAACTTAAGAACAAGGCAGATCAGGTGGTGTTAGAATATGAAAACAAAAGAAAATATGACGAGGAACTTATGGTGTTTTAGTCACTGCGAATTTGATATGGAATGTGAGCAGAGAGGGTGGAGTGATACAAACCTACCTCCTGATATTGCATTCATTTCAATCATAGGGTCCAAAGAATGTCAGGAATATTATTTAGGCGAGGAAGAGGCACACTATTTTTCACAGTCTCATCCCACCGTACTAAATCTGGCTTTTGATGATCTTTCCTGTGATTCTCGAGAGTGGAAGGGACATGTTTTTTATGGACTGCGGGAAGAACAAGCGGAAGAGATTGTGAAGTTTATAGAGGACAATATTGGGAAGAATTTTTGGATACATTGTAGAGCAGGACAATCAAGAAGCCAGGGAATCGTACGGTATATTTTAGACTGTTATCCTGACATAGTGTGGGAAACTCGCCTGGATAATCCCTGTAATACTCCTAATATTGACGTGGTAGCTAAACTTAAAAGAATATGGAGGAGGAAATGTATTGGAGAGCAGCGATAGTAAAATATAAAGGGGAAGATCGAATAAGAGTTGGTATTCTTCTCTTCTACACCCTATCCCCTAAAGAAAAACCAGTGATGTATATATTGGGGGCATTGGATGGGATTGGAATAAAAAGAAAATGGATGGTGCCTATGAAAATAAAAAGATGGCTCCTCTATGATTATCACTCTTATTCATATGCTGCCGAGTTCCTTAAGATAACAATCCTTAATGATGAGTTTAAGCTTACGGAAATTGGTGAGAGGTATAAGTTATGGTTATTTGATAAGGAGATAATCAAAAAGAAATTTCCTGTCATGACCAAAAATGTGTTCAAAGAGACTGGCAAGAAGAAAAAGTAGAGAAGGATTTTAAATGTCCCTCTCTATTTTTATTTATACATTCCATTTAGTGCTTCCAATGCAAGTCCAGCTTCTATCATAGACAACCCTTCAGACGTTAATCTAAAGTCAAAATGATGTTTAATATAAAAATCAATTTTAGCAATCATATCACCTCGTATAGAGCCAGTACAAATAGAAAAATATTCTCCTGCTTCTTCCTCAGTCATAGAAGACATTGGACGAAGATAGGGTTTAATGTCAAGATTAAAAGACCTATAATCTATTCCTTTTGAATTGACTAAATATCCACCGTATCTTGTGAGTTCTTTTAGGTCTCCAATCTGTTCCTCAAATATTTTCTCTTGATGGTTCGGTATCTTAATGCAAACTTTCACACCATAGAACAATCTTGCACAAAGATCTTTCAATAATAATTCTTTATCCTTCTGTTCCATAGTCAATAATAGGTAATTTATTTTTTGAGAATATAATTCTTGGCTGTATTTCTACGATTTCATCATCAATTCTCCTAACCTCTCTATAATTCCAAGGACAGACATCAACTTCTATAATGTAAAAATCTGGAGAAAGTGTGTAAAATCTTCCTCTTGTATTTCCGGATAAACCATAAATATTCTTTCCACCTCTCTTCTCTAGTTCTTCAATTATTTCATGACCTAGAAAATTTCCGTCTTGTCTAATAAATATCATGTCCATATAGTAAGATCTATTTTAAGAACCTCTATAATATTTCGTAGAGTTTCAATTCCCTCAACTTTTCCAATAAACCGACGTGACTCCCTGAAATTATTAGCATCTAAGGTCAGGTTTTCCGTATCATACCTTACTTCCCAACCATCTCCATCTTTTTTCCAAGTCTTTCCTTCATCCTCACTTTCAAATCCAGACATCTCCCATACTAAGTTAGGATCCCCTTCTTTTCCGTTGATTTCATTAATAGGATAATCAATGTTGTCATCCCCAAGATCAACGTCAGGATTTGGCACTCTTCCGAAATCACTCCCTACATAAAACACCTCCTTCACATTTTTATCAAAGAGACGTTTATCCATTCTTCCGGGAGTACCAAAGAAATCATTACTTACTACTTCGTATTCAAACTTAAAGACACGATCCACTACAGCATAAGTCGACACATATCCATTCCAAGCACCACACCATACGGGAGCCTCAGGATTTTTCATTAACTCTGCGGCTAATTCTCCTGCCTTGATACCTCTTCTTTCCATGTTCTATATATTTTATTATATTCAATTTTTCTTTCTAATTCTTCTGTCGACACTGCTCTATCAAAAACCTTTATTAACTGAAATCTTATCTTAGAGTATCTTTGAACTATGACGCTATCTTTCAAAACTTTTTTCAAGATTTTCTTTCTTCCAGATCGTTTCCATATAGTACCTCCCAGATGGAAAACCATTAGAGACTCAGTGACGCAGCCAGAATCAATAATAACACCTCTAACTGCATCCCTAATTTCACCCCCTCCTTTATATATCCCTATGAATTCAACTCCTCCCATAATATCTTCTACTATTTTTCATAACTCTTTTAACCATATATCAAGATCTTTTACATAATATAGTAGTACTAATTTACTTCTTATCATCTCCATTTCGACTTTTGTTACTTTCCGATCTTTAGATATTATAGAGTTCATAAAAGTTCTTTTGTTTTCTTCCTTCTCTTTACCTACTTTCTCCACTAAAATTTTTGAACCCGGAATTTTCCAAACAAGCTTCTCCCAAATTTTTCTCCTTTGTGGCCTCTTTGGATATCCTAGTAAAAAACAATTAGTATGAAAAATCACAAGAATATTTTCTTCTCTATCCAGATCTTCCTCTTTATGATATAATATGGCACCTCTAACAGTTATCTTAGTATTCCGATTAACTAAATAATATTCTGCAACATATATCATCACACTTATAAGGATTACGCCGTGAAACTCCTGTGTAATAAATGATTTTTTATTTCTCAACCTTTTTCCTCCAGCATAAAATAAAAATTCGAATTTTAAGAGGGAATAAACACACAGGAAATTACGGCGTGAAAAAAAAATAAGTGTGGGAATTCTAAGCCTAAACCTAGAACTCACATCTGGTCTCTCACCTCCAGAATTCAACACTTATCTTCTCTCTTGATTTTCTTCTTCTCACTTATTGTAATGTTCTCTATTCTCATTACATATATAAGGATTTCAGCGCTCCACAATCTTCCCAAGTTTAATCAAATCGAGGTGAGGAAAATTAAGACCGTTTCTAACCTTAACTCCAACTTGATGTAATGCCCAACCTAAAGCCGTAAGATTTCCTCCAGCATCCATAACATCATAACATTGAGGATCTAGCTTTGGGAAATATAGAGTAGAGTCTGGAAATGAGCAGTAATCTTGAAGTATCTCATTCTCACTCACTTTACCACTAACTACTCTTCCATTATACATTATCCCCTCAGAAACTCGAATAATGTAAGGCTGTAAGAGAACTCCATCAACCCCAGTCTTAATTCTAGATATTACACTGTTTCCATTATCTACCAGGTCCGACACTAATTCAGGAGGGTAGGATAAGGAATTAATAATAACCAATTTGCCAACTAGATATTTTGTATTCTCTGGATTAACAAACACATTACAATCCCCAATCCTACTCCCTAATCGATCCTCAAGGTAGATAGACTCAATGATAGAATCTAAACCATTAAAATGTATCACCTCGTTAGACACCAAAAATTATGTTACCGGCTGCCTTGATTGGAATTATATGCTTTTCGAATCTCTTGACAGGCCGAAAATATACTACACTTTTTACTCCCAAATGTCCCTCCTTACTTAGAGAAAACACATTATAAATATATTCAGGGAGGATATTATCAAAAATATCATCATTCAGCTTATCCCAATCAACAGGAAACGCATCCTCTGTCTCCCCTCTAAAACAAATCTGATATCTACATTTTTTCTGTTTTTCCATATTTATAAACGTTTAATGATTTCTTCTGCGTATACCTTCGGGTTAAACTTTTTCAGCTCTTTTAATCTAGCTTTCAAATTTTTAACTCGGTCCGCAGTATCCTTGTTATTTCGCAGATATGAGATTGGCTTTCCCATAACAGACGTAACTATTTCTTGTGATATCCCTAATTTTGTTATCAACTCTTTATCTGTTGCCTTAGGATTTTTATTCAAGATATAGTCAGCAATAACGGGAAGAGTTTGATTTACTGCGATGTCAAATTCAGTTTTTGTTATCTTTCTGTTGTTAACCTTCACTAATAAATTTATATAGTTAGTGTAAGTATGATGCAACCAATCTTTAAGAGGTATTCTAAAACATGTAGATCCATCCGTCACATTTAATTGATAAACAGTGGCATCATAACAACATTGTCTACATAAGGTCTCTAATTTATCTAATGTTATACCTCTATTATTTACTAGACCTACAAACATCTTAGGACCATTAACATCAGTATAATCATCAATAAATACTTGACCTGCCTCTACAAACTTATTAATCTTCCTCAAATTTGGTGTAAAGATGTAAGTATCACCCTCAAACATAAATCCCTGCTTTCCGGCTTCATCTGTATAAGGGCTAAGTTTATATGCATAAATAACTCTCCCCTTACCGGTCTCCCATAAACTCTGTAATTCTGAATTCTCTTTGTCCATCAGAATATTTACATTAGGCTCTAGTAACATTGGATTATTATTTATATAAGCCTGATACATCGAAGTTGGGCTGAAACATGGATATACAGTAGAAATCCCATAGCCAATTCCTGATACCAATCCACGAAAGAATAAGCAAAGCGGGAATACGGTGGGGCAATAGGTAATCTCTTCTGGTCCAATTGGTGATTCAACCTTTTCAACATCTGGTATAAGAGGTGTCAAGATGTCATAATATAGATCACTTAATCTTGTTTTTGTATAACGAGGTGCACCAGGTTCTTTAACATCCCCTAGAATGGAAGTCATACCGAACGCTCCAGCCCCCTGAAATATACCACTTCTTACCATTGATGCCTGAAGAAATCGCACGCTGTCTAAAGAATGGGGATGAAAATCAGACATTTTATTTATTATCTGAACACTTGGCTGCATCACTCCTTTAGGAAATTGGAGAGCAGACCAAATCAAACGTCGATAACTCGGTTTACATCCATCATTTACATTAGCTATTGCTCGTTGATTATCTATATAAGACGCTGCATCTAATATTGCATCTTCTGTAGCTTTACCTATAGGAAGAATTTCAATCTTTCTATACTTTGGTTCAACTACCTCTTCTTTTTTCTTTCTTGGCATATCTTAAATATCTGTAAAGTTGTAAGGATTGCTCAAAATACCTTTATTATATAATAATTTCTTTCTTTCGTTGATATCCTCATTTAATTTCATACTATATTCTATTCCTTCAGGTGTCACAAGAATTAATCTTCGTGTGGCTGGATTATAAAAAGAATCATAAACCTCACCTGTCTCTGGAGTTAGACTTGATAGACCTTTCCATCGATCATAATGTTTCTTGATATCTAAATCCAAAGGAAATCCTGTTTTAATATCATAAGGATCATCAGGATAATAGTATGTAATTTTTCCAGTTGTTTTACTATATCCTCTAAACAAAGGGGACATAGCACGGTAGACCATTTTATGTGTAAGAAGGAAACTAGCAAATTTTGAAAATAGATATACTATCTCATTAAAAATTGCACTTCCATCTGCATCGGCATCGGTGGCAATCACTATCTTGGAAAATCTAGAACGCTTCATAATAATCTCATGAGCCTCTTCATAGGTTTTTGCGTCTTTGCCTACCCAATTTATATCAAGCCCTAAACCAATAATATTAAATATATCATTTATTACTTTAGATTCAAGGGCACGGTCTACGCTTTTATCTGTTACATTAAGTATCTTTCCGCGCATGCCAAGACATGCAAAATACTTTGTGTCTTTTCTACCCATTACTAGAGAAGATTGAGCTGAATTTCCTTCTACCAAGAATAACTCACATTGACTTCTATCTTTGCTAGTAGCATCAGCAAATGTTTTTGGATAATCTGCTTTTGCTCGATAAGAAGATACTCCTGAAGTTGCATCGATCATCTTTTGTGCTTTATCTGCAGCTCCAATTGATCTATGTGCATCCCAGAATTGATTAACTTTTTCAAAATGAAGGTCCCAATATTCTGGATTCTTTTTAAATATCTTCTCTACTTCTTTTACGAGAGGATTGAAGTCTTCCATCTTTACTTTTGTGATGGCACGCAAGCTTTCCTTAGTCTGGCTCGAAAAGACGAAATCATTGCCTAAAATAACGATACCAAACCTAAGACCCTGTAAAGCATCCTCGTGAGTTATCTTATATTGTGATCTTATAGCAGATTTGAATGCTGCTCTTGCCAAATTAACATGGAATCCAGTTTTACAATCTAGACCATTAGCAGAAGCAAACATATCTTTATCTGTTTTCCCCAACTCCGGATCGCCCTCAAAAGTCAAGTATACACCAATTTCTTTATTTGGGCTTTCTGGATCCTTCGGCTTAATCGTTGTTGCAATCTCATACTTAAAAGGTTTGAAATTACATTTAATATCCTCACCGTCTACAATAACTCTAACTTTCTTTCTACCAAAAAATCTCTGTTGAATTAGTAAGAAATAATTTAAGTTAGTATAGGGGATCTCTGGTACTAAATTATCACATTCAAAAATTTCTGGATCTGGTTTGAACAGTACTATAGTTGTCATTCCTCGAGGGATCATACTTTTTGTCTTCTTTCCATACAACATTTTTTCAATGTCTTTCAAAAGTAAACAAGACTCAAATTTTTTATAACCCTTTTCACAAATTACAACATAGTAAAGTTCTCCTCTCTGCCTTGGTCCACACTCTTTCCATGCTTTCTCAACTTCTGGAATAGAACCCTTATAATTCTTTTCTGTGACCCTAACCAAAAGAGCATAAATAGAAGCGGTTGCATTTGTTGCTGATGATCCTACTCCATTAAGACCTACTCTTCCAATATCTCCAACTTGAAATTTTCCTGAAGTGTGGAGTTCCGAAATTGATAAGTAAGCCTCAGTGCGATCAGGAACATCTTTACTCATCCTAATTGGCATCCCTCGACTACTATCATCCGCCACATAACAATAACCACCAAGATTATTACTTACGTGAACAACATTTCCATAACCTGCTCCCACTTCATCTGTACTATTATCGATGATTTCTCTAAAAGCTGAAAAAATTCCATCTCTTTGATTAGAGCCTAGGTACATTCCTACTCGAGCTCTAATATTCTCTGGAAATTTTAAATATTCAATTTTATTTTCATCCATAAAATTTTGTTTTTATTCATCGTTTATTCAAGGAGATCAGGGCCATTATTCCTCCAATCTCCTTTCTCTCTAGTATAAGGTGTTAAGGGCTAGAGAAGAGCATTTCATCGTTTTAGGCTTGAACTAAAACTTAATTTAAAAAATTACTTAGATAAAAAAAGAGAGATGATCTTCACAGACAACCTCTCTTCAAATGGCTTTACTTTTACTTTTTGTTAACTACCGTATATAAGGATTTGACGCTGTGTGATTTTTACAGAGGGATAATAGGAGAAGGTGTGATTTTCTAACGGCCGTATTTCTCCACACCTTAATAACAACACACAAGGATATCATCGTAAAATTCTCTATATTTTACTTTGGCCGTAAAGAAAAACTTGTGTAATCTGTCCCCTCTGTTTTCTCTCACACAGCAAAACGTTAATGCCTTATAGATAATATGAGATATAGGCGTGAGGGAAATATAATATTGATCTCGAGGAATAAAAGACACGTATTGAAGAAAGTTAAGGAAGGGTGGAAGAATGAGGACGGTTGTATTGCTTGTGCTCTTTTCGAAGTTTGTTTAGCTTGGGGAAAAGATAAATCGATATGTGAAAGAATGGCAGAGTCCGGAATAATTGCTAAATATCACTATGAAAAAGAGGAATTATACTTTATTAATATCGGATGAAAATTATAGAGATAGATCGTGAGAAATTAATATATCTAATAAAACACGGAAAGAAGAGAAAGAGTGGAATTAAGATAAAGATTGTAGAGGATAAAGATGGTTGTTCTTCCTCTTGTATGTATTCTTCGGTTTGTACTTCTCTTCATTGTGTGTGTTCGAGAATTATATCTGAGGCGATTTGTTCTGGTAACCTAAGTCTTCCTCGGAGTTTTACAATAAGAAAGGAATGATGAAAATAAAATCGAGAGGAAAAGAAAAAGCAGAGTTGATCAGAAATAAAAGAAGAGGAATAAAACTAAGAGTGCGAATTAATCCATCACATACTGATAGTTTCTGTAAATATTGCTCACTCAATTTTGAAGGTTGTCTATATTTATGCCAGGAGTTTGAAAGGGTGACTGGAACAAGAAAATTTTGGTTTGAACGAGATGAAGATTAAGTTTCACGTTTATCCTAGACTAAAAACCTTATATGCGAGAGAAGATATGTGACGAATAAAACAAATCACACATCTTTTATTTTTATGTTTAGGTATTTAAAATCACTAATCCGGAATGACTCTGGAGATAGTAGTAAATCATTTGGTCTTGTCTGTTCTGTTATAGTTGGTTCTTTTATAGGGATTGTAATTGGAGTTGTCTTGTTATATGATGGCTTAAAAGATGGAACCTTAGACAGTGACCTTTGGATGGTTGGCTGGTTTTTATTTTGTGATTCTATCTTTATTTTTGGTGGAGGACTAAATAAAACATTGGCTGAAAAATGGTTTGGAGCGAGAATAAAAAAGAAAGAAGCAGATGAATAATCCACTTCCTTCTAAGATTTATTTTCCAGGACTTACGTGTTTTAGTAGGTCCTCTTTTTTTGGTTCTCCTCTATCTATTCCCTCCAATTCCAGCACAACAGGGAGAGGTTTACGTTTGAATTCACTTCCCTTATGTCGTCTCATTACCTGTTCCACTGTATCCTCTCCATATTTATCAGTCACAAGATTTAGGAGATATAGATTAGCTTCCGTCGGTTTCCCTTTATACTGGAGAGCGGTCATTAAAATTTCATCCAGCTCTTCATAGGATTTCAAGGAGGGAGCAATCTGAGCTAAATCACCACCTTCTTTCACTCCATTTCCGTCTGTTGGGGTTAAGCCGATAGAACGTTTGAGTGATTCTTTCTGCTCCTCGCTCTCGGCCACATTTTCCAACATCCAATTCGCCAAACCATAAACTTCATGTTTCCAGAGTTCAGCGATCAAGTCTACATCTCCAACATCACCGGCTATTGTGAAAAATCCTGTGAGCTCTTCTGTTAGGTTGCTAGTTCCAATGCTAATACCCTTTTTCAGTCCAGCCAAATTTCTCAGGTATATCATTCTTAGACGCGCCTTAATATTACCCTGTGAAATCGGCGTGGAAGAACCTGCACCTCCTACACACCATCTTTCTATAGTTTCAAATTCTGTCTGCATTTCATGAGTCCAGAAATTTTGTACCCATGCTTTTCCGATAAGATCTGCAGTACTAGTTTCTCCCTCTGTGTTTGTAGTGCAGGGAAGAGATACGCCGTAGAAAGACAGGGTAGGATCTCGCTTGATTACTTCCGCACAAATAACCGCACAAACCGAAGAATCAATTCCCCCTGATATACCTAACACCATAGACTCCAAACCATTCTTCTTCAGGTATGTCAAGAGTCCGGTTACGCTACTCTCAAAAATCTTCTTGTAATCGTTCATATTTCACTTATTTAATATATTCTTTAATTCCTTCTTTCTCCATCCATTCCTTGAGTTTGGTACCGTCATCTATGCTAGCAATTCCTGGGAGATACATCATAAGTTTTCCTGCACCCTCACCTTCCTCTAACACAGCCTTCAAGTTTTTAGCAGTTTCAAGGACGCAATAATCTCCAGCCAAACCACATACCACCACATCATTCTGGACGTTTAGGTATGCACAGCTATCTCCAGAAGCACCAGTCATACACCATACATCTTCATCTCCTTCTTGTTGTTCTGGTTCCTCCCGAAATGCCCCATACTCTTCTTCCCCTGGTATATCACCTTTCTGGAATACATCGTAAGAATTTGACAGGAAGAATTTGTTAACATCGGTCTCTTCATTTTTATAATAAGAACCGTCGATAGAAGTAAAACCACGATACATGATTGCTTCCATAATTTCCTTGGCCAGAGATGCTCCTTCGCTATACTGAAGACAATGTACCGGCCACTCTCCACCGTTTTTCTTAAAGCTATAATCCTCAGGGGTATGCCAATCAACGGTGAAGATGACTTGATTAATTTGTAGGTCCGTCAAGATTAATTTCCTGATTTCTTCTACCACTTTTTCACCACCCCTCACATATAAAGCTCCAGAAGGGTCATAAAAATCTTTCTGTAAATCTACTATAACTAATGTCTTCATATTTTATATAATTTTGTTTTATTCACTATTTCGTATATAAGGTTTTCAAGTTTATCTTTTTATAGTTTTCATCAACTTCAAAATAATCCAGCCATGATAAGGAAAGGTCGGATAAAAGTTCATACCGGATATTATAAGAGGAAAAATGTGAGAGAAGGCCAAGATATGAGTTTACTACTGCCTGAAAATGTTGAGCTGTTTCTAAAGTTGGCTTTTTCTGATGTAATACTTTTTCTAATTCACCTCTCACTCGATTTCCTGCATAAATTCTTCCCGGCATGATAAAAGATCCGACAAATTTAACTCCATGGCGGGAAGGTTGAAGGTAGAATTTTGAAGGAGATACAACCAATCCAAGTTCTTCCCAAGCAAATTCCCTAATCTTTGGTGCAACTTCTTTCAGGGTTTCTCTAGGACCGAATACCAAGAAATCATCTACATATCTCCCATACATCCATAACCCAAGTTCCCTCATTATATAATAGTCAAGAGGAGTTAGAAAGAAATTAGCGAAAACTTGAGATGAATAATTACCAATAGGAAGTCCAAAATCACGAGGTAAGTCAAACAAAGATTTTCCGGGAGGTAGAGATTGGCGGGTTCCTATGATGTGACTATTGGAGGTGGGATCTAACAACGTAATAATTCTAGATAACCAAACAAGATCTCCCAATTTTCTTTGAACCCGATACTCCCGCCTTATGAACTCTTCTAGTCTATCCGCTAAAACCGATTTCCTAATTCCCATAAAGAAAGACTGTATATCCATTTTCATAACCCACCATCCACGTTGTACAGATTCCTCCAAAAACTTAGACATCATGAATACCGCCGCCAAAGTTCCTCTCCCGGGCATACAAGAAAAAGAAGTGGGAATAAAATAGGATTTAAATAAAGGCATAAGTTCTCGAATAATTAGGTGATGTATAATACGATCTCTAAAATCAGCGGCAAATATTTCTCTTGGCTTTGGATCGTTAATATAGAAAACAGTAGAAGGAAGCGGCGTGTAAGTCCGGAAATTTATATCATCAGTTAGTTCAAGAAGTTTTGTGTGATATCCTCCCATAATAAACCTTTCTGCTCCTGGTGTTTTCTTTTTCTTTTTGTAACAATCTATAAATGCTTTTTCTATTTCTCCATAAGTAATCATAACACAAGTAAGGAAAAAAAGAAAAGGCTTAAATGCCCTTTCTCACCTTTTAAGAACCCAAGATCCAAAACGTAATTGTTGTTCCTGTAATAGTTGTTCCAGTTGTTCCAATTCGTGTTACCATTACTGTTCACAATCCACATCTTATGTTATTAAAGGTTTCCCTCTTTAGCGATCGTTCTTCCCGACTGCATAACACCCTTTCGAATTCTTAAATATTACTATAAAATAATTCTAGCTCATTAGACCACCACCTCAGGTTTAGGAGATGTTTGATATGTAGTCTACTCTTCTTGCTTTCCATATTTATCTCCAATATATGATTTCCAAGATTCTGCCTGTCTTTTTATTATGGCCAACCTAGAAAGCGGAGAAGAAATATTATATCTTCCTTCCAACTTTAATGCTCTATCTTCCAAACAATCAGAGAGGGCAATTTCTAGGTGATTTAATTTTGACTGGAGTTCACATAATGGGAGATATTTACATGTATTAGGTTTTTGGTGGATGTCAGAAATTAAGTATTTAAGCTCTCGAAGCAATGACCTAATTTCATCTCCAACGTCAAACCTATAATACCTCTTCATCTGCAAAATAGAATCCCTCAGTTCTTTCGACATGAGGGATATCTCCGTGTAGATTTCTAATTCGTTATAACTTTTTCTTTCCATGACTTTAACCAATTCTTCCAAGACTTTTCGGTCCGCTTCAAGCTTCCCTCATCAACAATACGTTCCTTCGTCACTTCCTCAAGAAAGCCAAAACGTAAACGTCGCGCCTGGAATAGTCGTCCCAGTAGCGCCAATCCGTGTCACCATTACTGTCCACAATCCACATATTTTCATTACTTCTTACAGTGGATGTCCAGAACCAAATATGAGGAATAAGAGTAAGACCTAAAAATTGTCTACTTAAGTTTACAGACTCTAACTCGCAGAAAGCTTCCATGAGTTCACCCATAGAAGGAAGATATTCATTATCCTTCAGACCATCAATTGCCTTAAGGCCTGATCCACTACATTCTTTCTTTAATCTTTCTGTATTGGCCTGACCATTCATGTCTTTCTTAGCAATTTCAAAATCTGTCTGTTCTGTCTGTTCAGTAAGTGGATCATTAGAAAATACTGTCGTTGTAGGATTAAAGTTGGCTGATACTATTTTTCCACTCTTCAATACAAATCCAACAACATCATCTTTATTGTAAGAATCAGTTATTTTCTTCTGCTCACCACTCTTAAGCCAAACATCTGCAGCACCTTCTAGAAATCGACTAAGATCTGTTTCTCCTACAGTTACTTCTTCAGGTTCTATAATCATTTGAGTAGCTGCAATTTCGGAAAGGTCATCCTGGAGCCATACTCTTGATCCTTTTGGAATGACGGCTTTATGAATACTACTTCTACCACCAACCTTTAGATAGGCATGAATAGCACCTCCATTAATTTGTTTCTTAAATCCATAATCAGATATTTCAGGTTCTGGTTGATCTGGTTTCAATAATTTTCCAAGTTCAACCTCCCATCCCTGACATGGAGTTCGATAGCCATCCTTATCGTTTCCTTCTAACTGTTTGAATACGGTTAAGTCTTCTTCTAGTACATAACCTTCAATATTATTTTCTATTATTAAACACATAATCTTTTCTTTAACATATATAAGGAATTCAGAAGACAAAGTAAAAGCTAGGATTTTATTTCCCAGCTCTCTTTTCTTTCCAACCATCTCTTACTCCTTCTCTAATTTCTGTCAACTTCGTGTAGAATCCATCTTTAGTTTTTATTCCACTGTTTAAGTCTCCACGAATCGTCAAGAAACATTCACGTAAGTAGATGGTAAACATGACATCTTCTGCACAATCAAATATCGATCTTTCATTGCTAAGTAACTTCTTCGCTTCTTCGCAATATTCTTCTCGTATACTCATAATCCTAAATCAATTCTAATTCTTTCTGCAGTTAATTCTTCTGTAGGTTTCTCCGGATTATCATACATCTTTTCAGCCATTTCTCCTAGACTCAAGATTGGTTTTCTCCCCATCACCACATTCCATACATTCTTCCAGTCTTTAATTTTTGACGGTATTCCAGCATAGAATGTTTTACTTGGCTCTCCTAACCACCTTAAAGTGCGAGTTGATGAATTATATCCGAATAAGACAAGAGACCTAACTTCTTCTGAAACTTTTATCTTACCCTTCTCGATTGCATTTCCGGAGGCATCATAAAAGGACACCACTAAAGAAGTTTTATGCCAACCTCCCACCTGATATCCAACGATGAGAAAATCCTGATCTAAGTCTTTCCACTCTTTTATACACTGCTCATTACCCTTCAAATCATAAGTCAAGATATATACATACTTTGGTGCGGTTGCTGTAATCTTAAAACTAGTCACTGCATCATCTATTGGAGAATCTGCTATAACTAATGGATGTTTTAAGATAGAATGTGCGGGGACTTTATAAAAAGATGGTGGAATCTTCAAGTTTGCTTTCTTTGGTTTTAACATCCCTAATAATTTCTCTTTAAGTTGTAGAAGTATAAGATCTACTACCTCCGTCTCTTCTTGTCCCGTCTTTTCTTTTCCTATTTCTACTCCTTCAGTTCTTTTCCATCTTGATACTCTAGGACATCTCTCATAATCTCTGATACTAATGAGAATATCTTTGACAGTTATTCTAGGTTGATCTATGTAAGATTCGAAAACATCAAAATCTTTGCCTTCTTCCCAACCTTTCCACATTAGTTTCCTCAGCTTTGGTTTCTCAGGCTCTTTTTTATCTGGAGACCTTAATTTCCAAAACAGATAAGATTGAGCATGTGGATATTCAGGATATTCAGAGGGGTGTATCCAGAGCGCCACCTTTTTCCATAAGTCCAATAAATCGGTTTTATAAACAGAAGCATCATCAGATATTCTTTCTAAAGCATCCATAAACCTCTTTCTCTCTACTCTTCCTGCTCTAATTTTACCCTTCTTTAAAAATACAGATAAAAACTTAGTCAGTAATTTTGTAGGCCCGTCGTATATCTCTCCAGATATCCACTCTAATTCTAGTTGATCTGGATTTTTCGAACTTAGTATTGAAGAAATATAAGAAGCTCTAGATATTACAATTGCCGTAGATGGTCGATTAAGTAAATCCCCTACGTCAACCCCATCCCTATTTACTGGAAGAATAATTGGAAAATAGGGTTGACTTTTTAGCTCTTCTCTTTTAGACAGCCGCCAAAAGAATTCCATTACAAATTCATCAGAAATCTCATCACTATCCTTAAGACAAACTCCAAAATTTCTGGCTAATTCTACTTTTAGAGCCATCGTTAATTTCTCTGAAGAAACTCCCGACCCAGGAACTATTAATATTCCTTTCTCTTTAAAAATTTTATAATCTAATTCATTCATGTTTCGAAAACTAAAGGAGGCAACCTATGTTAACCTCCCATGATCTCCCCGGTTGGAATATAGGAGATCAAAATATTATTTTATTATCCTAGTCTTTTACTTGTGTTTCTCTTGGTTGCCCGAAGAGACTACCAACAGACTTTAGAAGCCTGGGTAGAATCGACCGTTTGGAACAGGACCAGCCTCTATTATAAACGGACTAACTCTTGTAAAAACTGTCTGTCCATTACATCCTGTTACTGGCTGTCGATAAGACCAGGGATTTTGGCAATACATCTGTGATCCGGGCTGTGGTGTACTACCTCCAAAAATTCTTGTCAGATTCTCAGTGACCAATGTGAGCGACTGTACAAATGCAAGCAACTTACTACAACTATCCTGAGTTGCCCTCATAGATGTCAGAACGATTGGCTCATTCTGCTGCTGTTGACATTGCATGGGTGGCTGACAAGGATCAAATACACAACCTCCTCCAGGATTTTCATGTCCCGGTTCTGGCTTTGGTGCTTTCTTCCTTGCGTCACTCTCAGTCATTGCTTTACTAATACCCACAAAAATGGCGGCCCCTGCTACTGCTGCGGTTAGAACCTTAAATCCAACCTCACAAACTAATTTCCAATCCATTTGTTCTTAAAATTGGTTTTGTACCCTCTCCTTATCCAACCGTAACTGGAGGAGAAAGGTGTGATTTGAATTTGGGTTACCATCAGACTTACGGTTTCTGTTTCTAACAATAATCCCTTACTTTTTTAATCATCATTTTTCTTTGACATTTGTTTAACTTTGTTTGGAGAATTTTGTCACTTATTTAATTAACTCTCCATTATTAAGGAATTCGCGGGTTTGAGGTTTAGCACTGCGATTAATAAACACACAAGAAAAAAAATACGGTGTAGAGTTTCCGCCTCCCATACACCGTGACTGCCCTTGTGTTTTCTAGAAAGGCAGTGCAAAATTAAACCCGATCTTCTCATAAAATTGGTTACGTCGAGTGTCCACAATAAGATCAGAACAATTCCAATAACCACGACGAGCCAAAATCCTGAAGACTAAATATAACTCCTCTCTTTCCTCTAGCTCATCAAAACCATACTTCCTTATCTCTTGCTGCGGTCTTCTTCGATTACTACCAATACTTATAGACTCAGAATATAGTTGAATTTCATGAGGATATATGGCGTGGAAAATTTCAGCATAATCTTTCACAACGTCTAACCATTCCCATCTTTCTTCATCTATCCACTCAATCACTTGCATATCCTCATCTTCATCCAGCCAATCATCAATAATTCTTTTTAACCGGAGAGGAAAGAAAGATCGCATGCTAGGATACCTCAAACAATCTTCAAAACCATACCAGGATCTCCAGCTAATAGCATAACCTTCACACCAGTCAGTCTCTATATATTCTGGAATGATCTTAAATTCATCTTCCACAAGTTTCCCTACCTCATCCTTAATTGATTGTACGGGAGGAAGTGGAACTAAGATGCGAGAATATCTTTCAAGCACCAACGTCTGGGTAGTTTTGGTCAATGTCATGATTTACACTCCATGGATACCCACTGCTTTAGATGTGGGAGGAATTGGAGTAACATTCCTTCTTTGATTATACATAAACAATCGTCTTGCCTCATACATAAATCTCAATTTCTTATAGGAGATATCTAGCTTACGATCCCCTTCTAATGATCTAATATTGAAATTACCACTACTTCGTCTACCACCTATATAATATCGATTCCCTTGATACTTAATTACATCATTAAGACGGTAACCAAAGACTTTATAGTCAGCTTGATTTTTCTTAAGTTTACCACCTTTCAAAATATTAGATCTATGTATTTGTCTATTATGTCGTCGAACCTGACTGATACAATATATAGTATCACTTAATAAAGGATTAATATCACCAGAACTAATAACATAAGCATCAATATCAATACTCTTCAATAGTCCCTTAGATATACGATCACATTTAGTTTGGTAACCATAGGTAGTATAGATAAACCCATATCTCTTTAATAACTCTTGATATAATCTATCCCTCATTATATTAAGATATGTTAAATCTTTATAAGACTTACTCTTTTTGATGGATAACTTAATCTTACCTTCATGATAGTCCTTATGACAAGTCTTACATAAAGTAATCAGGTTTCCTGGGGAATTACCACCAGTTTTCCTAGATACAATATGATGCACATTTAAAATCTTATCCCCAGATTTACCTTTACAATGTTGACATACATGATTATCTCTATGTAAAACATATTCTCTAACATTCCAGAAGTCTTTTTGTGGCCCTTCTTGATATTGTACTCCACTGATACTAGGATTTTTTATCTTCTGAATATCAAAGATAGCTATTTCAAATATCATATTAGATATAGGTAAAATCTTATTGACAAATTCTACTATCTTGATATGATATTGAATCTTATTCTGAATAGAGGGAGCTATCCAACCAGGTTTTTTGGTTTTAACTCTATTTAAAAACCTGACCTTTCTATATCGAAGTCGAGATCTGCGAGCTCTTCTCTGCTCTCTTCTAGTAGATAGGAGATTTACTATATCTGTTCTTAATTTTACAGATGCACAGAATAGCTCCTCTTTTTCTGAAGTAGCAGATATCCCCAATTCTTTAGACCCAGGTTTTATACCTAAATTAATCTCTTGAGTATAATATTTTCTATCCTCTTCTAATAACTGAATAGTGAAGGGAATAGTCCTTACAACTTTGGCTTTTCCTATTTTTAAAAGCCACCTCACCCTACCTCCTCTAGAGGTGGGCATAATTGGTTTTCCTTCTTTACTTAATACATAAACTTTCATTTTAATTTAAAAATTGTTTAACAATAAAACACTTTATCATTACTAATCATATTACTATGATCAATAACTTTAAAGGTAGTACTCCCATCGTCAATGTTATTGCGTGGTTTAATTGTTATTAACACTGTCCCTACCCAACAGGACTGTTTAATCAATAACCGTAGAGCTACAGGCTTGGAAGATAATTTACACCCATAGGTACCTATTGTATAAGAAGTTAAATACGAGATAACATTCTTACATTCACACATAACGTAGTTCAAACTATATTAAGTATAGTTATCACTTAGACTAATCAGTATGCATCAGCCTGTTTTTTTTTGAACAAGCCCACCGGCTTCAGCCGTGGGTTACTGACATAATCCTCTCAATTTTAATTTTTCAAAGATTGGAATAGCATCACCTTTTATCCATTTACACATTTGGGAAGGGTCATTAAAACCAACATCCCTCATATAATTTCCCAAAGTTATCCTCAAGAAATCGGAATAAACGGTGATACAAGCTTCTCCATTTTCATATCGGTTAGAAAAGATTTCACTATATTGTTTACGATCGGCCAAGTTAAGATATTCAAAATTGTCTTCCCCTAACCAATCAACAAATAATGCTTCTTTCTCATAATCATCCTTGAAAAATTCGTCTAGTTGATTCTCCAGGTGCGATCTAAATCTTCCAACCTTAACACTATCTTCACCATCAAAGCCATACCAAGTTCTCCAAGGTATTAAGTAACCTTCGAAAACATCACTTTCGTAGTATAATGGCTCTTTAGTAAAACACTTTCTAGCCTTCTCCCTAACCTTCTCAATCAAATCAGGATATGGAGGTAACGGAACTAGCAATCTTGTAGAGTATCCGGGTATATTTCGTTTATCCATTTGTATTTTGTTTCTTTGTCTATAAAACCTCTTCTATACATTTTAGAAATCCCACTCTTAAATATTGTATCTCTTTCTATCCAATATCTAATTACGAAAGTATCATTTACAGAACAAATATGATTATTCCGATAATAAATACGTCCGATATTCCATTGCAATTTTACCACACCTTCTTTATCAAAACTATAAAAACCAGTCATTGGAAATAGTTCGGAAAAATCTACTTCTTCACAATAGTTCCATCCCATTCCATGTTCATAGTATCCAAGTTCAGAAGGCTTCATTTTTATGACTGGTTCCTTATAGAGAAATTTAGCCACAGTCTCGGAATACTCAGAACTAAACCAATCTTCAAACGACACTTTTAGTCCAAATGTTCCAGAGTATGATCCTTTGATGACTTTGGCTAAACCTCTCTCACAGAATATCTTCTCTTTTAAAGTTCGTGCATCATCTTCAGTCAGTGTTTGAATGATTAGATCCGTCATAAACACTTTCTCTTATCTGAATTAACAAGTCTTCAAGTAATCTCTGATCAGGTTCGTCAGGGAGTG
>Ga0247608_10000698_pt1 | contig 52243 bp, 41 predicted proteins | sample 176DNAGHGlowgp2_FD_193490 | JGI IMG/M metagenome (GOLD analysis project Ga0247608, IMG submission 193490) | Sheep rumen microbial communities from Palmerston North, Manawatu-Wanganui, New Zealand - 1766 DNA GHGlow gp2 | ecosystem: Host-associated > Mammals > Digestive system > Stomach > Rumen ... | reverse complement strand
TGTTTCATCAAATTTTCTATTTCTTTTTTATAAATTCCACTTTCTATAGTTAATTCAGATTTAAATTCTCTAGTCAAATCGATTTTTCCTCCAAATCCACCTGTTTCGTATTCGTGAATTCCAAAAACTACTCTAGAAATTCGTGCTTGAAGGATTGCACTAGCACACATCGAACAAGGTTCAACAGTCACATAAAGCGTGACATCTTCCGCTCTCCAGTTTTCTTTTTTTTGGCCGAGTTTTCTTAAGGCGTTTATTTCAGCATGAGCAGAAACATCATGTTTCTTTTCTTTTAAATTGTGTGCGCGAACTAAAATCTCTTTATTAGCATTGTCAACAATAACGCAACCAATTGGAATCTCGCCTTTTTTATAAGCTTTTTTAGCTTCTTTAAAAGCTTCTTTCATGAAAAATTCGTCATTTTTTAGCATATGAAAATTATACCATTATCTTTTAACATTTTTATCTATATTTATTAGTTTTAAAATATTACAATAATTATATGAAAACGACACACATTGTAAAAACTTTGCCACTTGTAGCGCTTCTTGCGCTTACTAGTTGCGCTCACAAAATATCTGCCTCTGAATTTGCAAATGAAGCAAAAAAAGTTAGTGTATCATCAGCGTATAAAACCGCAAAAGCTGATTTAATTTTTGATTCTCTAGACTCATCTGGTAAAATTGTTAAAAAATCTTTAAAACAAAATTATTCTTATACATCCTCTTCTCCTCACTGGAAAGTAAGTGGTAATACCGTTTTTCCTACAGAACATTTATATACAATAAATTTTGATATTAGTTTTTATAATAATTTTGTTTCCACTGTTAAAAACGGTTTATCCAATACGTGGTTTGAGTATTTTGCTTCATCAAGCGAATTAGAAATTAGGATTGAAGGAGAACTTTCTAGCAATAAACTTAAAACACATGCCGATTTCCACGTTGTTTGGAATTATGATGGCTTAGTTACAAGAGTTTATGAAAAAGATGTAGTCACAGTTACTAATAGTTCAAATAGCACTAGCAAATACGATCTAATGATGAGGTTAAACATAACTTATTACAAATAAAAACCGTTGCACAATCATAAATCATCTTATGGCTGCTATGTTTCCATCCTGACCAGGTTCGAAGCAATGACTCGCAACGGCTTTATTATTATAGATTAATTGAATTGATTTAAAAATATTTATTTATAAAAAAGATGCCCTTTACAAAAAGAGCACTTTTTAATTTGATTTATGAAAATTCTAAATTATTTAACTGGTTTTAATACTTTAATTCCACCCATAAATGGTTGTAATACTTCTGGAACTAAAACTGAGCCGTCTTCTTGTTGGAATTGCTCTAAAATTGCTGGGAAAACACGAGAAGTTGCAAGTCCACTACCATTAAGTGTGTGCATATAGTGTAATTTCCCATCTTTTCCTCTATATCTCATCATTCCTCTACGAGCTTGGTAGCTTCTTGCGTTTGATACAGAAGAAACTTCTTTATAAATACCCATTGATGGTAACCAAACTTCAATGTCATAGGTTCTTGCCATTGAATGAGAACAATCAGCAGCAGCAAGTTTACTTAATCTAAAATGTAATCCAAGTTTTTCAAGTAAGTTGGTTGCTTTTTTAACTAATTCATCAAAAGCACGATCACTATCATCTTCTGTGGTATATTCAACCATTTCAACTTTATCAAATTGATAGCCTCTAATCATGCCTCTTTCTTCTGTCCTATATGATCCAGCTTCTTTTCTATAGCAAGGAGTATAAGCAAAGAATTTTTTAGGAAGTTCTGCTTCATCCAAAATTTCATCTCTATAATAATTTACTAATGCAGTTTCAGCTGTTGGAAGCATAAATCTCATTGGTTCAAGATCTTTAAGTTCAAAAACATCTTGTTCAAATTTAGGAAATTGTCCTGCGGTAAATCCACTCTTATAGTTAAGCATATGAGGTGGGAGCATCATTGTAAAATTATCTTTTAAGTGTTCAGAAATAAAGAAATTTAATAATGCCCATTCAAGTTGAGCTCCAAGTCCTGTATAGAACCAGGTTCCATGTCCTGAAACTTTAGCCGCTCTTTGATAATCAATTAAGCCTAAACTTTCAGCAAGTTCCACATGGTCTTTAATTTTGAATTTAAATTCTGGTTTTTCATATACATATGCAATTGGTTGATTGTTTTCTTTTCCACCAGCAAGCAAATCTTCATCAGGCAAATTTGGTAAAGCAACTAAAACTTCATTAATCTTGTTTTCAAGTTCAGCAAGTTTTGCTTCGCTTTCTTTATTTTCAGCAGCTAAAGCTTTAACTTTAGCAAATATAGCATTGACGTCTCCGCCTTCTTTCTTAACTTGAGGAACGGATTTTGAAAGTTTGTTTTGTTCTGCTTTATTTGCTTCTACTTTTCTTTGAAGTTCTCTTTTTTCTTCTACGTTTTTACAAAGAGTGTCGATGTCAGCTTCATATAATTTTCTGGCAAGAAGTTCTTTTACTTTTTCTTTATTTTCTAAAATATAGTTAAGTTCAATCATAAAATATCTCCTTATTTTATATATATTTTTTTAAAAATACTTAAGTTTTGCATGCTTTTTTAAATTATTCTTCAGAATTTACGTTTTCTTCAGAATTGTTTTCTTTTTCTACTTCATTAATTTGAGCGTCAATTTCTGCTTGCTTTTCAGCGATGTTTTCTTCCTCTGCAGGAGGTAAAACAGTAAATGAAGAAACTATTTCTTTGTTCTTTAAATTAATGATTTTTACACCAGAAGAATTACGTCCACAAACTCTAACTTGTGAAATTGGTGATCTAATGACTTGACCATTATTTGTAATGACCATGTAATCTTCATATCCACCAACAACATTCATACCAACAAGTTCGCCTGTTTTTTCAGTAATCTTAATTGTAATAACACCGCCTGCGCCTCTATTTGTTAATCTATAGGTATCAATAGGTGAAAGTTTACCTAAACCTTTTTCTGAAATAACAAAGACGAGTTTTCCGTATTGATCAGTTGCTAAACCAACAACTTTTGCATTGCCTTCAAGTCTCATACCTCTGACACCAGCAGCAGTTCTACCCATTGCTCTAATGTCGTTTTCATTAAACATACAAAGTTTCCCTTCGTTGCTTGCAATACAAATCTTAGTGTTGCCGTTAGTAACTTTTACATCAAATAAATTGTCTCCTTCTTTGAATGTAATCGCATATTTTCCATTTACGTTAATACGTTTAAACTCTTCTAAAGGTACTCTCTTGACGACAGCTTTTTCTGTACAGAAGAATAAATAGTGATTTTCATATTCTTCTACATTAATAATAGAAACAACTTTTTCATCTCTTTCTAAATTTAAGAGGTTAAGAGCTGGAATTCCTTTACCAGTTCTACTTGATTCTGGAATTTCATGACCTCTTTTTCTGTAAACTCTTCCTAAATTTGTGAAGAATAAGACGTCCATGTGTGTTTTTGAGAAAATTGCCATCTTGACTTCATCGTTACTATAAACAGTCATTCCTTTAACGCCTGTTCCACCGCGGTTTTGAGCTCTAAATTCTGATGTAGACATTCTCTTAATATATCCGTTTTCACTTAATGTGATAACAAGATCATCTTCAGGGATTAAATCTTCATCATCAATTGAGAGGACTTGTGTTGAAATAGTTGTTCTTCTCTTATCTCCAAATTTATCCTTGATTTCATCTAATTCTTTTAATACAACTTCGAGTAAGTGTTCTCTTGATTCGAGAATATAGTTGTAATTTGCGATATTTGTTTCAAGTTGGGTCTTTTCATCTTCAAGTTTTTGAGTTTCTAAACCAGTAAGTCTTCCAAGTGTCATAGCAACAATTGCTTTAGCTTGTACTTCTGAGAAACCATATTTTTCTTGAAGTTTTAGAGCAAAATCGTTTGGATTTGCACTACTTGTAGCAAGTTCGATGAATTCATCACGTTTTGCGGTTCCACCAAATTCATCTTTCTTTAATATTTCATGAACTCTTAATAAACCTTCAACGATGTGTTTTCTTGCTTCATCTTTTTCTTTTAAATATTTTGTTCTTCTTTCAACAATTTCAATTTGATAATTTGTGTAATGGTTAATTAATTCTTTAAGACCTAAAACTTTAGGTGCACCATCAACGATACAAAGATTTATAACACCATAACTTGTTTCAAGTTGTGTATTTTTATAAAGTTGATTCAAAATAACTTGAGGAACTGTGTCTCTTCTACATTCAATTTCAATATTAACGTCTGTTTTTGAGAAATCTTTAACAGATGTAATGCCTTCAATAACTTTATCTCGAGCAAGTTCGCCTATCTTACTAACAAGGTTGCTCTTATTAACTTGATAAGGGATTTCACTGATTATAATCTTACTTTTTCCGTTTGGTTCTTCTTTAATTTCAGCTCTACCACGAACTCTAAAAGTACCTCTTCCTGTGGCATAGGCTTCTCTAATTCCACCTAATCCATAAATAATTCCACCTGTTGGGAAATCAGGACCTTTAACAATGTTCATTAAATCTTCAATTGAACAATCTGGATTTGCAGCAACATATTTTATTCCATCAATGATTTCATTTAAATTGTGTGGTGGCATTTTTGTAGCCATACCAACAGCGATTCCATCACTACCATTAACAAGTAAATTTGGGAATCTTGATGGTAAAACACTTGGTTCTTCAAGTGAACCATCATAGTTAGGAACAAAATCGACTGTTTTTGAATATAAATCACGAGTCATTTCTAGAGCAAGTTTACTCATTCTTGACTCTGTGTAACGCATAGCTGCTGGATCATCACCATCCATAGAACCAAAGTTACCATGACCATCAACAAGTGTATATCTCATTGAGAATGGTTGAGCAAGTCTAACCATTGTCATATAAATCGCTGAGTCGCCGTGTGGGTGATATTTACCCATGACGTCACCAACAATTTTTGCAGATTTAACAAATGGTTTATCTGGTGTAAATCCACCATCGATCATGCCAAAAATAACTCTTCTATGAACTGGTTTTAAACCATCTCTAACATCTGGAATTGCACGTGAAACAATAACAGACATTGCATAATCTAAGAAGGCGTTTTGGACTTCTGAGACGATTTCAGTATCTTTTAAAGATGCTTCGATTCCTGCTTCAATAGCTGCGTTTTCTTCAGCTAATGATGTATCGTTTTCTTCATTTGAAGGGGTTTCTGCAGGGTTTTCTAATTTCTTTTCATCATTTTCCATTGTTTTACCTCCTTATTAAATATCAAGGTTTTTAACAAATTTTGCGTTCTTTTCAATGAATTCAGAACGTGGTTCAACTTCTTCACCCATTAAATCACTAAAGACTTGATCAGCTGCAACAGCATCATCAACTGTGACTCTAAGCATCTTTCTAACTTTAGGATCCATTGTGGTTTCTTCGAGTTGTTGTGGGTCCATTTCACCAAGACCTTTATAACGTTGATATGGATAACCTGGTTTTAAATCAAGTGTCTTTCTAATAACGTTTAATTGTTCATCAGTGTATGCATAATATGCTTTGTTTTTAAATTCAACCTTGTATAGAGGAGGTTGAGCAATATAAATATATCCATGATCAATTAATGGTTTCATAAATCTATGGAAGAACGTTAAAAGTAAAATTCTAATGTGAGAACCATCAACATCGGCATCGGTCATAATGACGATTTTATGATATCTAATTTTTGCTATATCAAAATCTTCTCCAAATCCTGCGCCAATTGCACTAATCATGTTTCCAATTTCGGCATTATCAAAGATTCTATGAATTTGAGCTTTTTGAACGTTTAAGATTTTTCCTCTTAAAGGCATAATAGCTTGTGTTCTTGGATCTCTACCTTGTTTTGCACTACCACCTGCTGAATTACCCTCAACAATAAATAATTCACATTCTTCAGGGTTATTTGATGAACAATCAGCAAGTTTGCCTGGAAGTGTAGTTGGTTCTAGACCAGTTTTACGTCTGATGTTTTCACGAGCTGCTCTAGCAGCAAGTCTTCCATCATAAGCACCTTTTACTTTCTTCATAATTTCGGTAGCAACTGCTTTATTTTCAAGTAAGAATCTTTGCAATTGCTCACCAAAAATATTTGAAACAATCTTTTTAACTTCGAGATTTCCTAATTTGCCTTTTGTTTGCCCTTCATATTGTGGGTTAGGGTGTTTAACCGAAATAATTGCAGTTAATCCTTCTAAGCAATCGTCGAGATTGAATTTTTCTTTATCTGAATCTTTTAAGAATTTATTTTCTCTAGCGTAGTTATTTAAAATTCTTGTTAAAGCTAAATTAAATCCGTCTTCATGCATACCACCATTTCCGGTTGAAACGTTGTTACAATATGAATAAACGTTGTGGTTATAATTTGAGGTGTATTGAATAGCAATTTCTGCATAAATTATTTCTTCTACGCCATTATCATCAAATTTTTGAGCGCCTTCACAATAAATTATGTCATCAAAAAGAGGAATTGATTTTTTATTAATAAAAGAAACATATTCTTTAATTCCACCATCATATTTAAATGATTCGGTTTCGTTTGGTTCAACTCTTTTATCTGTTAATTTAATTGTGATTCCTTTATTAAGGAAGGCCATTTGTCTAAGTCTATTTTTAATTGTTTCATAATTAAAAACAGTTGTTTCTTTAAAAATTGTTGCATCTGGTTTAAATGTAACGATTGTTCCATGATCATCACATGTACCAATCTTTTTAAGTCTATCAACAGCATTTCCGCCATTTTCAAATCTTATATACCAGATTTCACCATTTTTATGGACAGTAACATCAACCCGTTCTGAAAGAGCGTTGACAACTGATGCACCAACACCATGTAATCCTCCAGAAACTTTATATCCGCCACCATCGCCAAATTTTCCTCCAGCGTGTAAAACAGTATAAACAGTTTCAACGCCGCTAAGACCTGTTTTAGCAACTATATCTGTAGGAATACCACGGCCATTGTCAGTAACAGTAATTGTATTATCAGGATTTATTGTAACTGTGACAGTATCACAAAAACCAGCAAGAGCTTCATCGATACCATTATCAACAATTTCCCAAACTAAATGGTGTAAACCGGTTGATGAAGTTGAACCAATATACATACCTGGTCTTTTTCTAACAGCTTGGAGACCTTCAAGAACAGTCAAACTATCACTGTTATATTCTTTTTCAACTTTTTCTAAGTCTTTTTCATCAACGCCTTCGATGATTTCGTCACTGATTTTGCTATCGATGTTTTTCTCTTCTTGATCATTAAAGCCTTCGCTTTCAGGAATAATTTCATCTTCTGGATTTACTTCTTCAGTAACTTCAGCAGTCTTTTTTTCTTCTTCCATACTAGTCCTCCTTGACAATAACATTATTGTCACATATATAGTACTTTCCTTGATAATAATCGGATTTTTTTGTGTTTGTTATAAATACTTGATTGAAAGTTTTTAGATATTCAAGTAAGTTTTTTTCATGATTTGTATCAAGCTCACTCAATACATCATCTAGAACAATAATCGGTTTTTCTTTATCACTTTTTGCTAAGAAATATGGAGCAATTTTTAAAGCAATTACAGCTAATCTATTTTCGCCTTGTGATCCATAAATTCCTAAATTTCGATCTCCTAAATATATTTCAAAATCTTCTTTATGAATTCCAATTGTTGTTACTTTTTTCTTCACATCTTCTTGAAGAGTTGATGCATATAATTCTTTTAACTCTTCTTCATAATGATCTTCTGAATCAAGAAATGGTTTATATTTAATTTTTAATATTTCATCAGTTAATGAAATTTCTTTATAAACATCTTTTAATATTTCGTTGATTCGTTTTACAAATTTTTGCCTATATTCATAGATTGGTTTTGATAATCTAATGAGGTAATCCGTCAAAATTTGAAGTAAATCAAAATTAATTTTTTCTAGTTTTAACGCATCATTTCTTTGACGCAAAACCGTTTCATAATCCATTAAACTACTAAGATAAGTTTGACTATTTTTAGAGATGTTTTGATTTAAGAATCTTCGTCTTAATGAAGGAGCTTCTTTTAATAAATTCACATCTTTTGGAGTGAAACATAAGACGTTTAAAATCTCATTTAGTTGACTTAAACGTTCAATAGGTTTTTGATTTACCCTTATTTTTTTACCTTTTAAAAGCAAATAAATATCTATATCTTTTGAGGAAGTTTCGCTTTTAGTTTTAGCTTTTATAATCGAATATTTAGAATCTTTATTGATCAACTCAAGTGTATCATTAGTTCTAAAACTCTTTCCAAAACTTAGGGTATAAATTGCTTCTACTAAGTTAGTTTTTCCTTTTGCGTTATCTCCAACAATGTAATTTATACCATCATCGAATTTAACAGATAGATATTTATAATTTCTAAAATTTGTAAGTTCTAAATCAGTAACTTTCATCTAGTTATTTCAAGAAACACAGAGCCGTTAATATCTATTTTTTCTCCGCCTCTTAATTTCTTACCTCTCATTTTGCATTCTTCACCATCAACTAAAATTTCATTATTAAAAATGAACTCTTTTGCTTCTGAGCCATTATCAATAATGCCTGAAAATTTTAATAATTGGCCAAGCGTAATATAGTCAGTAGAAATTTTGATTTGTTGATAATTTTTAGACATAAAAAACTCCTTTAATATTATATATTAAAGGGGTTTTATTTTAAAGAGATTTTGTTATGTTTTGACGTTTTTTATACGCCTATTTAAAAATCTTTCTCTAATACGTTCTTACAGGGGTTATTAATTGAATTACAGAGTCGTTATTTTTATCAACTACAGTGAATGGTTTCATTTCTCCAATAAAGCTAATTAAGACGTCTTGGCTCTTGAGTGCTCTAATAGCTCCAGAGACATAATCACAGTTGAATGAAATTTCTAATCTATCACCAGTAAATTTAAATAAGCTTAATTCTTCTTCAGCTGAACCTGTTTGTTGAGATTTACTTGAAACTAAAATTTTTCCTTCTTGCATCGTGAGTTTAACGATATTTTCTCTTTCTGTTGAGAAGAGAGAAACACGACTCATAGCATTTAAAATTTCATTAGCATTTACTTCGAGGTAATAATTAAATGTCTTTGGAATAATATTTTTAACATTAGGATAAAGTTCAGGTATTAATTTTGAATTTAAGATTGTATTTGATAAAGCGACAATTACTTTCTTATCAGCAATAAATAATGAGACTTCTTCTTCGTTTGTAACTGATCTAACTGCTTCAAGTAATGCTTTAGCAGGAACATTTACATTAAATAATTCAGAATTTTCAACTTTTAATTCTTTTCTTCCAAGTCTAGCACCATCTGTTGCGGTAAATGTAAGAGTTTGAGAATTACATTCGATGTTAATAGCAGTTAAAATCGCTCTTCCATCTTTTTGTGAAGCACAGAAACCAACTTCATTAATTGCTTCAACAAAGTCTTTTGTAAATAATCTAACTTCAATACCTGATTTTTCAAAATCGAAATCTCTATATTCGCTTGCTCTAATAACGTTAAGTTTGAAATTTGAGTTTTCAGCTTCAATGCGTGCAATTGATTCATCCATTACATCAAATTTAACTTCTTTTCCATCAACTCTTTTAACAATTTCAGTAATAAGTTTCGAATTTACAAGAATTGCTCCTGCACTTGCGTCTCTAATGATTTGCTTTTCATCTACAAAATAAGGAATTGTAGTAAGAATTGATAAATCTCCATTAGAACCAGTAATCTCTAATTGATGATCATTTAATTCTAATTTTAAATAATTAAGAATCGGATCAAGTGATTTAGCTTGAATGATACGACTTGCATTTAATAATCCTTTTAAGAATTCGTCACGGTCAATAATAAATCTCATTTTTAATACCTCTTATTTAATTAATAATAATAGTTAATGTGGAAATTGTGATTTTGTGGAAAACTCAATTTCTTAGATTAATAAATTTACGATAATATTCTCTTTTTTAACTCTTCTACAACGAGCTTAGCTTGGGAGTCTGATTTCAACATCTTTTCCACCATCTCTACGCTATGCATAATTGTCGAATGATCTCTATTTGCAAAGATTGCACCTATTTTTTTGAATGGAACATCAAGCATATCTCTAATTAAATAAATCGCGATATGTCTTGCGTTAGCAATATTTCCTGTCTTTATTTTACCAGTTATTTGGTTAACATCTAAAGAATAATAATTAGCAACTACATTAAGAATTTTTTGTTCGGTGACCTTGTTTTTAGCGTCACTAACATCAACCATTCCTCTTAAAGCATCTGCGCAAACATCTAGTGTGATGCGTTCATATTTATTAAGAGAAACATAGAAATTGAGTCTTAGTAATGCTCCCTCTAAATTTCTAACTGAATCTTTAAATTTATCAGCAAGGAAGATGAGAACTTCTTCATCATATTTAGAAATATCATATCCACCATTAATAAGTTTTTTCTCTAATATTTCTCTACAAGTATGTGAATCTGGTTTTAAAACTGGAACTGATAAACCACTTGTAAATCTTGTAATAAGTCTTGTATCGATTCCATCTAATTCGCCAGGAAGCCTATCGGAAGTTAATACAACTTGTTTGTGATTTTGACGGAAATCTTCGTATATATTAAAGAAGAATTCTTGTGTCTTTTTCTTATCTTTAAGCATTTGAATATCATCAATTAAGAAAATATCAAAGCGTTTAAGGAATTTTATAAGTTGATCTTTTTTAGAATCTCCGTTAACAAAATCAAGATATTCGTTTATAAAATCTTGGCTTGAACAATAAAGAATTTTCTTTTCTGGAGAAGCGTTTTTGATGTAATTTCCAATTGCGTTTAAAAGGTGAGTTTTTCCAAGTCCACTACCACCGTAAATAAATAAAGTTTGGAAAATTGTCCCTGGAGTTTCTGCGACAATCAAGCTTGCTTTTTGTGCTTCTTGGTTGTTTTTTCCAACAACAAAATTATCAAAAGTATAGTTTGGATCAACAAAACTATTCTTAAAGAAATCTCCAAATTGTGCTAATTCATCTTGAGCATCAGCTTTTTGAGAAATTTGGCTGTCTTGAATAAATGAAACTTTATAGTTTGTGTTTGTTAATGCAAAAAATCTTTCTTCTAACATCTTGGTATATTTTTGTTCCAAAATGGTTTTAGAAAGTGCACCATCAGCAACTAAAACAATTGAATCGCTGTTAACGCTATATACTTTTATATTTTTGAAAAAAGCATCATATAAAGGCTTATCAAATTGCTCTGATAAACTAATTGATATACGATTCCAAAGATCATTTATTTCACTAATAGTAAAAGTTTTCATGGTATTCTCCCTGCAAAAAATTTTAATATAAACACTAATAAAAAAGTAGGAAAAAATCGGCACTATTTGAGTTTTCCACATAGGGAAAATCTAAAAAAGTCGATAATTATCAGCAAACTAAAATTTCCACAACTTTGCAATGTGGAAAACTATGTGGAGAAAGTGGAAAAATCAATTTGTGTTGAAATGTAGAATAAGATTCCACATCAACAAGAGTTATCCACATTAAAAAGTAATCTCTGTTATCGCATAAAATTAAGTTTTCAACATAAAATTTTTGTAAAATCCACATATATGTAGAAGCAAATTTTCTTTGTGGAAAAAGGTGCAAAATTACGAGATTTTAAGAAATTTCTAAAAAGCAAATTTGTTTGACTTATATGTATAAATACATATATAATTTTGATTGCATATTAGGAGGAATTAATATTATGAAAAGAACTTATCAACCAAGCAAACTCCATAAAATGAGAGTTCATGGATTCAGAGCAAGAATGGCAACAAGCCACGGAAGAAAAGTCTTAGCTCTTAGAAGAAAGAAAGGAAGAAAAGTCTTAACTGTTTCTAAATAATGAAAAAAATTAATCGAGTAAAGAAATATAGTGAATTCCAAGAAATCATGAACTTGAGAAAGTTCACCAGAAATGAATTTTTCACTATCTACTATCGCGAAAAAACACAAGAATACGGAAGAATAGGAATACTAGTTACAAGAAAAAACGGCAACGCTGTTTCAAGAGTAAAAATTAAAAGACAAGTCAGAGCGATTATCGACAATACTCTTAATTTAAAAGAATGGAAAAAAGATTGCGTTGTTCTAATTAGTAAGAACTATGATAAAGAAAACTTTAGCAAAGCAGAAACTTTACTCGCTTCGTTACTCAACACGATTAAGGAGAAATAAATGAACAAAAAAGGAAAGATTATCGGTTTTGTTGGTCTTGTAGGTGGAGCACTTCTTCTTACAGCTTGTAATTCTTTTTGTTCTGAAAACGACGTAAGTAATTATTTATATAACTACGATCCAGTTAATACAACTTTCTTTGAAACAGAAGATCAAGGAACAGAATTTGTTCTTGAAACATTCAAAAAACAAGAATCAGTTGATTCATCAAAAATTGTCGCATCAAATTTAAAAGTTGACGTTTATGATGAGGTCTCTGGAAAATATGTTAGAACAGATTATAATGCATCAGAAGTCTTTAGACCTGTTAATGCAAATCTTTTAGCATTAAATTCTATTAAAATTACAGCTGTTGAAGCTTCAAATCCTGATGCTAACTCAAATAGACGAGATGTTACATTAACATTTGGTCTTAATTCTTTTACTTCATCATTAATTGCAACAGCAGAAAAACAAGGTGTTATGACACCAAGTTTAAGATTCTGGCAAGAATTTGATGATGTTTTTTTAACTTACATTGAAACTCAAAACAATAAAGATAAAGCTTACCAATGGTTAGCAGACGTTAATTTGAGCAATATTACTTATGCTCAAATGAATGGTTATACTTATGAAGACTTACAATCTTATAAAAATGAGCCAACCGATGAAAAGTTACAAAAATTATTAAACGGAAATTCAAATGGCGAAACAAAATCATCTGAATTACCAGGAAGATATTATTCATATTTGACTACTCTTGGTCATAATAAATTTTTTAACGAACAAGATTCGTACAATAGTGAAAATAAAGTAAATTATTACGCACATTTATCAAAACGGAATGACCAACTCGTTTCAGATGGCGTAGTTAATAGTGATGAAGCAATGAGTGCTAATTTTCTTGCACTTTATCAAAACACTCTTGCTGCCAAAGTTAATACCTTAAAAACATGTATTACTGTTGAAGATGGATTCTATGGTCATACAAGTGAAGATCCAATTAATGATAGTGTTTTAATTGAAGGAAAAGGTACTGACTTCTATCAAGGTTGGGGTGATGCATTTGCTAAACACGGATTCTTAGAAGGATTATTAGTTTATCCAATCGCTACAATGACAGAAAATTTCGCTCACGCATTTGGAATGAATGGTGGCGGACAAATTTTAGCTGTTTTACTTACAACTTTAATTATTAGACTTTTATTCATGTTAGTAACACTTCCATCAACACTTTCTCAACAAAAGATGCAAATGCTACAACCTGAAATTGCTAAATTACAACAAAAATATCCAAACGCAAACACCAATCAATACGAAAAACAAAAGATGGGTCAAGCTCAAATGGCACTTTATAAGAAATATAAAGTTAGACCATATTTGACTTTCTTAACTTTAATAGTTCAATTCCCTGTCTTTATTTCGGTTTGGAACGCATTACAAGGATGTGCTTCTCTTTCTAGCGATGCATTCTTAGGTTTGAGACTATCTGATACGATTTGGAGTGTTTTATCTAACTTTGCCGGATGGCCAGGAAATGGCGGTTGGTGGACTGCCTTAGTACTTATTTTACTCATGAGTGGCGGACAAATTTGTGCAATGTTTGTACCTCAATGGTTAAATAAAAAGAGAAATAAAGCTATTCAAAAATTAGGTAAATCAAATACGCAACAAGATCAAAACAAGACAATGAAGATGACTCAATGGATTATGACCATTTTCATCATTATTATGGGTTTCAGTTTACCATCAGCAATGGGTGTTTATTGGTTAGCAGGTGCTTTATTCAACATCGTTCAATCAATAATTATGCACTATGTCTTAATTAAAAGATTAGAAAAAGGGAGATAATTCATGAGAAAATATACGGCAAAAACACTTGAGGAATGTCTCAATCAGGCTGCTCAAGATCTTCAAGTTGAAGCAAAAGATATCAAATACAAAATTGAAGAAGAGAAAAAAGGTCTCTTCGTTAAAAAAGTTACAATTTCTGTTGAAGAAACTTCAGATGTTATCGAATTTATTGAAGAATATATTAAGGATATTTGCCACAACTTAGGTATGGATGCAAGCCTTAAAACATTCTATAGAGACGATGTAATTAAAGTCTTACTTGAAACAAATAAAAATTCGATATTAATCGGAAAAAACGGCGCTTGTTTGCAATCATTAAATGAATTAACAAAGCTTGCTGTTTCATCAAATTTCTCTAAGAAATATAAAATCTTACTTGATGTTGGCGGTTATAAAGATAAGAAATATTTTAAAGTTATTTCTATTGCAAAACGCTACGCAAAAGAAGTTTTAAAGACACACGTTGATGTAAAACTCGATCCAATGACACCAGATGAAAGAAAGAAAATCCATAACGCATTAAGTACATGGAAAAATATTAAAACTGAATCTGTTGGTGATGGAAAATTAAGAGCTGTCGTTATTAAATACGCTCCAGAAAAAGGTACTTCTGCTGTTGAAGAAACAGAGGAAGCTGAACAAACAGAAGAATAAAAATATGTTTGAAACAATTGTTGCCCTTGCTACTGCACCTATTAAAAGTGCGCTTGCAATCATTAGATTAAGTGGTGATGATTGTTTTTTTGTAGTAGACAAATTTTTCTCTAAAGATTTAAATAATGTAACTAAATCAACTATTTTTCATGGACTTATTAAAGACGAAGACGAAATAATTGACGAAGTTGTTTTACTTGCTTATAAAGGTCCTCACTCATTTACTGGGGAAGATAGCGTTGAAATTATATCTCATGGTTCACCACTTATATTTAACAAGATAATTGAAGTTGCAGTTAAAAACGGCGCTAGGCTTGCTCAAGGTGGAGAATTTTCTTCAAGAAGTTACATGAACAATAAGATGGATTTGATTCAAGCTGAATCAATTAATGATCTTATTAATGCTGAAAGTGAAGAAAGTAAAAAAATCTCTATGATGGCATTAACTGGAAAAACATCTGAATTAATTGCCCCACTTAAAAAGAGCTTTGGAGATATATTAAGTTTAATTGAAGTAAATATTGATTACCCTGAATATACAGACATTGAAGAAGCAAATTTTGAAAAAATAAACGATTTTTGCATAGATAATATTAAATACATCGAAAACTTAATTGAAAACGGAAACAAAGGAAGAATTATTAAAGACGGCATTAAAGTTGCTCTTGTTGGTAAACCAAATGTTGGTAAATCTTCAATTTTAAATGCACTTCTTCAAGAAGATAAAGCTATTGTTACCAATGTAAAAGGTACAACTAGAGACGTCGTTGAAGGAAAAATAAACCTTAACGGTGTTATTATCAATTTATATGACACTGCTGGTATTAGAGAAAGTAACGATGTAGTTGAAGAAATAGGAATTAAAAAAAGCATTAATAAATTAAATGAAGCAGATTTAGTTTTGGTTGTTTTTGATTCTTTAAATTTAGATGAGGAAGATAAAAACATATTAGAATTTGTTGAAAACAAAGAACATATTCTTGTTTATAATAAATCAGACTTATATAAAGAAAAAGATGATAATAATCTTTATATTTCTGCTCTTCAAAATGATATTAACCCTTTAAAAGAAGAAATTATAAAAAGATTAGGTTTGTCAAAAAACAACTACTCCAACCCTTCTATTGCTAACACTAGAGAGTTAGGAATTCTAGAAAATTTAAAAGAACAATTGCTAAAAATTAAAATAGATAATCAAAATAATTTACCAGTAGATATTATCAATAGTGAAATTCATGATGCTTATTTAAAAGTATTGTCTTTAACTGGTGAAGATAATGATTTTGATATTGCAGCAGAGATATTTTCAAGATTCTGTGTAGGAAAATAGAATGATATTTGATACACATATCCATTTTAATGATGAAAGAATTTATCAAAATTTTGGTAAATATTTTAATGAAGCTCTAGAAAGCGGTGTTAAAAGGTTTTTATGTATCGGATATGACGTTGAAAGTAGTAAATTAGCTATAAAATTAGCAGAAAAATACCCAGAAATCTATGCTGCAGTCGGTATTATACCTACTGAACACAAGCAATATGAGCTAAAAAGCGAAGAAAATCTAGGCACAATTGAAGAAATTCGCTCTCTTGCAAAATCTTCAAAAAAGGTGATTGCCATCGGAGAAATCGGTCTTGATTATTATTGGGAAAAGGCTCCTGAAATAAAAGAAAAGCAAAAAATTATGTTTAAAGAGCAAATTGAGCTCGCAAACGAACTAAATTTACCTATATCTATCCATTGTAGAGACGCAATTCAAGACTGTTTTAATATTTTAAAAGAACACAAAGTTAAAAAAACAGGAATTATGCACTGCTACTCCGGTAGTAAAGAGATGGCAAAAGAATACGAAAAACTCGGATATAAAATTGCTTTTGGAGGAGTTCTAACTTTTAAGAATTCTAAAGACACTAAAGAAACTTTATTAAATATAAAAAAGGAAAGCATTGTTTTTGAAACTGATGCTCCTTATCTAGCCCCTACTCCTTTTAGAGGAAAAATGAATGAGCCAAAATATATTTGTGAAACAGTAAAATTTGCCGCAGAGATGTTAAATATTAGTTATCAAGAAATGCAAGATATAGCATTAAAAAATAGTCTTGAAATTTTGAATATTAATTATGAAAACTAAAATTAATGATTTAATAGTTGTTGAAGGAAAAACAGATATTGATTTTTTATCTTCGTTTTTAGATGCTAATTTTTATAGTGTAAATGGCTCTGCTGTTAACGAAAAAGATGTTCAATATTTATCTAAAGTTAGTGAAAAAACAGGAATAATTATTTTAACTGATCCTGATTTTCCTGGAGAAAAAATAAGAAATTATTTAAATGAGAACATAGCAAACGTTAAAAACGCATATGTGAGAAAAGAATATTCTATAAAAAAGAATAAAGTTGGTGTTGCTGAATCAACTAAAAGTGAAGTTTTAAGAGCTCTAGAAAACTATGTTATATATAATAAGGAAAATAAAGACTATAATTTAAGCAATTATGATCTTTATGAATTAGGATTAATTGGTAACGAAAATTCTAAAGAACTAAGAAAAATTGTTGATGAAACATATCACACTGGGAAATCTAACGGAAAATCCCTACTAAAGAAGTTAAATTGCTTAAATGTTAGAAAAGAAGAATTGGAGAAATTATTAAATGCTTAATGTAGATGAAATTATAGATTTCTTTAAACTCGAAAATTCTCACGCAAAAAAAGAACTTGGACAAAATTTTTTAATAAATCAAAAAGTTTGTAAAAATATTGTCGAATTTCTAGATATTCAAAATTCAGATTCTGTTTTAGAAATCGGTCCAGGACTTGGAGCTTTAACTGGCTATATTGTAGGACAACCATCGAGATTTTCGGTTGTTGAGTACGACCAAAAATTTGTTAATTTTTTAGAAAAGAATTTTGAAAATCAAAATATCGAAATTGTAAAAAATAACATTTTGAAATATAAAGATTTTTCTTTTAATAAAGTTATAGGAAATTTACCATATTATATTTCTTCAGACATCATCGAAAGAATTTGTTTAAATTTTTCTAACCTTGAAAAAGGAATCTTTATGGTTCAAAAAGAATGTTATGAACGTTTTACATCAACAAAAGGAAAAGATTATAACGCTTTAAATGTACTTCTTCTTTATTTATATAAAATTAAACCTTGTTTGAACGTTCCAAAAACGTGCTTTTTCCCTGTTCCTAAAGTTGATAGTTTAGTATTTGAGATTACCAAAAAACCTTTAAAAAGCCAAGATTTTGCTGAAAAGCTCTACAAAACAAGCAAAATTTGTTTTTCAAATAGAAGAAAAACTTTATTAAATAATTTATCTTCTGTTGTAAGAGATAAAGAAAAAACCCAACAAATTTTAGAAGCATCAAATATACTTCCAACAGCAAGAGCTGAGGAATTATCCGTTCAACAATTTATTGTGTTGACTGAGACACTGATAAACAATAAAATATTTTAGTTAAAAAGGTAAAAATTATGTTAGAAAAAGCCTATGCAAAGATAAATCTTTCCTTAAATTGTCTTAACAAAAGAGATGATGGTTATCACAATCTTGAGTCTATAATGTTACCAATTTCTTTACATGATGCAGTCGAAGTTTCAATTAATAAATACGAAAAAGAAGACGACTACATTACATGCGATGAAACATCTATTCGTATATCAAAATACAACTCTGTTAGAAAAATGATTAATGCTGCTAGAGAAGTTTTTGATTTTAAAGAAAGATTTAATGTAAAAATACATAAAAACATTTTTTTACAAGCTGGGTTAGGCGGAAGTTCTGCTGATGCTGGAGCAGTTTTAAGAGCAATTATTAAACTTTTAAAACTCAAACCAACAAGACAACAAATTATAGATATATCAATTAAAGTCGGTTCAGATGTTCCTTGGTCATTCTTTTCTAAACCTGCACTTCTTTTGAACAAGGGCGAAGTCTTAGAAGAAATTGATCATAAATCTCCTTTTAAAGTCTTGCTTATAAAGCCTAAAGATGGATGTTCAACAGGAGAAATCTTTAATTTAATTGATAGTTATGAAAATGTTAAATTATGTAATATTCAAGAAGTTAAAGAAGCTTATATAAATGATGATTTAGATCGACTAGATTCGATAATTTCAAATTCATTGCAAGAACCTGCAATTAAATTAGTTCCTCAAATTCAAGAAATAATTGATGACTTAAAATCTAATAACTTTAAGTGTGTAATGATGTCTGGTTCAGGTTCTACTGTTTTTGCACTTTCTAAAAACAAGAATGATTTTAAGAAAACGTTAAATAAGTATGATAAATTAGGTTATGAAACCTGTGAATGTGATATTTTAAGTTAGTATGATTTATATTGATTGCTTTAATAAAAATGTTTATATCGGTGAAGAGCCTGTTGGCTATGTAAATAGAAATGGCATTATTTATATCAATAGCAGACGATTTGCTGAACTCACTGAAGATGGAGAAATATATCTTGAAGGAACGTATTTAGCTGGATATATTGATGAGGCCGGAGACATTTATCTTAATGATAAAAAGGTTGGACATTTAACAGAAAATAATGATTTATATTTCTCAAAAAAGGCATTAGGTTAAGAAAAACCCTGCAAAAACGTATTATTTTTAGAAAAATAGCCTGTCAAGTAAAAATACTGTACAGGCTTTTATTATAATTAAAAAGACCAGTTTGAACTGGTCTTTAGGTTTATCTAGAAAGAAGAATTATTTTCCTTCTTTTTCTCTCTTTAAGAGAATTTCAGCTTGAGCAGCTGCGAGTCTTGCGATTGGGACTCTGAATGGTGAACATGAGACATAGTCTAATCCAACTCTATTGAAGAATTCGATTGATTCTGGATCGCCACCGTGTTCGCCACAGACACCACAGTGTAATGCTGGGTTAGCTTCTTTACCGTCTTTGACTGCCATCTTGATGAGTTTACCAACACCTTTTTGGTCGACGTGTTGGAATGGATCTTCTTCAAAAATCTTGGTTGCATAGTAGTCACCTAAGAATTTAGAAGCATCATCTCTTGAGAAGCCGAATGTCATTTGTGTTAAGTCGTTTGTACCGAATGAATAGAATTCTGCTTCAGTAGCAATTTCGCTAGAGAGCAAAGCGGCTCTTGGGATTTCAATCATTGTACCAACGTGGTATTTCATATTAACACCGTTTTCAGCGATAACTTTATCTGCTTCATCAGTGATAATTTTCTTAACAAACTTGAATTCTTTGAGGTCGAGTGTTAATGGAATCATGATTTCTGGTTCGATTTCTCTTCCTAATTCTTTGCTTGCTTTGATAGCTGCTTCGATGATAGCTCTTGCTTGCATACGACCAATTTCTGGATATGTAACGTCAAGTCTACATCCTCTGTGACCCATCATTGGGTTGAATTCGTGGAGATATTCACATCTTTCTTTAATTTCAGCAACTGATTTGCCTAAAGCGACTGCTAATTCAGCGATTTTGTCTTCTTCTTGTGGGACAAATTCGTGTAGAGGTGGGTCTAATAATCTAACGTTAACCTTGATTTGATCAAGTTTTGACATTGACATATATAAACCATAGAAGTCATCTCTTTGATATGGGAGTAATTCAGCAAGCGCTGCTTCTCTTTGTTCTTTTGTATCGGAAAGAATCATCTTTCTCATGTGGAAAATTCTTTCTCCGCTGAAGAACATGTGTTCTGTTCTACAAAGACCAATACCTTCTGCACCAAATTCTGCTGCTTGTTGTGCATCTTTTGGAGTATCTGCATTTGTTCTGATCTTTAATCTTCTATATTTATCAGCAAGTTTCATCATTCTGCCGAAGTTACCAGCTTTTGTATCTGCTGGAACCATTGCGAGTGGGCCTTCGTAGATGTTACCTGTTGAACCATCAACTGATAATGTATCGCCTTCGCCATAAACTTTACCGTTGATTGTAACTGTTTTTGCTTCTTCATCAACTTTAGCAGCGCTACAACCTGTGACACAGCATTTACCCATACCACGAGCAACAACTGCTGCGTGTGATGTCATACCACCACGCATTGTGAGAATAGCTTCAGCACTGACCATACCTTCGATATCTTCTGGTGATGTTTCAGCTCTGACAAGAATAACTTTTTCACCCTTTTCTTTTCTTGCTTTTGCATCACTTGCTTCAAATGATAAGTGACCACAGCCTGCACCTGGAGATGCTGGGTTACCAGCAGCGATAGGTTTTGATTCTTTTAAAGCTTTTGGATCGAATGTTGGGTGTAATAATGAGTCTAATAATTTTGGTTCGACTCTTAAGACTGCTTCATCTTCTGTGATGACGCCTTCATCTAATAAATCAAGAGCGATTTGAAGAGCAGCTGCTGCAGTTCTCTTACCGTTTCTTGTTTGTAAGAAGAATAATTTGCCGTTTTCAACTGTGTATTCCATGTCTTGCATATCTTTGTAGTGTGCTTCCATGGCTTTGATTGTTCTAGCGAATTGATCGTAGACATCTGGCATTTGTTCTTTTAAATAATTGATATGGAATGGTGTTCTGATACCTGCAACAACGTCTTCACCTTGTGCTTGTGGTAAATATTCAGCATAAACTTCTTTTTTACCTGTTGATGGGTCTCTTGAGAATGCGACACCAGTACCTGAATTTTCGTTTAAGTTACCGAAAACCATTGATTGAACGTTAACAGCTGTACCCCATGAATAAGGAATGGAGTTCATTTGTCTATAAACGTTAGCTCTTGGGTTGTCCCATGATCTGAAAACTGCCTCAACAGCTTCGTGTAATTGTACATATGGATCTGCTGGGAATTCTTCACCAAATTTTTCTTTATAGTAAGCTTTATATGCTTTGACTAAATCTTTTAATTGTTGTGTGTTGACTTCTGTATCAACTTTATAACCGTTGTCTTCTTTGATTTTGTCGAGCATTCTATCCATATCTGTTCTTGGCCATCCTTTTGCGATGTTTGTGAACATAAGGATAAATCTACGATATGAATCGTAAGCAAATCTTTCATTACCTGAAACTTTTGCTAAAACTTTGACTGATTCATCATTTAAACCAAGATTTAAAATTGTATCCATCATACCAGGCATAGAAACTCTTGCGCCTGATCTGACTGAAACTAATAATGGAGTTTTTGTTGGATCGATACCACCGAATGATTTTCCTGATTGTGCTTCAACTTCTTTGATTGCTGCATCGATTTGTGCAACGATTTCTTCTGACATTTTCTTTCCGTTGTCATAATAGCTGGTACAAGCTTCTGTTGTGACCGTGAATCCTTGAGGGATTGGTACACCAATGTGTGTCATTTCTGCTAAACCAGCGCCTTTTCCTCCGAGTAATGGTTTTCCTAAACCATAAGCATCTTTGAAAAGGTAAACATATTGTTTTGCCATTAATAATACCTCCTAAATAGGCAGTTGTTTTCAACCAATCGATATTATAAACGATTTTGAAATTGGTTGAAAGTTTTTATATATAAAAATATATAAAAATATGTTTCATTTAATGCAAAATTAATTAAATAGGAAAAAATTGCAATTTTTGGAAAGAAAAATTGTTTTTTCGTCATTAGATAATAAATGATAAAATATAAAACGTATATTTTAAGGACGAATATTTATGGAAAAAGAGAACGTTTTAGCGATTGATTATGGGACACAATCCGTAAGAGTTTCTATTATTGATAAAAATGGTAATTTTTTAGCTTTTGAGCAAGAAAAATATGACCAACCTTATTTTTCTCCTAAGCCAGGTTATGCCGAACAAGAACCGGATTATTACTATGATTGCATGTGTAGAGCAGCAAAAAGATTAACTTCAGCTCACCAAGAATTATTGGATTCAATTAAGTCACTTTCTTCTACTTGTTTTAGAGACAGTGCAGCTTATTTAGATGAAAATTATAAATCAATTAGACCTTCAATTATTTGGCTAGATCAACGTCAAGCTGAACTTAAAAAGAAATTAAATCCACTTCACGCTTTAGCTTTTAAACTTGTAGGGATGGAACAAACTATTATTTTGAATAGAAAAAGAACCCCTGCTATTTGGTTACAAGAAAACGAACCAGAAAATTGGAAAAGAATTAAATATTACGCTCCTTTAAATTCTTATTTTAACTATAGAATGCTAGGAATTTTAGCGGATAGTGCATCAAATATGACCGGTCACTTCCCAATAGATTATAAAAATAGAAGATGGTATAAAAAGGGCGCAATGAAGGGCGATCTTTTCCAAATCAACCCTAAACTTATGCCTCCAATTGTTGAAGTTGGCTCAGTTATTGGAACAACAACCGAAAAATGTTTTTTAGAAACTGGTATACCTCAAGGAATTCCTTATATTGCTACAGGAAACGATAAATCTTGTGAAGCTTTAGGGTGTGGAGCAATCGATGAAAATTGTGCACACGTTTCTTATGGGACAAGTTCTTCTATTGCAATTGTTAAAAATTCTTATTTTGAACCAGAGAAATTTTTACCTTCATATTCGACTTGTTTTAAAGGAGCTTATACAGGTGAAGTCCAAATTTATAGAGGATATTGGATGTTAAAATGGTTCATTAATGAATTTGGTAGTAGCGATAATCTTGAAGCTGAGATTGAAAATAAAGCAACTGAAGAAGTATTAAATGAAAAAATATTGAATATACCTGCAGGAAGCGATGGGCTTATACTTCAACCATATTGGGGACCAGGTTTAAGTAGACCTTTAGCAAAAGGTGGCATTGTTGGATTTTATGATGTCCATACAAAATATCACATCTATAGAGCAATTGTTGAAGGTATTGGATATGGTTTAAAAGAAGGTTTGATGAGCATTGAAAAAAGAGGAAAAGTTAAAGCTAAATACATCACTGTTGCAGGGGGTGGCTCAAAGAGTGATGCAATCTGTCAAATCACTAGCGACCTCTTCAATTTACCTGTTTTAAAAAGTGAAACTTACGAGAATTCAAGTCTAGGATGTGCTATGGCTCAATTTGTTGCTGATGGCACTTATAAAGATGTTGAAGAAGCAAAAAAACACATGGTGAGATATAAGCAAACATTCACTCCAAATCCAAAAATCGCTGCAGAATACAAATATTTATTTGAAAAAGCATACTTAGAGATGTATCCTGCACTCAAAAATATTTATAAAAAATTGACTGATTTAAAAAACGAAAAGAATAAATAAATTGTAATTTATACAAAAAGAAAAGAGGTTTTAGCTTTCTAAAACCTCTCTTTTTTGCATTGGATTTACACCACTAAATTGTGAGTTATATAAGTCTGCATAGAAGCCGTTTTTAGCTAGTAATTCTTTATGATTTCCGGTTTCAATTATGTGACCTTTTTTCATAACAATAATAAGTTTTGCGTTTTTAATTGTGGATAATCTATGAGCGATGACAAATGACGTTCTCCCAACCATAATTTTATCTAAAGCATCTTGGATTTTTTGTTCTGTTCTTGTATCAACAGAGGATGTTGCTTCATCTAAAATCATAATTTTTGGTTTAGAGATAATTGCTCTAGCAATCGTTAAAAGTTGTCTTTGACCTTGAGAAATATTATCTCCATCTTCGTTTAATACAAAATCTAATCCACCAGGAAGAGCTTGGATAAAATGCCATGCATGAGCTTGTCTACATGCTTGTTCAATCTCTTCATCTGTTGCGTTTTGATCGCCATAAAGCAAATTTTCTCTAATTGTTCCTTTAAATAACCAAGTCTCTTGTAAAACCATACCAATTGTTCCTCTTAAACAACGGCGTGTATAGTTGAAAATTGTTTTATTATCTAATTTAATGTTTCCATTATTAAAAACGTTAAGGATAATTTGCTCATAAAGCGCATCGATTTTCTTTTCTTCTTCATTTAATGTTTTAGCGCTTCTTTCTCTTGCCTCTTTTAAATAATTAAGAACAAAAGCTTTAACGCTTTGAGTTTTTTCTTGAATTGAATTTAATCCTTCAAAGTTATATGTGAATTCACCAGTGACTTCATAGAACTTATTAATTTCTAAAATTTCTTTGTTTCCTTTAGAAATTAAGTCGTTTTCGTTAGCAATATTTGTTATATCGTAGAATCTCATAATTAGGTTAACCATCGTTGTTTTTCCAGCGCCAGTAGGACCAACAATAGCGATAGTATCACCAGCATTTACGTGGAGTGTAAAGTTCTCAATTAATGGCTTCTTTTTAATATATGAGAAATAAACATCATCAAAATAGAATTCGCCTTTGATTTCGCCTTCATCGCTTATTGCGTTTTCTTTATCTGGAATTTCTTCTACTTCATCAAGAAGAGAATATACTCTTTCCCCAGCTGCTAAAACTGATTGAATAACGTTTATAATTTGACCAACTTGTTGGAATGGACGGGTAAATAAATTTAATAATGTAAAGAAGGTTATCATTGTTCCAAGTTGACCAATTACTCCTCCTACAACTGCAATTCCTACATATGCGACATTATTAATAAAGATGGTAACAGGCCAAATTAAACCACTGAGGAATTGTGATTTTCTATCGCTTTGTGCCATTTTGATGTTAACTTCGTCAAATTCTTTTTCAATATCTTCTTGTTTATTAAAGAGTTTAATAACTTCAAAACCAGCATAGTTTTCTTCAATTTTGCCATTTAATACACCAAGCTCGTGTCTATAAATTTTAAATTGTTTTTGAGATGCTTTTGAAATATTCATTACTGCAATAAGTGTAATTGGTAAAACCGCTAAAGCGATAAAAGCAAGTCTCCATTCGTAAACGAACATACCAATTAAAGTTGAAAAAAATAATGAAATTCCACTACTAATTTGGGTAATTATTGATTGTAAATTTCTAGAAATATTATCAACGTCGTTTGTTCCGATTGATAAAGTGTCACCATAAGGTACTTTATCAAAATAAGAAAGTGGTAATTTATCTAATTTTTTAATGATTCTATCTCTAAAAAGATATGCGTATTTTGTTGAAATTCCTACTGCTAAAAATTCTGCAAGCCAAGAGAAGAGGGCACTAACGACGTAAAACGCCATTAAAACACCAAATTTAGCGAAGAAATAATCCCATTTAACAATCAAATCGAATGTTGTAGATAACTCAAAAAGAGGACTGCTTGATAAATCTGTTAAATCTTTAGGAATAATATCATTAATAAAATTACCTAAGAAAATTGGTGATAAAACTGATAAAACTGAAGCCGCAGTTGACGCTAAAACAACGAATAAGACGAGGATTTTTTCTGATTTAAAATTAGCGATCATTCTGCGCAAAATTTTCTTACCATCTTTTGGCTTTTCAAAATTTCTGCCTCTACCTGGACCAGGCATATTATTTCTCCTCCTTTCTCGTTGCTTCTTTCATGAGCTGAATAGTCTTTTCAATTTCTTCAGGATCAAGTTGTGATTTAACTATATCTTGATAAACTGCACAAGATTTTAAAAGTTCTTCGTGAGTTCCTTTTCCAACCATTTGACCATCATTTAATACAACAATTGTATCCGCATCTAAAATTGAGGAAACTCTTTGAGCGACGATAACCATCGCAGAATTTCCGATGTTTTGTCTTAATGCAAAACGTAATTTTGCATCCGTAGAAAAATCTAAAGCATTAAAAGAATCATCAAAAACATAAATTTCTGGTTTTTTAACAATTGATCGAGCAATGGTTAATCTTTGCTTTTGACCACCAGAGAAATTTTTTCCGCCTTGAGCAACAGGAGAATCTAAACCATCAGGAAGTTTAGAAATAAAATGTTTAGCTTGAGCAATTTCAAGTGCGCTTTCGATTTCCTCATCACTTGCCTCTTTTTTACCGAATTGAATGTTCGATCTAATTGTTCCATTAAATAGAAGTGCTTTTTGAGGCGTAAAACCAATTGACCCTCTTAAATCTTTTATAGATATATTTTTAATATTAAATCCATCAAGTGTAATTTCACCTTCACTGACGTCATAAAGTCTAGGAATTAAATTAACTACGGTTGATTTACCTGAACCTGTTGAGCCAATAATTGCGGTAGTTTTTCCTGGTTTAGTTTCAAAACTGATGTTTGAAATAGCAGGAATCTTACTTCCAGGATATGTAAAAGTTACATTTTCAAATTTTAGATAACCTTTTTCTTTTCTTTGCTTGAATTCATCGTTAATTTCTTTATTTAAATCTTTATCATTAATTGGATCTTCTAAATCTAAAACTTCATTAATACGCTTTGATGAAGCCAGAGCTTGTGGAAGCATAATAATAATCATTGCAAGCATTAAGAACGATGACATGATTTGAGAAGAATATTGAGCAACGACAGAAACGTTTGTCATCGTTTGTTGAACAACTGTTCCGTTTTCTATGAGGTTTGTTCCGTCAATTATAGAAAAACCAAGTGAGAAAATTCCTATATATGCAAGATTAAAAACAATAGTTACAATAGGATTCATAAAAGATAAGAAACGTGAAACTTTAACGTGAGCCGTTGTTAAATCTTTATTTGCAAAATCAAATTTATCAACTTCTTTTTCTTGTTGATTATAAGCACGAATAACCCTGATTCCTGTTAAATTACCTCGCAAAACTGACGTTAAATTGTCAGTTTTGGTTTGAATTTTTCTAAACATTGGGGTTGTAACAGCAACCATTATAATAACGCCAACTAAAATAATTGGGATGGTAATTGCTAAAATAATAGCTAATTTAGCATCTGCTGCAAGCGTCTTTATCAAGCCAATTATCATGTAAGTTGGTGACATAAAAACAACCCTTAAAGACATTAAAACATACATCTTAACTTGTTCAATATCATTTGTAGTTCTAGTTATTAAAGTGGCTGTTCCAAAGCTATCAAATTGAGTTATTGATAAAGAATTTACCTTTTTAAAGACCCTGTCTCTTAATGTTTTTCCTACGAAAGAAGAAATAATTGCACCAAAATAATGTTGGGAAATACAACAAATTATGACTCCAACAGAGATCAACATCATCCATCCGCATTAATCCAAATCTGAGCAATTTTATCTTCTGCATCTGACATAATGAGCGAAGTAATGTTCCCCATGTATTCAGGAAGCATCAATTGGAGGTAACATTGGCCGATAATTGAGACAGCAGTTAATAGTAAAAAATACCATTTCTGAAATATAAAATTAAGTAATTTTAACATATTTTATTTACCACCTTTTTCTAAGAACATGAGTAAGATTGGGGTGTAATCATATTCTTTAGAAAGCAGTTTTGGATATTTAATTTTATCTTCTGCTATTGCTTTAACAAAAGATATATATAAAAGGAAAGATTGGACTAAGTGTTTGTTTTTAGAAATATCAACTGTGCCATATTCTTTTTTAAATGAATCTTTAAAATATCGATCTACTTCTTTATCAAAAACAATTTTAAAAATATCGCCAGAAACGTTATCTAAAACCCTATCAGCAAAAAGATACATATAATAAGCTGATTGTAGGTTTCTATTAATATATTCAATACCTAATTTTAAGATTGTTAATAAAAATTCTTTTCCTGGTTCGTTCTCTTCCATCGCTTTTTTAACGTCAGCGCAAAGAAGAGTCTTAATTTTTTCAAAATGTGCCTTAATAATCTCGTTTTTATCGGCAAAATAATGATACATAAGACCATGTGAGCACTTAGCTTTTTTAGCAATCATATCCATTGATACATTTTCATATCCAAGATTAGCAAAAAGCTTAAGGCTTACGTCTAATATTCTGTTTTTTCTTTCTTCTTTAATCTTCTCGTTTTCTTTAAAAGTTCTAGGCATAGAAATATGTTATTTTTGATTGACATAATTGTCAATGAAAAAGCGTTTTCATTTTTAATTTTTTCATTTATAAAGTTTTATTCGCTAATTTTGTTAAAAATTTATCAAAAAAATAAAATTTTCCGGAAGAAATAGGGTGTTAGATACGTCATATTTAGTGAAAGGCATTTTTATGAGAATTTTAAAAGAAAAAGAAGCAAGAATCATTTATAATAGGTTATATGATTTTAATTGTAGGTTTAGGAAATCCAGGAAGAGAATACGCTCACACCCACCATAACATGGGGTTTGACGTAATTGACAAGTTTGCTGACTCATTAGGAGTTTCTTTTGACCGTGAAGGATTTAAAGGAATTTATGCTAAAGCAAAATATTTTGATGAAGATTTAATTCTACTTAAACCACAAACATATATGAATTTAAGTGGTGAATCAGTTGTTCAAGCTTTGAACTTTTTCAAAATTGATATAAACGACATGATTGTAGTTTTTGATGATATGGATATTCCGGTTGGACACATCAAATTAAAGATTAAAGGATCAAGCGGCGGACATAACGGTATTAAATCAATAATTAATTTAACAGGAACTCAAGAATTTAAACGAATAAAAATAGGTATTGGAAAAGCAGAGCACGACGTAATTGATTATGTTCTTTCTAAACCTTCAAAGGAAGAAGAAGTACTTTTACAAGCTGCTCAAAACGATGCTGTAGACGCATTAAAAATCGCAATAAAAGAAAGCTTTAATAAAGCTATGACAATGTATAATAAATGAGGTTTAATTTTGCAAAATTTATATAAAAAAGCACTCGATTATTTTAGTGAAAATTCTAATAAAAATAGTGAAAATTATGTGGTTGATCCAATAGTTGGAACAGTGCTTTTAACATTAAAAAAACGGCAAAATTCAAGCGAAAACCTTGCTATTTACGCACAAAATACTTATTTTGCAAATATTTTATATAAAAAATTGAGTTCTGTAATTGATAAAGAAAACATCGTTTTATTACCTGGAAACGACTTCGTTAGAGTCGAATATTTAAGTGAATCTAAAGAGCTAAAAAGTGAACTGATTTATGGCTTATATAGAGTTAGGCACGCAAGCCATTTGATAGTAATTTTAACCCCTTCAAGTTTGATGAGGTTCTATCCAAATATTGACTTATTTGATAGCTTATTTTTGAACATAAAAGTTGGAGATGTTATTGAAATTAGCGAATTAAAAAACAAGCTTTCTCAATTTGGCTATACAAGAGTTTCTAAAATTGATCAATCACTTGAATTTGCATCACGTGGTGAGATAGTTGATGTGTTTTCTTTAAATTATGATAAGCCAATTCGTATTGAATTTTTTGATGATGAAGTTGAGTCTATAAGATTTTTTGATATCGATACTCAAATTAGCTCGAGCAAAACTAATGAATGTAAAATCATTCCTGCAACGATTGATGTCTTATCAAAAGAAGAAATTCAAAACGCAAAAAACAAAATCATTAATCAACTTAAAAAAGATTTAATTAATAAAAACGATAAAGAAAAAGAAGAACTAGAAGCCAACATTAATTTAGATTTAGAAGAAATTGAAAAAGGCGTTATTTCATTTAAAAATTATAAATATATGGGGTTTTTGCAAGGTTTTCACACAAATTTATTAGATTATCTTGAAAATTTTTCAATAATTTTATCTTCTAAAGATGACTTTACAAAATCAAAAGAAGCTTTGTTAAATGAATCTAGAAAGTTTTTGTTGGAGCTTCAAGCAGACAATAAATGTATCTCTCATTTAGAATATTTCAATGAAAGAGCAGACCTATTTAAAGGCCAAAACAAATTATATGTTTTGAATTCTTTTTACTTAGACAAGAATGATGTTTCTATTCCTTTAAGAGCTATTAGTGAATTCAATTTTAAAAGCGAGAACGCAAAAAACATAATTGAGTATTATTTGGTTCAAGGCAACAGAATTTTACTTATTGCTCAAGATGATATAGAAAAAGCAAAATTAGTTAAGCTTTTAGAAGATATTAAAGAAGATTACGTTCTCACTGATGATTTTAACGTTTCAGAAGAGTCTAGAGTCACGATTATGAAAAAAGATTTTGGTTTTTCATATGAATTTACTAAAGAAAAGTTTGTTGTTCTTTCTGCAAAAGATATTTTTAAAGAAAAAAATCACTTAGCGACTTATTCTACTAAATTTAAGGAAGGCAAAATTATTGAGTCTTATGAAGAATTAGAGCCTGGTGAATTTGTTGTTCATGAAAAATATGGTATAGGTAAATTTTCTAAGATTGAAACAGTTGATTTAAACGGTGTAAAAAATGATTATATTGAGATAATTTACGCTAATGACGATAAACTTTATGTTCCGCTTTATCAATTTAATTTAATTAGGAAATATGCTGGTAAAGAAGGAGCGAATCCAAGATTAAACAACCTTAACTCTAAACAACGGGAAAAAACAAAAAAGAAGATTAAAGAGAGAATAAATGATTTAGCAGATAGACTCTTAACCCTTTATCAAGAAAGAGCAAAGATTCAAGGCTTTGCATTTCATAAAGACGATGATCTTCAAAAAGATTTTGAAATTAGTTTTGAACACGAACTAACTAAGGATCAAGAAAAATCGTTACAAGAAATCAAACAAGACATGGAATCTAGCCAACCGATGGATAGACTTTTATGTGGAGATGTTGGTTTTGGAAAAACAGAAGTTGCTCTAGAAGCCGCTATGAAAGCTGTTTTAAGTGGCAAACAAGTTTGCTTTTTGTGCCCAACAACAATTCTTGCAAGCCAACACTTTAAAGTAGCCACAGAACGTTTTAAAGAATTCCCTGTAAATATTAAATTATTAACAAGAATGTGTAACGCACAAGAAGAAAACGAGATAAAAAATGGAGTTTCTGCAGGGAAAATTGATATTTTGATAGGTACACATAAATTATTATCTAAGACTTTACAATTCAAAGATTTAGGACTTTTGATTATTGACGAAGAGCAAAGGTTTGGTGTTGAGCAAAAAGAAAAAATTAAAGAAGTATATAAAAATATTGATGTTTTAACTTTAAGTGCAACACCTATTCCTAGAACATTACAATCTTCTCTTATTGGGTTAAAAAATATTTCAACAATAGAAACTCCTCCGGAAGGCAGAATGCCAGTTCAAACTTATGTTATTAATTATGATGAAAACGCCATAAAAGAAATTATTAGTAGAGAATTAGGCAGAGAAGGTCAAGTTTTCTATGTTTATAATGAAATTGCCACAATTTATAACAAAGCTTTGAAACTTCAAAGACTTCTTCCAAACGCAAAAATAGCGATTATTCACGCAAAAATGGATAAAGAAGATATTGATAGTGTTATGAATGATTTCTATGAAGGAAACGTGGATATTTTACTTGCTACAACAATTATTGAAAATGGAATTGATGTTAGAAACGCCAATCTATTAATTGTAGAAAACGCTGATCGCTTTGGTCTTTCTCAGCTTTATCAAATAAAAGGTAGAGTTGGTAGAGGTGATAGAATTGCTTTTGCTTATCTAACTATAAAAGAAAATAAAAAATTAACCGAAGAAGCAAAAAAGAGATTAAAAGCTATTCAAGATTTTACTGAATTAGGAAGCGGCTATAAAATCGCTCAAAGAGATCTTTTAATTAGAGGAGCAGGAGATATTTTAGGACCTGAACAAGCTGGGTTTATTGATTCGGTTGGAATCGACATGTACATTAGATTGCTTAATGAAACTATAAAAGAAAAGCAAGAAGGCAAGGCAAAAGAACAAGAAAAAAAGACAAATCAAGTTTCTCAAATTTCTGCCTTTATTCCTAAAAACTTTGCAAATTCTGAAGAAAAAATTGAAATTTATCAAAAAATTGTCTCAACAACAACACTTGATCAACTTGCAATTTTAGAAAGAGATTTAAAAGATCAATTCGGTAATTTACCAGAAAGCACAAAAGGACTTTTTGTAAAACGCACCATTGATATCTATTTAACTTTTGAAGAATTTAAAGAGTTTTTAGATTATGGAAATTTTGTTGAAATTAAATTGGCTGAATGTTTTTCTGATATAAACGGAATAGGAACTTCACTTTTTACAGCCTTAATTCAATACACAAATAAGATTAAAATGACTTATAGAAACCATATTATAAATATTTCTATTAATAAGGATGAAGAACGGATAAAAACATTAACTAACGTATTAAGAGCAGTACATAAAGTGTATATGTCAAAAAGAAGGGCGGCTTATATAGATGAGAATTGATAAGTATTTAAAATTAACAAGATTAATTAAAAGAAGAACTGTAGCTAAAGAACTTTTAGATAGAGGCATCTTTCAAATTAACGGAAAAACAGCCAAACCATCGAGTGAAATTAACGAAGGAGACGTAATTGTTTTACCTTTAGGTCGTCACGAATTAACGGTAAAAGTTTTAAAAATTGCTAATGTTGTTAAAAAAGAAGATAGCCACGAGTTATACGAAATTTTAGAGGATAAAATCATTGACAAAAATGAAGACGAACTTGAATAAAAACGAAAAATATTTACTTGCATGTAGTTATGGACCAGATTCTATGGCACTTTTTGATATGTTAGTCAAAGAGAATATCTATTTTGAAGTAGTTCATGTAAATTATCATATTTTAGATCAAGCCGACGATGATGAAAAAGGCATTCGTGACTTTGCAAATAAATTTAATATCAAGGTTCATGTTCTTGAAACTCATATGCCTAAAGGAGTTAATGAAGAAGATTGGGCAAGGACTGTTAGATATGATTATTTTTCTGAAGTCGCAAGCAAAACAGGAATTAAAAATGTCTTAGTTGCTCAACACATAGACGACTTTATTGAAACATATTATCTTCAAAAAGAAAGAGGCTATGTGAGCTATTATGGAATCAAAGAAATTAGTGAGTATAAAGGTGCAAAAATTATTAGACCATTTGTTTTAAAATACACCAAAAGCGAACTCATGAATTATGTAAATGAAAACAATATTCCTTATTCAATTGACCCATCAAATCTAGTTCCGATTTTTAAAAGAAACAAAATCAGATTAGAAATCATTAATAAATTAAGTAGAGAAGAAAAAAACTTAATTTTGCAAGATATTTTGAAAAAGAATGAAGTTTTGCATGGTTTTTGTGAAGAAATCGAAAAATTAATTAACAATAATTCAATTGAAATCGAAGAATTTTATAGAAAATTTAAAGACGATAAAGATTTTTATTTGATGTTAATTTTGCTTTTAAAACACAGTTACGTGTTTCACGAAATTTCGTTTAAAGAAGCTCAAGAGATTAAAAAAGTTACTTCATCTAAGACTAAAAATTGGGAGAAAATTTTAGATGAATCACACTCTTTGTATCTTGAATACGGAGTGCTTTCAATAAAAGAAAAACTTAAGAAATATTGTTTTGAATTAAAGAAAAACGAAAGCAACAAATTGATTAAAATCAATATCAAAGATAAAAATTATAATTTAATTAAAGATTGTTTTCCGCTTTTAATAAAACCGGTTAACAAGGAAGAAAAATACTTTAAAGATGGAAAAACTTATTCTGTTAATCGACAATTTATTTCTTGGAAAGTACCTTTGTCTTTAAGAAGTGTATGGCCAGGAATTTATGATAAAAACGGGAATCTTCTTTATGTTCCTAAGTTTGAAAAGACGAAAGAAAGATCAAAAGGCTTAATTACCTTTGATTTAGAAAAGCTTTGTAAAAGCTAAAAAATGGTGATTGAACACGATTTTTGAGCAAATTTAATTGTTTATTTTATCTATTAAGATAAAATTATATTAATTCTAATTTCAAATATTGTTTTGAAAAGAAAGGAGATAACATGGACAACAACAAAAATAAAAGAAAAGGTTCACGAGTATATAGTTATTTTGTCTATGTGATAATAATTGTACTTTTAGGATTTTTAGTATTCTTTGTCTTTAGACAAGCAAATAAAAAATACACACAAATGGCAACATCTGAAGCCATCACACTTATTCAAAGAGATGCCGATGACTCAGATGCAAATAAAGATATAATCGCAGCTAGTGCAAGCTTGAGAGGTGGGGAAGTTACACTCTATTTTGAAGTTGCTGACAACTCATCTGGAGAAATAAAATTAACTGATTATTATGCTACATTTATTGAAAGCGACTATAATAATATTCAAATTAAAGTTGGAAGCGAAAACTATACAATTGCTGAATCTTTAATTGAACAAATCGAAAGAAATAAAGTAAAAGCTGATTATACAAAATATAAATCTGATATGGGCTTCTTCTCTAGCGAATATAAAGAGAACGCTTTCTTATCATGGCTACCAACTATTATTACAGTTGGCGTCACTGTTGTAATTGCTATCTTCTTATTTAGAATGCTTATGAATACAGCTGGTGGCAATCAAGCTGCTCTTGATTTTACAAAATCAAAAGCAAGAAGAATCGACGACTCAAAAGTTAAATTTACTGATGTTGCTGGTTGTGATGAAGAAAAAGCCGAAATGATGGAACTTTGTGATTACTTAAAGAATCCTAAAAAATATACTAAAGCTGGTGCAAAACTACCAAAAGGTTTCCTCTTAGTAGGGCCTCCAGGAACAGGTAAAACTTTATTAGCAAAAGCTGTTGCTGGCGAAGTTGGTGTACCTTTCTTCTCGATTTCCGGTTCTGACTTTGTCGAAATGTTTGTCGGTGCTGGTGCCGGAAGAGTTAGAGATTTATTTAAAAATGCTAAACAGAATGCTCCTTGTGTTGTTTTTATCGATGAAATTGATGCTGTTGGTAGACAAAGAGGTGCTGGTTTAGGTGGCGGAAACGACGAAAGAGAACAAACTCTTAACCAATTACTTGTTGAACTTGATGGTTTCGAAGAAAATTCTGGAGTTATCATTATTGCCGCAACAAATAGAGCCGACGTTCTGGATCCAGCCTTATTAAGAGCAGGTCGTTTCGATAGACAAATTACAGTTAATCTTCCAGATAAAGCAGGAAGAGAAGCTATATTTAAGATCCACGCAAGAAATAAACAATTTGAATCAAATATAGACTTTGGTCAACTTGCAAAAAGAACAGTTGGATTTAGTGGTGCTGATATTTCAAACATCTTAAATGAAGCCGCAATTTTAGCTGTTAGAGGTGGTCGTGAATTAATCTCAACAGCTGATATTGATGAAGCAATTGATAGAAGAATTGCAGGACCTGCAAAATCAAATAAGAGTTTAATTGAAAAAGAAAGAAAACAAATTGCTTACCATGAATCAGGTCACGCAATTATTGGTTTAACATTAGAACATGCTGAAAAAGTTAGAAAAATTACAATCATTCCAAGAGGTCAAACCGGTGGTCACGTATTAATGGGACCAGAAAACGACAGATTCTTAATCACTAAGAGTGAATTAGAAGCTGAAATTTGCGGTTTACTTGGTGGAAGAGCTAGTGAAGAAGTATTCTTTAAAGATGTTTCTACAGGCGCAAGCAATGATATTGAAAGAGCAACTGAAATTGCTAGACGTATGGTCGTTGAATGGGGCATGAGTTCCCTTGGTCCAATTCAATATGAGAAAAATTCTGGAAGTGTCTTCCTTGGAAGAGACTATACATCTCAAAAGAATTTCTCGGTTGGTGTCCAAAACGAAATCGATATTGAAATTAAGAAAATTATCGAATCTGCTCATGAATTAGCATTAAAAATTATTAACGAAAGAAAAGAAGACGTTATTTTAATTGCTGAAACTTTACTTGAACACGACACAATTACTGAAGAAGAAATTGGTTATCTCCTTGATCACAGAAAATTACCTGAAGAAAGTGTTTCGCAAAAAGAAACAGCAGGTAGTTCTGCTTCAATTTTAAATGGTTCAAAAGTTGAAGAAGTTGAAAAGAAAGAAGTTAAAGAAGAGGCAAAAACAAACGAACCAGAAGTCGACAACAAGGAAGAAAAGAAAGAAGAATGAGTTTCTTTATCGGGAACATTGAAATAAAAGGAAGAGTTATCCTAGCTCCTATGGCTGGGGTAACTTCTTTTTCTTATAGAAAATTTATGAAACCTTTTGGTTGCGCTTTAACATACACCGAAATGATAAGTGATTGTGGATTAAATTATGGTAACAAAAGAACTCTCCAAATGTGCTATTCAAACGGAGAGGATGCCCCACTTGGTTTACAACTTTTTGGAGGAACAAAAGAGACACTTTTAAAAGCGTTGGATGTGCTTGAAAAGAACAATATTAATTATGATATTTTAGATTTAAATTTAGCGTGCCCGGTTCCTAAAGTTACAAAAAATAACGGCGGTTCTAAACGGTTATTGGACCAAAATGAACTTTTTGACATGGTTTCTGCAGTAGTTAAAAAATCAAAAAAACCAGTTTCTGCAAAAATACGATTAGGTTATGAATCAGTTAATGTTTATGACACTTGTAAGACTTTAGAAAAGGCAGGAGTAAGCTTTATTATGGTTCACGCAAGAACAAAAAAAGAATTGTATTATGGCACTCCACATTTTGAAGAGATTAAAGATTTAAAAAATATTATAAAGATTCCTTTTGCAGTAAGTGGGAATATTTTTACTGTTCATGATGCACTTAAAGCGCTTGAGATTACAAAAGCTGATGCGGTGTTAGTTGCTAGAGGTGGAGAAGGAAACCCGCTTTTAATAAAAAACATTAATGCTGCATTAAATGGTGAGGAATACGAAGAAACAACTTTTGAAAAGCAAAAGAAGTTCTTATTTGAATTTATTGATCTTCTTGTAGAAGAAAAAGAAGAAAGACACGCCTTACCAATCTTAAAAGGTGAAGCACCAAAGTTTTTTAATATGTTTAACGGACAAAAAATAAGAGAACTTAAACAAAAAATTACAGAGAATTGTTCATCAATTTCTGAAATTAAAAAATTAATAAACGAATTTGATTATAAAAATTAGAGTAATTTTTGAATTACTCTATAAATTTATATATAATTTAACAACGAAAGAGGCAGAAGTTATGGAAGAAAGATTAAACGATCAAGAAATTGCTAGAAGAGAAAAGTTACAAAAATTAAGAGAATTAGGTGTTGATCCATATGGTGAAGCATATGAAAGAACTGATACATCTAAAACTTGCAAAGAAAAATCAGAAGGTCAAACCAACGAAAGTTTAGAAGCAAACCCAATATATGTTAACGTAGCTGGAAGAGTTATGTTTATGAGAAAAATGGGGAAAGCATCATTTTTTAACATACAAGATAAATTTGGAAAAGTCCAAGTTTATATTTCTATTGATTCAGTTGGTGAAGAAAGCTATAACATTTTAAAACTTACTGATATTGGTGATATTGTCGGTGTTTATGGTAAATTGATGTTTACAAGAACTGGCGAATTAACAATCAAGGCAGAAAAATATACTTTCTTAACAAAATCTTTAAGACCATTACCAGAAAAATTCCATGGACTTGTTGACATTGAAGAAAGATCAAGACATAGATATGTTGATTTAATAATGAACGAAGAATCAAAAAGAACCGCTCTTTTAAGACCTCAAATTATTAGAGCAATTCAACGCTATTGTGATTCTCAAGGATTTGTTGAAGTTGAAACAAGTGTTCTTTCACCAATTTTAGGTGGAGCTTCTGCAAAACCATTTATTACTCACCACAATACATTAAATAAAGATTTCTATTTAAGAATTGCAACCGAACTTAACTTAAAACGTTTAATCGTTGGTGGGTTAGAAAAAGTTTATGAAATCGGAAGACTCTTTAGAAATGAAGGAATGGATGCAAAACACAATCCAGAATTCACAACAATCGAACTTTATGAAGCTTTTGGAGATCTTCAATCAATGAGAAGATTAAATGAAGGCTTAGTTAGATATTGCGCAGAACAAGTTCTCGGAACCACAAAAATTAATTATCAAGGATTAGAAATTGATCTTGGCCAAGAATTTAAATGGGTTTCAATGGCAGAGCTTGTTAAAGAAAAAACAGGTTTAGATTTTGAATCAGATTTGTCTTTTGAAGAAGCGATTGCTTTTGCGAAATCAAAAGGCATCAAAATTGAACCACATTGGACAAGTAATGGTTATATTTTAAATGCTCTATTTGAAGAATTCTGTGAAGCAGATTTAATTCAACCAACTTTTGTTCATGGACATCCAATTGAAATTTCTCCATTAACTAAAAAATCAAAAGATCCAAGATTTGTTGAAAGATTTGAGTTATATATTAATGGAACAGAATTCTCTAACGCATATTCAGAATTAAACGATCCAATCGATCAAAAAGAAAGATTTATTGCCCAACTTAAAGCAAAAGAGTTAGGTGATGATGAAGCAAATGAGTTAGATGAAGACTTCTTAGAAGCTCTTGAATATGGTATGGCTCCAACAGGTGGCATTGGTATGGGAATTGATAGATTTATTATGCTTCTTACAAATCAAGCAAACATCAGAGAAGTCATATTGTTCCCATGTATGAAAGATCAAAAATAAGCTAGAGCAACAAAAGTTGCTCTTTCTTTTATTAATACTCGATTTTATTTTTGATTTCTTATAAAATAATGAAAGTGCTCCCGTGGCGGAATTGGTAGACGCGCTAGACTCAAAATCTAGTGTTAGCGATAACGTACCGGTTCGATTCCGGTCGGGAGCACCATTATAGTAGAACAGACTTAATACCATTGGTATTAGGCCTTTTTTTGTATATAGAACAGGTTGAACCCTATATTTTGAGCTTTTAGAAACTCTTTTTTATTTTATGCAGTTCAAAAACAGGCTGTTAATTGACTTTCTTTGCAAGACGATTTACACGATTATATGTAGGGGTGCTAAAAATTTACACGATTTGAAAATATTAACCACTTTATTAACCACATTTCATTGATTTATTAACCACATTATGATATAATAAAAGTGGTTAGGAGGATTGATTATGAACTATGCTGAATTATTAAATGATTTAAGAAAAAGAACCTTTGAAGCAAGTTGGTTCGAATTTAAAGAAAACTGGTTTAATGCAGATAAACTTGGTGAATATATATCAGCGTTATCTAATACTGCTAGAATTATTGGATCAGATTATGCTTATTTCTTTTGGGGCGTCAATGATGAAACACATGAAATAGTAGGCACATCATTTGATTATAATATGGATGTTAATCATGAACCATTAGAACATTACCTATTAAGAAATCTTTATCCAAATCTTTCTTTCAAATTTGATGAGTTTGTAGTCGAAGATAAAAGGATTGTTATATTAATTATACCTTCTGCTAATAATGTTCCAACATCTTATAAACAAGTAAGATATATAAGGATTGGTTCTAGCACTGAAAGTTTATTACGATATCCTGAAAGAGAAGCTGAACTATGGGCTTCACTAAATCATAAAGATGATTCCATTGAAAATATTGTTTCGCAATATCAAGATCTTACATTTAATACTTTAATAAATTATTATTCAACAAAAGGAATTATACTTAATAAAGACAATTTTAAGGAGAATCTTGGCTTATTAACTACTGATGGAAAATTTAATTTATTAGCTCAACTATTGTCTGATAACTCTCATATAAATGTTAGAGTGGCAATATTTGCTGGAAAAACTAAATCTGACCCTTTATTTTCAGTAAAAGAATTTGGAATGATGAATTTGTTACTTTCGCTAGATAAAGTTTTGGATTATGGTGATACTTTTAATATACCACAGGCTGATGAAAGACATAGAACTGTAACTAGAAAAGAAGTCAATTTATTTGATGTAAAGTCATATCGAGAAGCAATAATTAATGCATTTGTGCATAATAATTGGAAAGAACAAAATGCCCCAATGTTTACATTTTACTCTGATAGGATTGAAATATTATCTAATGGCGCTTTATCTCCTAAACTATCGATGAAAGATTTTTATAAAGGAAAGAGTGAGCCAACGAATAAAAGATTATCGGATATTTTTTTACAATTACATATTAGTGAAAGAACTGGTAGAGGGGTTCCTACAATATTAAATAACTATGGTGAAAAAGCATTTGAATTTTCTGATAATTGGATTCAAGTCACAATACCATTTAATTTTATCAATGCGGTTGATTACCAAATTGAGAAAAAAGTGGTTAATAAAAGTGGTGAAGAAGTGGTTAATAAATTATTAAATAAATCACAATTATCCATCATTAAAGCAATAAGAAATAATCCTAATATTACAATCGCAGAACTAAGTTTAGAAACCGGTCTTGGTCATACAGCCATTCAAAACAATTTAAATAGAATGCAAGAATTATCCGTAATTGAGAGGATTGGCTCAAGAAAAACAGGATATTGGAAGGTTATAAAATAAACATGAATAATATAAAAGATATGCATAAAGAAATATTGAAATACGTTTATTCAAAAGAAATATGCGACTATATTAATAAGCATAAAGAAGAATTAAACTTATTTCAATGGGGCACTTTAATTATAAATTTTTGGAAAGGCTCTAAACTGGAGATTTTTAAACAATTGAGAGACATGTCAAATTCAGAATATGAAAGACAGTTATTTGATGTAGCTATAAAGGATATTCGAAAATATAATGATATTTCTAACAGGGCAATAAAGTATTATTTAAAGAATGATCCAAGAGGCAGTAATAAACCAAATATTCCTTTTAATGAAATAATTCTATTTCCAATTCTTTTTGATTGTGGAGACATTGTATCATATGAAAATAATATGGATGAGTTTTATTTTGTGTGGAAAAAACCGCATATTGAAGAAAATGATGATTCATATTTATGCTATCTATTGAATAATGAGATTAATAACAAAGAAGATATGTTTGCTAATCATGCTCATTTAAGTGCTTTCTTAATAAACAAAGTAGATGAAGAGTCAATTCCCACAATGATTACGGAAAACAAAAGAAAATTACAAAAGTTAATCGATAAATACGGTGATGACTTATTAAAGTAATTTACTTTTTATAGGTGCTAAATTTTTACACGATTTGACTTAAGGGTGCTAAAAATTTTACACGATTACAAGTAGTGGGTGCTAAAATTGTATTAAAACATTTCTACTTTGACATATTGAAAGAACCAGATTGATACAATGTGTCAGTCTGTTTTTTTATTGGTTCGAATCCAACCATCTATATATTTGTTTAAGAATTTAGGCTCTAGGAGTGATTTTTAGCTAAACTCTTTAGAGCCTATTTTTTGTTGGGGCAAAAACAGTGGTGACGAAAGGAGACGATTGCTTTTTATGAGAATAATTGAAATGAGTTTTATAGATATTAAGTTGCAAAATTTGCAGTAATTAATCCAAGAACACTATGGGAGTTATAAAGGTGGTGAAAAAAATAAACATATTTTCGTTTAATAAATCGATGCAATTATATGAAGTCGGGGATATCTCCGATTTTTTTAATGAAATGTAGTTTAATAAAAAAATGAGAAATATAATTCCAAATAATAGATTTTTGTTTAATAAAGTGATATAATATGATACATATGATGGAGGTAAGAAATGAATAAAAAAGATTACCCTAATGCAATAAGAAAATTGAGAGCAAAACTTAATATTTCACAACAAGAACTAGCTGATATGCTTCGTGTTTCATTTCCATCAGTAAATAGATGGGAGAACGGTCATTATGAACCAACTATTATTGCTAAAGTAAGGTTAGATGAATTATTTAAAGAAAACAATATTGAATTATGCGAGGTGACCGATAATGAGAATAATTAGTCTTTTTAGTGGCTGCGGCGGACTTGATTTAGGGTTTGAAAAAGCCGGTTTTGAAATACCTGCTAACGAATATTCAAATGTTGATGGAAATAATTTAAGACATGTATTTAGGCATATTTGATGACGTAAACGACTTGCTTGATTATGGCAAGATAGATGGTGTTTTGCTTAGAAACATCATTGCTAGCGATCAAACCGATATTCTTGCAATTGATTAATTTCAAAGATAACAACTGAGACGATTTTAAGCCTTCATAAAAGAATATGGTGTTTAAAACATATTATAAGAAGAAGCTTTAATCAAACATAAAAAACCTTGCAAAAAGCAAATATTTTTATATTATTTATCGTATTCATCAAGGAAGGAATGATATTTTCCTCCTTTTTTATAGCCGAGAATCATATCAAGAGTTACGTTGTTTGCTCCACTAAATAGATTCTTTTCTATATCAGGAATCTCTTTTTTTAGATCTTTAATTAATTTCTTAATAAATAAGCGTCTACTATCTCCAATTCCATCAGCTGAGTGTGCGTTATTTTCAGTAAATTTACATGCGCATTGAATAAAGGTTAGATTGTTTTCTTTTCTAAATCTTATAATGTCTTTTTCTTTAATAAAAAACATAGGTCTAATTAATTCCATACCTTCATAATTTGTTGAATGAAGTTTTGGTAACATGGTTTGGAAAGAACCGCTTGATAAAAGATTCATTAAGGTGGTCTCAATTACATCGTCATAATGATGACCTAGTGCAATTTTATTGCATCCTAAAGACTTTGCTAAATTATATAAAGCTCCTCGTCTCATTTTTGCGCATAAAAAGCAAGGACTTCTATCTTGAGAATTTGCTATTTCAAAAATATTAGTGTTATGAATTTCGGCTGGTATATTTAACTTTCCTATATTTTCTTTAATAATGTTAAGTGTTTTTTCGCTATAACCGGGATTCATTACTAAATATTTTACTTCAAATTCGTACTTCATGAACTTTTTAAGGCACATAAAAAGTTTTGCCATAATCATCGAGTCTTTTCCGCCAGAAATACAAACACAAATTTTGTCTCCAGGTTTAATTAATTGAAACTCGTGAATAGCTTTTAGAAATCTCGACCATAGTGGCTGACGAAATTTTGTAGTAATTAAACTTTCATAGATGTCTACGTTATTTTCCATTTTCTTTTCCTTAAAATGAACTTAATAATTATATCTTAAAGAAAAACTAAAAAAAACATTTTACGTTTTAGGTGTGGGATTTAAAATTACTATTCTTTATTAATAAATATATACAAAAAATTGAATTTGATTAAGTTACGTCTTATTTATATTTATAATAAAGAAGAAAGGAAAACAATGAAGAATAGTAAAAATTTCAGCGCGACTTATTTACAAGAAGCATAGAGGATTACAACTTTAAATATAATGGTGCTGATTTTATAATATCTTCATTAACCAATTAAGAAGAAGTGAAAGAAAATATGACAAACAAAGAAAAAATGTTAGCAGGTAAAATCTATGATCCTAATACAGAAGAATTAGCGTCGCTAAGAGTTAAAGCTCATAAACTTTGTAAAGAATATAATGCTACTCTAGATGACGAGATAGAAAAACGTGAGGCAATCTTAGATGAAATGGGTATTAAAAGAGGGAATAATGTATTTTTACTTGGACCTATTTACATCGATTACGGTTGCTTTGTGACAATTGGAGAAAACAGTTTTGCAAATTTTAATTTAACCATTCTTGATACCTGCCCAGTTACAATTGGAAAGAATGTGTTTATGGGAACAGGAGTTAGCATTGTTACACCTCTCCACCCACTAAGATATCAAGATAGAAATCCGTTTGTTAGTGAAGAAGGCTACGTAACCGATAAAGAATATGGAAGTCCTATAACAATCGAAGATAATTGTTGGATAGCTTCAAATGTAATAATTTGCGGGGGAGTAACAATTGGAAGTGGATCTGTAATTGGAGCAGGCTCTATAGTTACAAGATCAATTCCTAAAAACTCTTTAGCTGTTGGCAATCCTTGTAAAGTAATAAGAAAAATAACTGAAGAAGATAGGATAAAAGAAAAGCTTTTATAAAATATAAAGAAACTAAAAAAAGGCGATTATTATTAATTGCCTTTTTTAAGTGATATATATCACACTTTAATAATCAAAAACGTCGCAAAACCTAAATATTTTTAATAATTGTTATAATATTTTGTTTGTGTTTATATTCATATTTAACTTCATCCATTATTTTTTTGACCATCATAATTCCAAGACCACCAATTTGTCTTTCTTTAACAGATTGTGTAATATCTGGATCTTCATGAAGAAGTGGATTATATTCCTTTCCATCATCAATAAGAGAAATTTTAATTTGTGATGAAGTAATTGATAAATCAATTCTAATTTTACCTAGGCCATCATCGTAGGCATAATTGCAAACGTTTGAGAAGAGTTCATCAAGAGCAATATCTATTTTATTAATAGTGCTCATATCAATTTCGTGTTCTTCTAAATGGCCGTTTACAAAATCAAGAGCTTTATCAAAATTAGAAACAGTTGCACCTAATTCAATTGACTTAGTTTTGCCTTCAATCTTGCTCTTGAATTCAAAACATAACATTGTGATGTCATCAAATTGAGGAGCATCACCAACAAAACTCTCAATTCGATCGTTTACTTCTTGAATTATGTCTTCTGGCTTTTTAGCCTTGGATTCTCTTAAAGCACGTTGCAAAGACTCCATACCAAATTGGTTTTTAGAATCGTCAGAGGCTTCTGGTACACCATCAGTATAAAGGAAAATTTTATCGCCTGGTTCTAATTTAATAATTCCTTCTTGATATTTTACTCCAGGCATTCCACCTAGAACAAAACCAGGTTTACACTTATAAGGTTCAAATCTATCTGTGCTCTTTTTATATATAAATGGCATTTCATGGCCAGCATTAACAAATTTATATTCGCCTGTTTCTAAATCTAAAATTCCTTCATAAGCAGTAACGAACATGTCAGCAGTGTTACCGGTCGATAATAAGTTATTTACATTTGTAAATGTTTGAGAAAGATTATTTGAGTTAATTACGTGATCTTTGAGAAGAACTTTAGAAATTGCCATAAATAAAGCAGCAGGAATACCCTTTCCAGAAACATCAGCCATAACTAAAGCGATATGAGTTTCATCAACCATATAGAAATCATAGAAATCTCCACCAACTTCTTTAGCGGGATTTACAAAAGCAAAAAGCTCATAGTTATCATTGTTTTGGAAATCGTGGGGCAATAAACTTAATTGAATTTTTTCAGCAATATCTAATTCTGTACTATAACGTTCTTTTTCAGCTGAGATAGCTTTAATAGATTCTATATAAGCTGAGATGTTCTTTTCCATTGCTTGGATTGATTTTGTTAAATGCTCAACCTCGTCATATGTTTTAATCTCTAATTTTGAAATTTCAGAAGCAGTTGTGTGCTCATCGCCCTCTTTATTTAAATAAGAAGTTGTAGCATCGTCTAATTTTCTTAAAGGTTTAACCAAGGTAAAGTTAAAGACAATAACAATTCCACTTGTTAATACCAAAGCAAAAAGAATAACAAACCAGCCAAGGTTATTGATGAATCTTGAAATTTGTTGATTAATAACGGCAAAATCAATATCAACATAAGCATGGCAAATTAAAGAATCATCAGTGTCAAGAACTGGAGCTGCAGCTATAAGTAACGATCCATAAGTTGTTGAATTATCAAAATATGGTTCTAGTATTTGGCTTTTTGCTGGAAGAGTATCAAATTCTTTAGATTCTTTAGTTAACATAGTTGAATCAAACCAGCCTGGATTGCAATATTCATTCGAAAGTGTTGAGTCTGTTATGAAAATAAAAGTATCATGAGCGTGATCAATAAATCCTAAATATAATGAAGAAACTGAATTATTGTTGTCTTTAAAGATATTATCTAGTGATGATTGTATATTTTTAAATGAAGAGTTTTCTTTTACAAAATCAAAATTTGCTAAGTAAGTTTTTTTGTCTTCTTCGGTATCAACTTTTGGTAATTTATTTCCATTAGCTGTGTATACTTCGTTAAATTTATTCAAAATCAACTCTTTGACTGTTTTTAAATCGGTCGAGTTGATTGCTTTAGATTCGGTTTTAGCTAAACTAAGAGCGACATTTCCAAATACGGTTTCTGATGAAGATTTATAAACAAAATAAGATGTCGTAAGAGTGACTGTAGTAATAATAACTGCAAAACCAATGACTGCAGCAAACAGTTTCCAACGAATAGAAAATTTAACTTTTACTTTATCTTTTTTCATAATTGCACCGTATAAATTTCAAAAAATTTATAAAATTATTATAAACAAGTTATTTCAAAGAAAAAATATTAAATTCTTAAAATTCTTCTTGAAATGGAAAATAGATTAAAATAGTTGAGTTTTGCAAGGTTTTTCTCTTCATATTATTAATTTAAATTTTAAATTTAATTAGTATATTTCAAATTTTAATTATGATAAAATATTTACATGGGTGTATTTATTTATATTGTTATTGCTCTTTTAGCATCAGGGCTAGTTGTGCTTTGTGTTTTCATGCTAAAAAAAGAAATCAAAGATAGAAAAAACGAGAAACTAGAAAAAGAAAAAGAAAAAGCAGGAGAGCAACTAGAAGCTGATGTAAAAGAAGCGATATCAAAAAGAGTCTAATAAAATGATTCTTATTTATTAAAGTAATAATTTATGAACAAAATTTTAAAACGAGTTCTTGTTGGTGTAGGAGCTTTTGTTGGTATTATAATTTTAGGCGCAGGCAGCTATGTTGGCTACGTCATCCTTTCATATAATAGAATAGGCAATTGTGATTTAATTGTTGACTCTAAATCAAACTTAAATTCCGTTACAACTGGTGAAACATATAAAGCACTTAGTTACAACATTGGTTTTGGGGCATATTCTCAAGATTTTACTTTCTTTTTAGATACAGGATATGACGAAGATGGAAACGAAACTTGTGGGCACAGTTCAAAAGCAAAATCTAAAGAAGAAGTTGTAACGAATATTACCGGTGCTTTTGATACAGTACTTGCACAAGATGCAGATTTTGTTTGTTTCCAAGAAGTTGACACAGATTCAACTAGAAGTCACCACATAAATCAAGATGAGGAGATACAAAATAAATTCCCTAGTTTTGATCATGTACACGCAAAGAATTTTCATACGGCATTTTTGCCTTATCCTTTATATGATATGCACGGGTATGTTAATTCTGGTTTGACGGTTTTATCAAAATATAAAATAGAAGAAGCAAAAAGACATGAATATACGGTTTCAGACTCCCTATCAAAGTTTATTGACCTTGATAGATGCTTTGCTTCAACAGTTATTAAAGTTGAAAATGGTAAAAACCTTTATTTATGTAACTCACATATGTCTGCTTATGACACTGAAGGCATTAGAGAAAAACAAGTAAAAGAATTGAACAACTTTTTAATTGAGCGAAAGAAAGCCGGAGATTATGTTATTGTAGGCGGTGATTGGAATCACGATTTATTGACGTTCAATCCAGATTATTCTTATAACGAAACTGATAAACGTCCATTTGGAGAAACTAAAAAATCTCCTGATTGGGTAAACTTGATATTTAACGAAGAAGGGAAAACTCCTTTTGAAGAAGGTTTTAAAATTGTAGCTAGTGACAATTCCCCATCTTGTAGAAATAATGACATAGAATATACTCCAGGAAAAACATATGTTTGTTGTGTCGATGGATTTTTAGTTTCTGATAATGTTGAAATAGTTTCACATGAAAATATTGTCACAAAAAACGGCAATAGAGGGTATGATGGCTTTGCTTATTCAGATCATGAACCAGTGATGATAGAATTCAAATTAAACTAAAAAGCCTGCAAAACCTATATATTTTTTAAAAAAGCTGTCTTATTTGACAGCTTTTAATATTTTAATGTATCTAATTCTTCAAGACCTTTTTTAATACGAGCAATTGCATTATCTTGTCTTTCTTTGAAGTTTTGACCAGTAAGTTGAATCTTGCTTAAGAAGTGGACATCACCAAGGAAGAGAATCTTTTTAACAACTTCATTGTAATCTTCTCTTTCACCATAAACTTCATTAAGGATTCCATAGAAAAGATTTGAGCATACTTTAGTTGAAATTCCAAAGAATTTTTCTTGGTTTGTTGGATCATCAAGTGCATAGGCGACATAAGGAATATAAAGATTTGCATATTCGAAGATGTTTGCACCAATTTGCATTGAATCCATATCAATTAAAATGGCTTCATTATCTTGAATAAAGACATTTTTAACGTGGCAATCGCCGTGGATTAAATAATCATCATCTGGGATTGAATCAAGTAAAGCTTTAAGTTTAGCGTTTTCTTCTTCACTAAAGAATTTTGTAATATTGTTTCTCCGTTTTTCAGCAATATCAACAGCTCTAGGAAGGGCAGTGGATAAGCATTCGGTTTGGTTTAATTTCTTAAGAAGTTTAGCAGATAACTTAATAGCTGCTTCAATGTTATCGCCTAAATCAAGCAGATAAGTTTTAAGTGATTTTGCATCGATTAATTCGTAAATTGCACCAAATCCACCCTCTTTGACTCTAACAACATCATAAGAGATAGCAGTAGGAACACCTAAAACAAATGCGTTTTTAGCGTTTTGTCTCTCTCTTTCAATATCGTCAACAGGATTACCTTTATAATAATGTTTTAAAATTGTATCTGGAGAAATTCTATAAACCTTGCCGTAAAACCCTTCACCAATTACCTTGCAACCTTCAATTGAGACAACTCTTAAAGCCTTTTTTATATCGATAATATCGGTAAAACCAGTCATTGAAAAAATTTCATAAACCTCTGGAGAAGTTTCAACAAGAATAACGTTATTAAATTGTTTTTTGATTTTTAAAACAACTCTTAAACCAACAGAAGAAATATAAGTCAAATTCTCTAAATTCAATATAATTTCTTTAGCAGGATTATTGTTTAAAATATTAAAAATTGAAGCTTCAAAATCAGCGGCATTTTGTGTGTCTACTCTATCTGGAAAGAATATAATAAGAGTATCGTTTGTTTTTTCGAATTTAAGTTCCATAGTTTTCTCCGGTTTAGTATATTCTAAACTATATTTTTATATTTTATCTATTAATTTAATTAAATTAAATTATAAAATTAAATAAATTAAACTTTAGGAGAAGAAAATGAAAAAAATCATTGTAGTTACTGGAGCCTCAAGTGGTATGGGGAAAGACTTCATTAAACAAATCGAAGAAAAAGAGACAGTAGATGAAATTTGGGCAATTGCTAGAAGCAAAAATAAACTTGAAGAACTAAAAAATGAAGTAAAAACACCTATTAAAGTTGTTTCATTAGATTTATCCAAAAAAGAAAGTTTTGAAGAAATAAAAGATATTTTAAATGCTGAAAAACCTAGCATTCAAATCTTATCAAACTGCGCTGGTTTTGGTCTTTTTGACCACACAGAAAATATCGATTACAAAGAGCTAAATAACATGGTTGACTTAAATTGTTCAAGCTATGTAAATATGATTTCTTTGTGCTTACCTTTTATGAATGATGGTGGCAAAATTTTAAATATTGCTAGCTGTGCCGGCTTTCAACCTATTCCTTATATAGCATGTTACGGAGCAACAAAAGCTTTTGTTATTAGTTATGGGCGCGCTTTAAACCAAGAATTAAAATATCGTAAAATCCATCTCTTAACAGTTACTCCGTTTTGGACAAAAACAGCCTTTTTTGATAGAGCAGTAGATAAAGATAAAAAGCCAGTAGTTATAAAATATGCTGCAATGTATGATTCTCAAAAAGTTATGAAAAAAGCCATCAAAGATTTATACAAGAAAAAAGAAATTTCCTGCTATGGCTTTAAAAATAATATGCAACGCTTATTAGTTAGAATACTTCCAAAAAAGATGGTTATGAAGGTTTGGATGAGGCAACAAAAACTAGATGGAACACCTCAAATTAGAAAATAACCTTGCAAAACATCAATATTTTTAAAAAATACTTCATTTTTGAAGTGTTTTAATTTATTCATAAACCCAATTGAGTTGAGGAAGATTTTTCCGCTTTCCTCCGTGTAGTCTATGCATTTCTTCAACAATTAATAATAACTTTCCTACGACTGGTCTTTCAGGGAAGAAGTCAAAATATTCCCCGTTAATATAAAAAGCAAAATAAGTGCAATCAACTGTAATAACAAGAGTGTTAACCGTTTGATAATCTAACTTAAAGTTAAAAGGCTTTCCAAGTTTAGTCCCTTCAAAAAATATACCCTCATGATTAAATTTCATTGTACCTTCTCCACAAAGCTCAGAAGTAGCTTTATTTTTAGGAGAATGATATGGAGGAAGATAGCCAACCTTCATTTTTTCTACAAATTCAAAATCAGGATTATCTTTTATTTCGTGATAGACGAGTTTTCTTTCTTCGTCGTGCCATCTTGCTGGATCTCGAGGAATAATTGAACCTTCAAATGGATGGAAATCATAATAATCATCCATTTCAGCTCCGTTACCACAATTTAAACATTTAATTACATTACCTTCGCCTATCATTTCAAATTCATGACCGCATTTTGGGCAGCGATAAAGTAAATCATGTAAATGAGAGCAAATATTTCCCTTTCCATCGTATTTTACGTGTACTTCTTTGTTATAAACATAGTCATCTTGCCAAATTGCTTCATTGATTTTGTTATCAATTTCTTCTGGAGTTAATTTTTTTAAATCTTCAGGAGAAAATAAAAGAGACATTGTAGCGGTTGTTTTTCCTTTTCTTTCATCTAAACAAACTTTTGTATTCGATAAAAATGCGCCTTTTCCCTTTGCACAATATACTGGAACATCATATTTTTTGAGCATTTTGCCTGTTCCTACGACAATTGGTTGATTATGTCCGTTAATTGAAGACATTCCTTCAGGAGCAAAACAGACGACACCACCCTGATTTATGATTTGTTTTACAGCTCTCATTGATGCCATATCAAGAGTAAAATTCTTTTTAGGAATGAAATGAATAAATTTAGCAATGAACTTTAAGTGTGATCTAAAAAATTCATTATAGCCGACCATAAAATTAATTGGTCTACCTTCTGCACACTGAGTTTGCCATATAAAATCAGTACGAGACTGATGATTATAAATTATAAAAGCTGCGCCTTTGCATTTTTTAATACTGTCTTTAATTTCAACATGAACTTTATGCATTGGGGAAAGAAATGGCTTGATAACAATATGATAAAAAATCCACCACACAATTGGATTTGGTTTTTTATATTTTCTTCTATCAAGTTTTTCCTGCATCGTTAATTTGTGCTTAGCCATAGGAATACCTCTAAAACAAATTTTAAAGAAATTTGAAGCCAAATTAAAGAAAAAACTCTCTAAAATCAAAGATTAGAGAGTTTATATTTACTTTTAAATTAAATTAGTTTTGATTTGAAGCTTCGGCTTGTTGCATTTCAGCAAGAATTTTTTGCTCGTAAGCTTCTTGTTTTCTTTGATGTTCTATAGCAAGTTCTTTCTTTGTATCTTCCCAAGCTTTGCCGTGAAGTGGGAAGAACCACATTGCTAAGAATGATAAAACAAGTAAAATAGCAGTAACTAAGAACCATGATGGGAATAAACCTGTTTTTGCTGAATCTGCTTGACCAATCCAATCTGTAACTAGATTGCCATTTTTATCTTTTGTTTTCAGATCTGGATCGAATCCTGCCCATCCCATGAAAATTGGGAAGATAGCTTGTGCGATAGCAGCAGCTGGTTTTGTGATAAGTGAGTTAATACCAGCATAGACGCCTTCTCTACGTGATCCATTATCGACTTCATCTTTATCGATAACATCGCCATTAACTAAAGGAACAAGGTAAAGTCCTCCAGAGAATCCGATTCCAACAAGGAAGAACGAGAGAACAAGCACCCAGAAAATATGACCTAAGAAAGAAGCAAGTAAACATCCAGCACCAAATGCGCCACACATAATCAATGTTTCAACTTTATTTCCTAACTTATTTCTCATGAAA
>Ga0247608_10000694_pt1 | contig 52325 bp, 62 predicted proteins | sample 176DNAGHGlowgp2_FD_193490 | JGI IMG/M metagenome (GOLD analysis project Ga0247608, IMG submission 193490) | Sheep rumen microbial communities from Palmerston North, Manawatu-Wanganui, New Zealand - 1766 DNA GHGlow gp2 | ecosystem: Host-associated > Mammals > Digestive system > Stomach > Rumen ... | reverse complement strand
AGCACCGTGAGATGCTGGACCAGGTGCTCACCATCTTTGATGTGAAGCCCGATTACGACCTGAACATCATGAAGCAGGGGCAGGACCTCTACGATGTCACTGCCCGTGTGCTCACGGGTATGCGCGATGTGTTCAAGGAGTGTAAGCCCGATGTGGTGCTTGTCCACGGTGATACCACCACCAGCACTGCAGCTGCTCTGGCAGCGTTCTACCAGCAGATACCCGTGGGCCACGTGGAGGCCGGTCTGCGCACGCACAATATCTACAGCCCCTGGCCCGAGGAGATGAACCGCCAGATTACCGGACGCATTGCCACCTACGACTTTGCGCCCACGCCCCTCTCCGAGCAGAACCTGCTGGACGAGAAGGCACAGGGCCAGATTTTCGTGACCGGTAACACCGTCATTGATGCCCTTCACATGGTGGTGGAGAAGCTCAAGAGCGACCCCAAGCTGGAAGCGGAACAGGTGAATGTGTTGAAGGAAGCGGGTTATGACGTGACGAGAATAACGAACACGAATCACACAAATCAAACGAATCATTCGTGTGATTCGAGCAATTCGTGTTCAGGAAATAAGAAACTCGTGTTAATCACTGGACATCGCCGTGAGAATTTCGGTGACGGCTTCATCTCTATGGTTACAGCTATGAAAGATCTCTCTGAAAAGTATCCCGATGTGGACTTTGTCTATCCTATGCACCTCAATCCCAACGTTAGAAAACCGATACATCAAGTTTTCACGGGAATGGACTCCCTCTCTAAGGGAGAGGGCTGGGGAGAGGCTCATAACTTCTTCTTCATTGAACCCCTGCAGTACTTGGAGTTCGTTTACTTGATGGAGAAGAGCACCGTGGTGCTTACCGATTCTGGCGGCATTCAGGAGGAGGCCCCTGGCCTTGGTAAACCGGTGCTTGTGATGCGCGACACCACTGAGCGTCCTGAGGCACTGAAGAGCGGTACAGTTCACCTTGTGGGAACTAACCATGACCTGATTGTGAATGAAGTGAGCACTTTGCTTGATGATGCGGTTGCTTATGAGAGAATGAGCAAAGCGGTGAACCCTTATGGTGACGGTAAAGCCTGTAGCAGAATCGTGAGGGCACTGAATGGAGAACAAGTTGACCGTTACGAAGTTTAATATTTTGCATTGTAACAAGGTTTTTAATTTATTAATTTTAAGTAATATGATTAACGTAATTGGACTGGGCTACATTGGACTGCCCACAGCATTGATGATGGCTTCTCACGGTGTGGAGGTCATTGGTACGGACTATAACAAGGAGTTGGTGGCAACACTCAACGCCGGTAAGACCACTTTCAAGGAAGACGGTCTGGACGAACTCTTCCAGGCTGCCGTGAAGGCTGGCATCAAGTTCACCACCGAGTATCAGAAGACAGACATGTACATTGTCTCTGTTCCTACTCCTTACGACAAGTTCTCTAAAAAGGTAGACGCTTGCTATGTAGTGACTGCTGTTAAGGAAGTAATGAAAGTGTGCCCCAAGGGTGCAACCGTAGTTGTTGAGTCAACGGTTTCTCCAGGAACTATTGACAAGTATGTCCGTCCCGTCATTGAGGCCAACGGCTTCAAGATAGGTGAGGATATCAATCTGGTTCACGCTCCAGAGCGTATCATTCCCGGCAACATGGTTTATGAACTGCTCCATAACAACCGCACCATTGGTGCAGACAGCAAGGAGATAGGCGAGAAGGTAAAGAGCTACTATGCATCTTTCTGCCAGGGCGAGATTGTCGTAACTGATATCCGTACCGCAGAAATGACCAAGGTGGTTGAGAACACCTATCGTGCCGTGAACATCGCTTTTGCTAACGAGTTGAGCCGTATTTGCCGTCACGACAATATGGATGTGTATGAAATCATCAAGATCTGCAATATGCACCCGCGTGTGAATATCCTTCAGCCCGGTCCTGGTGTAGGTGGTCACTGTATCTCAGTTGACCCTTGGTTCCTTGTGGGTGACTACCCCCAGCTCGCAAAGGTAATTGATGAGTCCATGAAAACCAACGACTATCAGCCTGTCTTCGTGCTCGAGCGCATCCACGAGATTATGCAGGAGCACAACATCACCGACAACCGTCGTGTGGGTCTCTATGGCTTGACATACAAGGAGAATGTGGATGACGTTCGTGAGAGCCCGACTCTCCAGATGCTTGATATTCAGGAGCGCCATCTCGCCCGTCCGTTGAAGACCTTTGATCCATTTTTCACGAACAAGGAGCTGGTGAAGAACCAGATTCTGGACTTCGATCAGTTCCTCGATGAGGTAGATATGGTGGTAATTATGGTGAAGCACGATCACATCAAGCAGAACTGGGATAAGCTAAAGGGTAAAGTCATCCTGGATTGCCACAATATTTGCCCGATCAAAGAGAATGTGTATCACATCTAAATTATAGCGATTATGACATTTGATGAGGCGGTTAAATACTTAAAAAGTTGCTGTAAGGGTAGCAATGGTATAGTTCCTAAAACCTTTGGTAGGTTTTATTGTGGTATTACAAATAATGTTGACCGCAGAGAAGGTGAACATAGTGCTGATTAATTAGGACATGTGGAATGCCAATCTTTTGAAGTCGCGAAACAGTTGGAAGCTAGGATGCACGATGAAGGGTTTGATACTGGAAACCAACTTGGACATGGACAAGAAGGCAGCATATATGTTTATGTTTACAAGAAGAGTGTAAACACTAAAGAATAAGCGCTTTTCCGTCAGCACAGGTGGAACGTACGTTTGCAGTTCAATACTGCCTGACGGAACATAATGGCGGTCCGCCATTACGCGCAGGCGAGGCTGCTACGGGGTGGTTTGTAGCTTTCCCATAGCCAAACTGTCCCAGGTATAGGGGGGGGCGCTTGACTCTCACAAAAATGGTTTTATAATTTATGAGCTTGCCCATTATATAGAAATAATGAGAAATAATCACGTCGTAATAATGGCAGGAGGAGTAGGCAGCCGTTTCTGGCCACTGAGCACTCCTGAATACCCCAAACAATTCATTGATATTCTTGGCTGTGGACGCACGCTAATACAGCTCACAGTTGACCGCTTCAAGGGTGTGTGCCCAATGAGCAACTTCTGGGTGGTTACTAATGCCAAATATGTAGATATTGTTAAGCAGCAGTTGCCTGACATTCCATCTGAACATATTCTTGCAGAACCAGCTGCACGTAATACAGCACCCTGTATTGCTTGGGCTTGCTGGAACATTAAGGCTGAAGACCCTACTGCCAATGTAGTTGTTACACCTGCTGATGCGGTGGTAATGAATCCGGAGGAATTCCATAGGGTTATTAATAATGCACTTGCATTTACTGATTCTCATAATGCCATTGTTACTATCGGTATCAAACCTTCAAGACCTGAAACCGGTTACGGTTATGTGGAAACAGCAGGTGTAGAGAATGGAGAAATCCAAAAAGTAGCTGCTTTCAAGGAAAAGCCTGACTACGAAACGGCAGAGAAATATCTCAATGCCGGGAACTATCTTTGGAATGCAGGTATATTTGTATGGAATGTGGAGACTATTGTTTCTTCCATTACCAAATACGACAGCCAGATAGCAGGCTTGATGGATCGCATTGCGAAATCCTTTGGTAGCAGCGAAGAAAAGAATGTAGTTGAAGGTCTGTTCCCGCTTTGTGAGAAGATATCCATTGATTATGCAGTAATGGAGCCTGCATCTAAAGAAGCCTTGGTTTATACTCATCCTGCTGACTTCGGTTGGAGTGACCTTGGTAACTGGGCTTCATTGCATGACAAGTTGCAGAAAGACGAGAATAACAATGGTGTCGTAGGCAAAATCAAACTATTCGAATGCACTAATTGTGTAGTTCATGCTGAAGATGCAAAGAAAGTAGTCCTGCAGGGATTGGATAGTTATATTTTTAGTGAGAAAAATGGACAAATACTTCTTTGTAGACGTAGCGAAGAACAGCGTATTAGAGATTTTTCCAACTAGTATTTTTCACCATGGATACTTTTCTTTACATTGTTATACTTTTGCTTGCCATTGCACTATTTGGAAAATGGTTTCTCCTTATTATGGTGTTCCCATTTCAAGTGTTAGCTGTGGGATGGTATCACAAAAGAAGTATTGTAAATAAAATATTAGCAGCTCCTTACAAGATATGGGATCAGTATCTATTTAGAGGCGGTTGGACTCGTTACATGCTTCATGAAGTTGCATATTTGCCATCCCACCACGTGCGCCGGTTTATATATAAAAGCCTTGGTGTTAATATGGGGAAAGGAAATGTTTTTCATTATGGAACTGAGATACGAATGCCTGAAAATATAAGAATGGGGGGGCAAATTCAATTGGAGACAACGTGGTGTTTGACGGAAGACGAGGGTTGGAGATAGGTAATAATGTAAATATTTCATCGGATGTCTCAATATGGACATTGCAACACGACCATAGGGATCCATATTTTGAATGTAAACCTGAAGGTGGCAAAGTAGTGATTGGTGATAGAGTTTGGCTTGGAAGTAATGTAATTGTTTTACCTGGTGTTACAATTGGGGAGGGTGCTGTTTGTTGTGCTGGCTGTGTTGTTACTAAGGATGTTGAGCCATTTACAGTGGTTGCTGGGATACCCGCTAAGAAGGTTAATGAGCGCCCCAAAGACTTATATTATGTGTTTAATGACAAGGTGTGTAGATTATTATAAATTTATGCTTTTTAGAATCATCTTTATTCTTTTAGTTTTTTAGTTGTTCATCAAATAGCTCACTTCAAGCAAAGCGTACAAGACCTTTGATTTGGGATATGGAACTACTCGAACAAATGAAGGTGGATTCCAACTTCCAAAAAGAAGTTGAAAAAATTTTAAATGCAGCTGATCGCTACTGTAATGAATCTCCTGTTACTATTGCTGATAATCCTCAAGTGTTTGAGCCAAATAAGCACTATTATTGTTCGGTTGGCCCATACTGGTGGCCAGACTCATTGCAAGGGGGGAAATATATTAATAAAGATGGAATAGTGAATCCAGAAAGTTTAAATTATGATTGTTCTAAGTAAGAAGAGTTTTCAAACCGCAGTAAAATGCTAAGTTAAGCATATTATTTTACGAGGGATAAAAATACTATAAAGCATTTGTAAGGCAGCTGAAAGCGTGGTTCTTGGATGAAGAAACATATATGCTACCCAATTTTGAATATGCTCAAGTTGTCCATGGATATCATAATAATAAAGGCAGGAGTACAGGAATGATAGATGCCTATTTCTTTAATAATGTTATAGACGGGATTCGACTGGTAAATAATATAAAAAGAATAGACAGGGCGACAATGAATAACGTGAAAAATTGGTTTCTTGAATTTGCTGAATGGTCTGACAAAAATCATTGAGAGACCATGAGGAAAGGGACTCAGAATATCAGTTTGGCATACGATGTCTTATTGGTTAATATGTATCTGTTTGGAGGTAATGAAAAAAGGGCAAAAGAGATAGCAGACTCTTTTGCCAATAACAGAATATACATTCAAATAAAAGAAGATGGAAGTCAACCAGGAGAATTGAATCGAACAATAGCTTTCACTTATTCAATATATAATTTAATCCATATCGTTGACTTTTGTTATCTAGTTCGTTACTGGGACGCAGAATACTATTCAAAATATGGCGCGCGTATTGATTTAGTATTTTCATACTTACAGCATTATGCTGAAAACCCAGATAGCTTTCCTTATCAACAGATTGTCAGCTGGAAGAACTGGATTAAAGTGCTTGAAGAGCAGGTTAAACGGTGAGATAGGTTAATTAATGAATCTAATAGTATTAATTAATGTCATTAGATAACAATAAGCGAATAGCAAAAAACACTGTCCTATTGTACATTAGGACATTTGTCATTCTATTGGTGTCTCTTTACACCAGTAGAGTTGTCTTGCAGGCGTTAGGCGTGGACGACTATGGTATTTACAATGTCGTGGGAGGTTTTGTGGCCATGTTTTCCTTGCTTTCTGGCGCTCTTTCGAATGCCATTAGCAGGTATATAACATTTGAATTGGGGAAGGGTGATAAAGATAGATTAAAATATGTTTTCTCTACTTCTGTTACAGTTCAAATCATCTTGGCTCTGGTAATAATTGTAGTTGCAGAAATAGTTGGTGTCTGGTTCTTGAACGTAAAAATGAACGTGCCTGAAGGTCGTATGACGGCAGCAAACTGGGTGTTTCAGTGCTCTTTACTTACTTTTTCCATCAACCTTATTAGCATCCCTTACAACGCTTGCATCATTGCTCATGAGAAAATGAATGCTTTTGCATACGTGAGTATACTTGAAGCTGTTTTGAAGTTGGGCGCAGTGCTCATGCTTTTTGTTATTGGTTTTGACCGGTTGATAGTATATGCAATTCTGCTAGTTATAGTTGCTACTCTTATACGTCTTATCTATGGTATTTATTGCGGAAGGCATTTTGAGGAGTGTCATTATCATTTCAGTTTGGACAAACCTCTCATTAAGGAGATGACCTCCCTGGCCGGATGGAATATGCTCGGTGCTAGTGGAGGCATTTTGAATTCACATGGTGTGAATTTGCTGATGAATTTGTTTTTTGGAGTGACTGTGAATGCTGCAAGGGGATTGGCTGTTCAGGTGAACGGTGCTGTTACCCAGTTTGTAAATAGTTTTACAACGGCGGTCAATCCACAAATTACCAAGTCATATGCTAAGGGAGAATCGGAGTATATGTTTAATCTTGTTATGATGAGTTCTAAATACTCATTTTTTTTGATGATTCTTCTAGCTGCTCCATTGATAGCTGAAACCCCTTTTATACTTCAGTTATGGTTGAAAACGGTTCCTGATTATACTGTTTTGTTTGTAAGATTAACATTAATTACATCACTTCTATCTACTCTTTCATCATCTCTTTATACATTGGCATTGGCAACGGGTAATGTCAAAAAATATCAGATTGTTGTAGGATCGCTTAGCTTGTCTTGCTTTTTTATTACTTATGTCTTTTACAAGCTTGGTTTTCCTGTTGAGATGGCATATTATATTAATATTTTCATTCAGTTCGTGGTATTATTCGCACGTCTTAAGATAGTTTCAAGGTTAACAGGCTTGAGCGTTAAACAATATACGATAAAAGTAATCATTAATACATTTATTGTGTCCGGAATAGTGTTTGTATTAACATCATTTTTACTATTCTTTTTCCCAAGTCCTTCAATAGAGCAAGCAGTTTTAGTAATCTTGTTATGTGTTGTAACTACCATAATTGTAATTTATTTTTTTGGCTTAAAACCTTATGAAAGGAATTATCTGAAATCTATAATAATTAAGAGCAAATGAATTCAGTTTTAATATGTGAGAGTAAAGGTCGAGGACCTATTAAAAACATTGGTGATTATATCCAAAGTATTGCTCAGAAACAGTTTTGGGAAGGCAATGATGAAGGATATTTGGAAAGAGAGGAATTAAAATTAACCAGGACCGACATCCCAATAAATGTTATTATGAATGGATGGTTTATGTGGGAACCCACTCAGTTCCCTCCTCCCTCTAATGTGAATCCTTTCTATATTTCTTTCCATCTTACACCTAGTAAAGAAGCTGAGTTCTTCACAGATGAAACAATATCTCATCTAAAGAAGCACGAACCAATTGGGGCTAGAGACTTAAATACTATGCAATTGATGCAAAAATATGGTATTAAGAGTTATTTTTCTGGATGCCTTACACTAACATTGAATAAAACATATTATAATCAATCACATAATGGAGGAGTTATTTTTTGTGAACCTTTCATTGAGATGGGAGCAACTGAATCATTTGGAAAAATAATGCGTAAAATTAAAGCAGCGTTTTATTGGGTATTACATCCCCAAAAAATGCAAAAGCTTTATAGAAGATACTCAAAGTGTGATAGCCCTACGACCTTAAAACAATTCATCTTCAAGATGTTGGAGGTTTCTTGCTTCTATCAAGTATATTCAGAGCGTTTCAGTGATGATATTCTTTTTACTGCCGAGTATGTTTCGCATCTTGTCGATAATTATATAACTAATCAAGAAAAGTTTAAGATTGCAGATAACTTGCTTAGGAAGTATTCGGAAGCTAAACTTGTTGTAACAAGCAGAATCCATGCCGGTCTACCTTGTCTTGCTTTTGAGACGCCGACTGTATTTATCACTTCTAAGGTCTTGTCAGATACTGACACTATACGAATGGGTGGAAGATTTGGTGGTTTATTGGAGTTTTTTAATTATTACACATATTATAAAGGTGTTTTGAGTTGTGACAATAATTCTTTACCCAATAGAATAACTTTAAGCACAATTCCTAGTAATCCTAACAAATATAAAGAGTATCAAGTATTACTTAAAAGAGAGGTGCAATCATTTGTTGAAAACTGTAAAGTATGAATATCGCAATTGTATTATCAGGAGGGACAGGCACAAGAATGGGGCTTGGCATTCCCAAACAGTATGTCGTAGTTGGCGGCAAGCCTGTGATAGAATACTGCCTACGAACGTTATTAATGCATGTTGCCATAGACATGGTTGTTGTCGGTGTGGCCAACGAATGGAGATGTCTCGTCATAGATTGCATCAATAGGATAAGTATTAAGAAACCTGTTTTCTTTTCAAAACCAGGAGACACACGTCAGGGATCCATTATTAATGCTATTAAAGAAGCTAAAGAACAAGGTGCAGAGCAGACTGATATAGTTTTAATTCATGATGCCGCACGTCCCCTTCTTTCAGAGAAATTAATCACAGACTGTCTTATTGCCTGTGAGGAGGCTGATGCTGTATTGCCGGTCATACCTGTTAAAGATACAACTTATATGAGCAAAGATGGAAAGCATATAGATTCTTTGTTAGAACGTAAAATCCTATGGAATGGACAAGCCCCCGAAGCTTTTCGATTTGGCTCATATTACGATGCTAATATGAAACTAAGTGAAGAAGAACTAAATCGTATAACAGGAAGTACAGAGGTATCATTTCGTGCGGGTCTCAAATGTGTCCTGATTCCGGGAGATACTAATAATTTCAAAATAACAACCCCGGAAGATTTATCAAATTTTGAATCAATTATAAAAAATGAAGGCATATAATTTACATGCAGTTAATGATTTGAGATATGAGGACGTTCCTATGCCTGAATGCCCCCAAGGATGGGCTATTCTAAAAGTAAAGGCCACAGGAATATGTAGCTCAGATGTCCCTAGAGTATTTACTAAAGGAACATACCATTTCCCAACCATTCCCGGGCATGAGTTTTCTGGAATTGTTCACTCGGTGGCAGATCCAGAAAATGCATGTCTGGTGGGCAAGCCCGTAGGGATATTTCCATTAATTCCATGCCGTCAGTGTGAGTCATGTAAAGACAAGCATTATGAAATGTGCTCCAACTATGATTATGTTGGCTCTCGTAGAGATGGTGCTTTTGCGGAATATGTAGCAGCTCCAGTATGGAATCTAGTTGAATTGCCTGAAACCATTCCTTTTGAGGTCGCTGCAATGATGGAACCATTTGCTGTGGCATTACATGCTATAAAGATGGGAGTCATCACTAAAGGAATGTCTGTAGGCATTGTTGGCACAGGAATGATTGGTATTGCAGCAGGTCAGTGGGCAAAAATGTTCGGGGCTAGCAGTGTTACTGTGATTGGCCGTAGTGAAGATAAACGCAAGATGGTGGAAAATTGCGGATTAGAATATGTTGTCTGCAACAACCCCTCCAGTGTATGTGAGTATGATTTTGTACTGGAAGCAGTTGGTACGCCTAAGGCCATAGAACTTGCTATAAGTGCAACTCGGTGCGGGGGCAAACTCGTCTTAATGGGTAATCCTAGTGGCAACATTACAATCACGCAGGCTGTGTATTGGAAAATACTCAGAAAACAGTTGAGAATTGCTGGTACATGGAACTCATCTTATGATGGAAAGAACCCTTCAGATTGGACTGAGGTTGTAAACGCACTTGCAAGCAGATCAATAATTGCAGATAGTTTAATCACTCATCGCTTCTCACAGGATAAGGTGATACAAGGTTTGGAATTGATGCATGAACACAAGGAACCTTATTGCAAGGTTATGATAATTTGGAATAGTTAAATTATAATAATATGGCAGGTAAAATATCAGCGTCAATGATGTGCTCAGACCTCATTGACCTTAAGGAAACATTAAAAGTCTTCGAAGAGGAAGGCGTTGAGTATCTCCATATTGATATGATGGATGGTACCTTTGTCCCCAATTTCGGTCTTGGGGTAGACTATATTCGTGGTCTTCGCAAGCTTACTAATATACCACTCGACCTACATCTTATGATAAAAGATCCCGAATACAAATTCCAGTGGATTGGTATTAAAGAAACAGATATTGTTTCGATTCATTATGAGAGTACATTTCAGGTACAAAGGGCCTTGGATTATCTAAAACCGTATGGTTGCAAACGATTCCTTGCGATTAATCCGGCAACTCCAGTTTATGTATTGGAAGAAGTTTTAGACTACATAGACGGGATTAATCTACTTATGGTCAATCCTGGTTTTGCAGGACAAAAGATGGTTCCATCTACTATGAAGAAGGCATTAAAAGTAGTGGACTTAATAAAGCAAAATGGAAAGACCAACATAGTTTTAGAGGCGGATGGTAATATAACAATCGAAAATGGACATAGGTTACATGATATGGGTGTAGAAATGTTTGTTTGTGGCTCTTCCGCTATATTCAGAGGGGAGTTAAATGAATATAAAAAGAATATACATAATTTTAGACAGGCTATTACGCTATAATGAAATTACCCATTACATTTTACGGTATTATTGCAAGAGTTATCAATTTATTTGTGCCCGTAAAAACCAATCACTGGATTTTTGGCGCAGATTATGGTAACATGTATCGTGAGGGCTCCAAATATATGTTGGAATTCATGTTACAGAAGCACAAAGACTTTAAGTGTTGCTTTGTGACAAGGAATAAAAAAATCAAAGAAGATTTGGATAAACTGGGCATTCCATGTGTTTTGAATTTTACAATTCACGGAATGATTACTATTGCAGCAGCAGATGTTGTTTTTTGTTGTCAATCATTAAAAACTGACATATTCTTCGCCTATAAGAAAAGAAAACGTAGACATTTTTATTTGGTTCACGGTCAACCTCTTAAACTTGCTTTTAGTGCTTTGCCGGAATCATATAGAAATGCATATGGAATGGGGTCAAATAAATGGGCCGGCTTGTTTAATTATATCAATTCTGGCGTAAAAACAGAGGATTCAGTTTTTGTTGGTGCAACATCTGAGTTTTTGAAACCATTTATGGAAAAAGACTTTGGTTATAAGATACCTGTACGGGTAATTGGTATGCCAAGAAATGATGGATTATTTGATGACCAAAGGATGAAAAGCGAGAAATGGATTGATGGCGTGAAAGGAAAGTTTGTTATCACATACATGCCTACCCACAGAAAGTATGGGCAAGGTGAAGTCTCTCCTTCTCCGTTCATAAATCGCCAAGATTATCAGGAATGGATGCGAGATAATGGTATTGTTCTTTTGGTAAAACAACATCCTAATATGATACCTAGATTAAAAGAAGTTAAGCAAACAGATGTTGTGCGGGACATAACATGTGATAGGTTGGACCCCCAAGTTTGCCTTTATCATTCTGATGCGCTCATAACAGATTTCTCTAGTGTGTGGATGGATTATCTTTTATTGCGTCGCCCTGTTTTATTTTACATTTATGATGATTTCGAACATGATGACGCAGGATGCCACTATGATATTCGAGAAGATCCTCCTGGACATTTCTGTAAAACAGAGGATGAATTGTTTGAACTGATTAAGAAGACCAAGGATGATTATAATTCCATGCGACCTTCAGATCAAATAGTTTCCAAATATCATAAGTATGTGGATGGTAACTCTTGTATGAGGTATTTTAATGCAGTAATGGAAGATAAAGAATAGTTAAAGAGATGGTTTTGATTAAAAGAATAGGGGATTTCTTTATAAACAACTTTATGTGGCTGTACTTTATCATGGCGATTGCTAATTTAACGTGGTAGTTTATTCCCGTTATGCAATTATTTATGATAATGTGTTTTTTTTATGGTACTATACAGCTTTTTAGAATAAAGCGGACGAATGTCCTTGATGTATTGGTTTTTCTTTATTTGACATATATTGTTTTGAATTCTGTCATCATAGATTATCCGAATCATCTGCACTTTCTCACTCATGCCTTTATATTCCAGCTATGCCCACTAATGTGTTATTTCATCGGTACGCGTCCACTTTTCCGCATGGTGGTATGAAATAGGGTGAATATCTTTACCGGCGCAAATGTAAACGCGAGGTAAAGATGGAAGACTCCCAGACAGTAAACTACGCTCTTGCGTTGAAGAATTATCAGCAGAAGGGCTTCGGCCGTTCAATGAAACGGTTTTGTGAGGAGGAAGGATATGATTACACCAAGTTCATGCGCTATGCGCGCCGTGGCCAGCGTGAGCTCAGCGTCCTGAAGACAGCAGATGAAGCTCAGCCGGAGAGCAAGTTCCTCCCCCTGGTTATAGACAGGGAGCCGTCGGAGGGTCTTAGAATCCAGGATGTCCGCGTGCGATTCACCAACGGTCTGGAACTGAGCCAGCAGGAGGGTGACATCAATGAACTGCTGGAGATGGTCCGCAAGATATTGGGATAGCGCCATGGTAACGATATCGAGCGAATACACCATCTACCTGTACCGGGAGAAGGGGGATCTCCGGAAGGGTATCAACGGGCTGAGCGGGATAGTCAAGAACGAGATGAAACTGAACCCATACACATCCAAAAGTATCTATGTGTTCAGCGGCAGGAACCCGCGTTTGAAGAAAGTATTGATCCGTGAATATAACCGTTACGAACTCAAGCAAATCCGTCTTGACCATGGTAAATTTTTCTCTCCTGCGGTGGACGAAAATCGTCGCTATGGCAAAATTTGCTGGTCGGACCTGGTTATGCTGACAGAGGCCACGGTAAGTGGCGATGTGCGCATAAAATACGCGGGTTAGGAGCATTACTCCTTGCGTCGAATCAAGGCCAGAAAGAAGGAAACGGAGATCTTGTACATCTTCTTCGGCATTCACACGGCGAATGTAGTGCAGTTGGCAGAGAGGTTGATGGAGCAACAACTGGCGGAAGCCGCATAGTTTGAAAGCTCAAACGGTTCCCCAATGGAGTCCTCGAAAGAGAACTCCTGGATGGCGGTAGAGACACAACGCGAAATCCGGGCAATGAAGCCCGGACCAAGCGCGAAAATGATATAAAACGACGAGCTGGATGCGGCAGCAAACAAGGGATGGCTCCAGACCGGCTCAAATTGAAAACATTAAACTACAATCCCTAACTATGGTTGTTGATGTCAAAAAGATGGGCATTTTTCTTGTTCAGAAGGGACTGTTCCATATTTAGATGTACACATTGGTTCTCTATGAATTATTATAAATATAAATAATATAATAGTGCAAATCCTTGTGCTTATGAAAAGAAATTATGTATTATTTGTTGTATTTGCATTGTTATTCCTGACATCTTGCAAAGAATCAGAGGCCAAAAAGAAAAAACCTTTAATTTGGGATATTGAAAAATTGGCGCAGATGAAGAAGGACTCTATATTCAAAAGAGAAGTTGAAAACATTATTGTGGCAGCAAATCGTTATTGCTCTGAACCTCCTGTGTCAGTTACAGACAATGCAAGATTATTCGAACCCAATTGTCACTATTATTGCTCACTAGGGCAATATTGGTGGCCAGATTCGTCACAAGTCGGGAAATATATAAATAAGGATGGTGTAATAAATCCAGAGAGTCGTAATTATGATATTGTAAAGTTAGAAGAGTTGTCCAATCGAAGTAAGATCTTGAGCCAAGCTTTTTATTTCACAGAGGATGAAAAATATTATAGGGCTTTCTTGCGACAACTTCATACGTGGTTTATAGATGAAAAAACATATATGGCTCCTAATTTCGAATATGCACAAGTTGTACCAGGCTATCATAATAATAAAGGAAAAAGCTCCGGGATGATAGATGCATACTTTTTCAATAATGTTATTGATGGGATATGTCTTGTAAATGATATCAAGATAATAGATAAGCATACAATGAAACAGTTAAAAAAATGGTTTTTGGATTTCGCAGATTGGTCCGAGACAACATATAGTAAGGTGATGAAAGACGGTACGCAGAATATTAGCCTTGCATATGATGTTATGCTTATGAATTTTTATCTATTTGCAGGAAAAGACAGAAAAGCCAAAATTATAGCAGAAAACTTTGCGAAGAGACGTATTTTTGTGCAGATTAAAGAAGACGGAAGTCAACCAGAAGAACTCTGTCGTTCTAAGGCATTCTCTTATTCAGTATATAACTTGACACATATTATCGACTTTTGTTATTTGGTTCGCTATTGGGATTTGAATTATTATTCAAAATATGGCGACCGAATCAATGCTGCTTTTTTTTTTTTACAAAAGTATATAGATAAACCAGAGAGCTTTCCCTTTCAACAAATTACAAATTGGGATAATTGTGTAAAGTCATTCAGTATTCAGATGGAACGGCGGAATAGGCTTATGACGAAATAGAACTTAATAGTAGAATTTTCATTCCATTTACATTAGTATTAACGACGAAGATAGCCAGTGCGTTTCTTTAGCAATATAAACTGATAAATAATAATAGAGATGAGCATATTGAGAAAGTTTTGGAATTTCCTTTTCTTGAACTTCATGTGGATATACATAATTTATGGAGTCACAAATTTGATGGGGGGGTATGCTTTCGTTTACCAAAGTTTTATGTTGACTTCTCTTGGTTATGGTTTCCTTCTAATGTTTAAAATTAAGAATGCCAATATTCTTGATGCGTGCATCTTTATTTATTTTTTATATTTTATATTTAATGCGTTGTTAATAGACTATCCACGCCACGAAACATTTCTAGTTTATGCATTGGTCTATCAGTTTTCTCCCTTTATGTTTTATTTTATTGCGAGAAGCAATGAATTAGAATTAGAGGTGGTTTTGAAGAAAATGATGATTCCTATAACGATTGCGATGGTTTTTGGTCTATATTGTTATATTACAGAACCTGAATGGTATATGGCAATAAAATGGGCTTGGATAAACGACGTATACGGACAATATGTAACAGATAGGAATGTAATTGAAAAGATGCGTTTGACTTCTTTTTGGGATTCAAGTTATTATATGGCATTTAGCACGTTGTTTTATTCAGCGTATTTAATGTTCTCTTTAGTATTCAAGGACTTGCAAAGAAGGCGGCGTATCTTGTATTATATTCTTTTGGGAATATGCGTTTTGGTATTAACATTTGGCCAACATCGTGTTTGTCTTTTTGCATTCGTATTGATATATGTGTTTTGTATTATAAAAGTAAGAGATATAAAGAGGAGAACAGTGTTATTAATTGGGGCCGGTATTATTGGAACAGTGTTTATTATTTTGGTCTCAACATCACCTGAGTATTACGAATATGTAATGAGTAGACTACAAAGTGCTACTTCGGAAGAAGGGATAAATGAGCGTTTTGAGCACACTGGCGGGGGGCAGGATTTATTATCCTTGTTCGGCGATGGATATGGAAGCCATTCATTAAGAGCAAGGGATTTTAATGGCTGGGCTATCATTGATAATCAATATCAAAATGTTTTGGGGGAACTTGGTATAGTCGGTTTTGTGTTATTTGTTCTAATTCTTCTAATCAGTACAGCTTTGGGTCTAATTGGAAGAAGGAAAACAAGAATGGAGTTGTTTATTCTTTTCTTTTATTTAGTTGCTTTTTTTGGTTCTAGCCCTTTAATAGTGGTGTCTGAGTATTCATTTTTGTTTTGGTATACTCTGGGTAAAATAAGCCAAAAGAGTGTTATTGTTAAAAACACTTATGCGCCAAGTATAAGATATTATTCACCCTCATAAAAACGAATATGAGAATATCAATAATTACTATAAATTTTAATGATAAACAGGGTCTGGAACGGACAATTAATAGTACTATTTGCCAGACATATGAAAATAAGGAATATATAATTATAGACGGGGCTTCCAATGATGGTAGTTTAGAGATTCTTCATGAATACAGTAATTATATTACTAAATGGGTAAGTGAGCCGGATACTGGAGTTTATAATGCAATGAATAAAGGCATTAGATTAGCTACTGGAGATTATTGTATTTTTATGAATGCTGGAGATGTTTTTTATGACCCCAAGACTCTTCAAAAAGCCCATTATTATCTAGAAACACATAAAGATATATATAATGGGAATGCTATTTATTTAAAAGACGGAAGAATTATGTGGTATCGTAAATGTCATAAGGACACTTCGATAAGGCATTTCTTTCACTCCTCAATATGTCATCAGGCGACTTTTATAAAAACATCTCTATTAAAGAATTATATGTACGACGAGACCTTGAGAATGGTTTCTGACTGGAAATTCTGGCTTCAAGCGATTTGTATTGATCACGCTACATATGAGGCAATTAATACTGATGTATGTTGTTTTGATATGGGCGGTCTGACTTATAAACAAAAGGATTTGGGAGAAAGGGAAAGGGACGTTGTCATCAAGAGTTTGTTTTCTGAAAGTGAAATTATTTCAATAAAAAAACAAGCTGGTAAAAGAAGTAACTTGAAGTATATATTTGAAGGAACCCAAAAAAGGTTTTGGTTATATTATGCTAGATTGTTCAAAATTGCTCAAGTGAGAAACGTTATATGAAGAAATTGTTTTTTTTGCCTCAATATGCCAAAGGGCAAGCATCAAATCCTTATTGTGAGAACTTTATTGATTCAATTAAGGATAGTTTTGATGTGTTACCTAAACCGCAAACGAGGCTACCACGTGGGTTAGAATTGTTATTAGGGTCTTTTAATGCAGACATCTATATATTAAATTGGGTTGAGAGTATAAGTTTTCTGAGTTGCGGGTCATTACAAGCTTTTATGAGTCTTCTCGCTATTCGTATTATTAAGTTTAGAAAAAAAAGAATCGTGTGGATATTTCATAATATCCATCCACATGAGGGAGAAAACTTTTGGTCAAAACGGACAAAGAAGGTATTGTTTAGGTATTCTTCAATGATAATAACTCATTCTAAGGAGGCCGCTAATTATGCTCAAAAATACTCAAAAAGTGCAGTCTATTATAGACCACACCCAATTCAGCAGAAGGTATTTAATGTTTGGCCGGATACTGTAAGAGATTGTGACTTTTATATCTGGGGAGATATATACCCGTATAAAGGAATCGTGGAGTTCGTCAATGAAGTGGTAAAGAAAGCGACCCCACACCAAATATTAATCGTAGGAAAGGCTACGACAGATGGTATTAAACAACAACTAGATAGATATATGTCTTCAAATATAATTTTCGAAAACAGAAGGCCTGATTATGATGAGGTCGCTGCTCAATGCCAAAAAGCGAAGTATGTGCTTTTCCCATATATAGGGAATAGTATTTCTAGCTCCGGGATATTGATGGATACATTATTGATGGGGGGGACACCAGTTGGCCCCAACAAGGGGGCATTTGCTGATCTTGCAGAATATGGTTGTTGTATTACTTATGATTCTATTGATGAAGTTTTCAATCTTCCCTCGAAAGCTATATCAATAGATCCTAACGCAATAAAATCTTTTGTGAAAAATAATTCGTGGGAAGCTTTTGGGAAGTGGTTTAGTGGTTTAATATAGAAATAGAGTTTGAGACATGGAGAATGAAAGGCAACCGTTGAGGACCTATATTACTTTTGACTACGAACTGTTTCTTGGGAAACAAACTGGTTCTGTAGAAGCTTGCCTTATTTACCCAACACAGGAATTATTAAAAATCTCGGAAAAGTTAGAAGGCTTGAAATATGTTTTTTTTGTGGACTCTCTTTACTTACTAAAGCTTAAAGAGTTTTCTGACCAGTTTCAACGCCTTATGCGAGATTGGATTGCTGTCACCGATCAGTTGCGCAATTTAGTTCGTAATGGGCATGATGTGCAGTTGCATCTACATCCTCAATGGTATTACTCGACATTTGACAAAGAGAATAATAAATGGGTCTTGGATTTCAATCATTACAAGATTACGGATTGTCCTGTACATGATGTTGAAAAGATGTTAAGTGAAAGCATTTTATTATTAGAGCAAATAGTCGGCTATAAACCGACAGCATATAGGGCTGGTGGTTACAGTTTCCCAACGGAGATTGAGTATGTTCGTCTTTTTGAACAATATGGCATTTCAAAGGACTCTTCTGTTTTTTCCGGGAAGAAAGCTATAGGTGCATTTCAAACTTATGATTATTCAAGTATTAGGAATAGTCACACTTTCAAGTTTGCAACAATTCCATCAGTAGCAGATAAGAATGGCTATTTTACAGAATATCCAATTTCGGTTCTTCCACTCAGCCCTATCCGCTATTTCATATCAACATTTAAGGAGAGAAGGGCTCATAAAAGCGAGATGATAATAATGGGTGATGGGAGTGGTGTAGGAGCAATCCTTCCTATTTGGATAAGATTAATGACCTTAATATCGCGTTTTTTTAGACCCGTATTGATGCCGGCTTCAATAGATTCTTCTAATGCCATGTGGCTAAACCGTGTTTATGAGAATGTAATAAAAACAAAAGGCGATACCTTAGTTGTTATTGGTCATCCCAAAAATTTTACACCTTATGGGCTTGCGAAACTTAAAGAGTTTGTTAAGGGGCACGACAGTGTTTATATGACATTCAGGTGACGATAGAAAAAAATGAATTAGGCTTATATGATTTCTCATTGTCCAGATTTCTCTTGCAGGCATGTTTAAGAATAGTATAATATTGAACGATAAGCTAATAATTTAAGTATAATAATGACTATAGTATTTATTGCATTACAATTATCGCAGCCTCGTTGTATTAAGAGGATTAAAGCGTTTTATGATGCGGGATTTCAAATTAAGGTGTATGGCTTTGACAGTGGACTATATAACGAAAGCTTGAAATCTTTGCCATTTCCTGTGGAAAGAATCATAAGGCGAGATAAGAATCAAGGTAAACTGAAAAAGATAGAATCCTTTATAACTCCAATAAAGCAGATATTACGAGAGAATAAAGGGGATTGCCTGTTCTATCTGTTTGGCTATGAAATCGCTAGTTTGGCTTTCCTTGTGGGTTGCAAAAAGTACATCTATGAAGAAGCGGATGTTACAGCGGCTCGGACGAAAAACGGTTTTGTGCGAAGTTTAATGCTTGGGTTAGACAGACGTATTATCAAACGCTCATATCGTACAGTTCTCACATCAGGAGGATTTGTTTCATATATTTTCCCTAATGGAGCACCATTAGATAAGTTTATCATGATGCCGAATAAACTAAGTACGTTTTTTGATGAGCAGAAAAAACAAGAGATAAAGCCTTCAGAGATTGATACCAAACACATCAAATTTGGTTTTATAGGACTGATACGATATCCAAACACAATTGTCCGCTTTGCTCGTGTTATTGGACGTGAGTTTCCGCAGCATGAGTTCCACTTTTGGGGAGACGTAGAGCACGAGGATTATATTGATGATGAGACAAGAGGTTATAAGAATATATTCTTTCATGGCCGTTTCAAGAATCCTGATGATTTGATGCGTATTTATGAGCAGACGGACATTTCAATTGTATGCTATGATACTGCGTCCGGAAATGTTCGGATTGCTGAGCCTAATAAAATATACGAAAGCATTTTCTTCGAAACGCCCATAGTGGTTAGTACGGGTACATATTTGGCTGAACGTGTTAATGAGATTGGTATTGGGTATGATATTGATTCCAGTAACGATGAGTCGATTAAGATGTTTGTGAAGAGTATCAATGAAGAGGACTTATTAACAAAATCTAATAGGCTGAAAAAGATACCATGGCAGAAGGTGGTTGATGACTCTAAAGAACTTATAGAAATGGTAAAAAACTATACAATGTAATAATATGAAGTATAATGAATCTCTTGTAATGCTTAAACAGTATTGCGAGAAGGAACACTACAAGGGCTGGGATCCGTACGACGGTTTAAATTCCAAAATCTTCCAGGCATTACCTTATTTCAAGAATAGAGCGTTTTGGAGATTATGTGTGATTCAGGCATTTAAGCGCAATCCCATCAACCTTCGTCGCATTGCCTTGATTAAGAAGGACTACAATGCAAAGGGCATAGGTCTGTTCCTGCAAGGGTATAGCAATCTGGTTAAAGCAGTTCGCCAGAACCCTGAATTATCAAAAGATTTTGGAACTGAGGCAGAGCTTATAGATAGAGTAAATGAAGTAGCTGAACTACTGATTTCTCTCCAGTCAAAGGGTGATTATCATGGTGCCTGCTGGGGCTACAACTTTGGATGGCAAGCCAAGCTGCTGTTCTATTTTCCGCCTTATACTCCCACTGTTGTTGCTACCAATTTCTGTGCAACAGCACTGATGGAAGCATATGATTTAACTGGTGAAAAGAGGTATCTGGATGTTGCTCTTTCTGCGGCTGAATTTGTAAAAGAAGATTTGCATCGTTACGCATGCGATGGTGGTTTTCTATTCTCATATAGCAAATTGCCGGGGAATGATACTGTATATAACGCCTCTCTGTTGGGCAGTAGGCTCTTGAGCTATTGCTATAAGTATACAGGTAAAGAAGAATACAAGAAATTAGCGGAAGCATCTGTAAAGGCTTGCTGCAAGGGACAACGTGAGGATGGGGCATGGGTATATGGTCTACTGCCAGTGCAGAGTTGGGTGGATAGCTTCCATACTGGCTATAACTTAGATGGCCTGATAGCCTACGAAGAACAAACTGGTGATACAAAGTATCATGAGTATATTGAGAAGGGGTTTAAGTATTACATTGAGCATTTCTTTGAAGCGGATGGAACTCCAAAATACTATGATAATAATATGTACCCCATAGATATTCATTGTCCTGGTCAGCTATTCGTTACATTAAGTCGTTTAAACAAGTATGGAGAAAACAAGGTGCTGGCAGGAAAGGTGATGGATTGGACAATAAAGAATATGCAGGATAAGAAAGGTTACTTCTATTATCAGTTAAAGAAAGGTATTAGTTCAAAAATCAGTTACATGCGCTGGAGCAACGCCTTTATGTTCTGTGCTATGTCTTATTATTTGTTAGAAACGGAAAAAGACTAAACCAAATATGAAAGAAGTACAACGTATTACATTCAAGAATGGCGTAAAATGCTATGCGTTCGCCTCGTTTGAAGAGATTATTGACTTTGTTGAAGAGAAGAAGGGTTTGTTAGTGGCTATTAATGCGGAGAAAATACTTCATGCTACTGAGCAGACAAAGGCAATTATCAATAGAAATATTGGTTATAGTGACGGCTTAGGGGCAGTAAAAGCATTAAGGAAGCATGGCGCAGATGCTATCAAAATTCCTGGTTGTGAACTCTGGCTTAAGATTATTGAGCGACTTTATAAATACGAGAAGAAGTTCTATTTGGTTGGAGGCAAGCAGGAAGTAATCGACGAAACGATAGCTAAGCTTAAAGATGATTATAAAGGCATCAACATAGTTGGCTACCGAAATGGTTACATTAAGACTGACGACGAAAAGAAACAGCTAATTGATGATATTGCGGAAAAGAAACCAGATGTTGTGTTTGTAGCTATGGGTTCACCCAAACAGGAACTCCTAATGGAGGAAATGATAGAGCGGCATCAGGCTATTTATCAGGGCCTTGGTGGCAGTTTTGACGTATACACTGGACACGTTCTACGTGCACCAAAATGGTGGTTAGATCATAATCTAGAATTCGCCTTTCGCTTAATCAAGCAACCATCCAGAATAAAGAGACAGGTATTCCTGGTGAAATTCTTGGTTATGTTAAGATTAGGAATGATTTAGCTTGTGCGTATATCTGACAACACCATAAAGGCGTTCTTCGCCTTAATAAGAGCAGGTCTTTGGGAAGAAGATATTCAGCTCTTACCTTTTGGTACCATCAATTATAAAGAAATATATAGGTTGGCTGAAGAGCAATCTATATTGGGACTGGTTGCTGCAGGGGTCGAGCATGTTGTTGATACAAAAGTGCCTAAAGAGGAAGCACTGGCATTTGCTGGATATTCCCTACAAATTGAACAGCAAAACTCTTTGATGAATGGTTTCATAAGTGGGCTAATAGAAAAACTAAACGAAAGTCGTATCACCACAATTCTTCTTAAAGGACAAGGAATTGCACAGTGTTACGAACGCCCGCTATGGAGATCAAATGGTGACGTAGATTTACTGTTGGATGAGGAGAATTACTATAAGGCAAAAGCATTTTTATCTAATTTTTCTAAAGTGATTGAAGAGGAGAATATAAAGAGCCTTCATTATGCTGTGTCAATTGAACCTTGGGTTGTTGAACTACATGGCACTTTTAGGAGTGGGTTAGGAAAGAAAATAGATGCTGTTATCGATGAAGTACAAAGGCTCGTTTTTGAGAACAACCAGGTCCGTATTTGGAAGAATGGAGTTACAGGCATAAAGATACCATCTCAAGATAACGATTCTTTTTTCGTTTTTACGCATATACTACAGCATTTCTTTAAAGGAGGAATTGGGCTGAGACAGGTCTGTGACTGGTGCCGATTGCTGTGGACGTATCGTTCAGAGTTAGATAATAAGCTTTTGGAACAACGTTTGAGACAAGCAGGATTGATAACAGAGTGGAAGACATTCGCTGCTCTGGCAGTTAATACATTGGGAATGCCTAAGGATGTAATGCCACTTTATGAAGACCCCAAGAAATGGTCGAGGAAAGCTAATAGGGTTCTTTCCCTAATAATGGAGACGGGAAACTTTGGTCATAATCGAGATAACACTTATCAGAAAACGAGCTCTTTTTTTGTACGGAAGACCATTTCCTTATACAGAAGCACCAGAGATAGTATTAAACGCATTGTGATTTTTCCCATTGATGCCGTGAGAATATGGTGGATTAGATTATTTGAGGGAATTCGTACAGCTGCTAAAGGGAAGTGAGATGACCCAAGACGAACATTGGCTGCAGAAATGTAATGAGGTTATGGATTTCATGGAGAAGAACAGTAAGCATCCGATAAACCACGTCTATTAGGACTGCCTGGTAGTGGCTACCTTTGCATCAAAGACTTATTAGCCATGATGACAAAGGAAGAGGTCGCCCAGATTATCACCTATTGCGACGAGAACAAGATCAGTTACAAGCAGCGTCTTTCAGAACTTGGGATAAACGCCGGGAGCTTTTATGACGCCAAGCGCAAATATGCACCCAAACAGGGAGACGATACCGCCGGCGAGTTCCTACAATTGGTATCAGGAGGATCTTTTCTTCCCAATCCCATAAAGCCTGCCAGATCAAGGAGCGGAAAACAAAAGAATGCAGAACCGAACGTCGTGTCTGTGTGTATTGAGCTTAGAACTCCCACCGGAACGATGATGCGGATAAGCGGCAACCTGAGTGGCCGTGAGTTGAAGGATATCATCATAGCGTCATCCACCCATGTTTAGTTTGGACGGCGGATTGCGCTACTGGCTCTACAGCGAGCCAACGGATATGCGAAAGAGCTTTCATACGCTCTCAGGAGTGGTGCGGAATAAGATTGGTGGGGACCCGATGAACGGTGACGTATACATCTTCGTGAATAAACGCCGTAACCGGATCAAACTTCTTCATTATGAGACCGGCGGGATGGTTATCTACGCAAAGATGCTGGATAGAGGAACGTTCGGAATGCCAATCCCTGGGTCGAAGGACGTGGTAACAAGCAGTATCAAATGGGAAGATTTGCTCAAAATGGTCGAGCAGAATCAGGGGGGAATCAGGGGGACAGGAACTTCTATACAAGTCATTAGAAACAATATATTCCCTCAAGAATCGTTATCTAAGTGTACCTTAAACTGAGAATTGTTGTCAATACCATATTAGTACCATGCCTCGGAGTGCAAGGAAGGAAAGTGGGGTTGGCATCTATCATGTGATGATGCGTGGGATAAATCGACAGGCTATCTTCGATGACGATGAGGATTGCCGGCGGTTTATGGATATTCTTGCTGACCTTCCGTTCCAGCATGATGACGAGGGTAGGCTGCTGCCAATACGAACTTGCGTGGTCTATGCTTGGTGCCTGATGACGAATCATTTTCCTGCTGGTGATGGAGAAGGACTGGAAGATAGCAGAGGTGAACAAGAGTCTGGCGAGCAGCTATGTGTTCTACTACAACAAGAAGAATGAACGCGTCGGGCATCTGTTTCAGGAGCGTTTCAAGAGTGAGCCGTGCAACGACATGGAGTACTTCACGACGTTGCTGCGCTATATCCACCAGAACCCAGTGAAGGCGGGCATCGTGGAGGATGCGGCTGACGATGGAGGAGCAGACGCGGATAGTGCTGGACGCGAAGGCGGAGGGGACCTCAATCCGTCAGGTGATGAGCCACACGGGGTGGTCGTACAGGCGGGTGAGGGAGGCAGGTGGAATGGGCGCTAAACCCATCACTGAGATTATCAACCTAAAATTGTTTTTGAACTTCAAGCAGATGACTGTGGCTGAAAAGAGTATGAAGTGTCAAGGGTGTCAAATGGTGAAAGGAAACGACAAACTGACTATTATAAAATAAGAGGTGGTGACGACCGTACACTTGTATGTACAGAAAATCAGTGTATGGTACTTTGCTGCTGGATGATGAATAAGCACGACTGGTTGGTGAAAGAACTAGGGGCGCTCAATGACTATCTGTTCTCCGTGAACAATTCACTGTTTAAGACCGAGATCAACTTTATTATCTGCTATAGAGACGAAATGCGACTGGATGCGGATATGTTTGATAGCGTACAAGAGTATTTGGATATTTAACGTCAGTTTTATTGGATTTCTTAAAAGAAGATAAATCTTGCTAACAAATGCAATAAGATTTGGCAAATGGCGTTATCTTTGCAAAATGGTTGTTATAACTGTATCAATAATAGATACTTTTCAAGTATATGGAAGATATTATTTATCTTATAAGTTACGACATAAATGAACAGTTGCACGACTACTCTGACCTTAAAGAGGCGATAAAGTCGTATGGCGATTATCAGCATCCAATGGAAACTGTGTGGTTTATCCGGGTTGATGATGATATTAGTGTGAACGAAGTTACTGAACGCTTACGTTCTCATCTTCATTATAGCAATGACCATATCTTTGTGATGGAGGTGCCCCGAGATGTACCAAGACAAGGGTGGCTACCGAGATCATTTTGGAAATGGCTAAAACTATAGTTTAATTAGCAAAGTATGATTTCTAAAATACAAATAGAACGTTTTAAATGTCTGCGCCATACACCTTGTTTGAAATTGGGGCGTGTGACATTGTTGACCGGTGCCAATGGTCGTGGAAAATCATCCTTCTGCCAAACGCTTCTTGCGCTGTCGCAGACATGGAGAAGGGGAATGATGGATACTCTACTGCCTACAGGTATGTGGAAAGATCTAGGAACCTTCAATGATATTGTCTATGCCTTTGATGATAATAAGACTATTGATATCCATATCAATACGGATTCAGAGCGAGATAATGATTTTGAGCTAGTATATTGTCAGGATCAGGAGAATAGTACACTTGGCAAACTGCTAAGCGCAAAGGTTGGAGGTGTCTCCATCATTGATGATGCTGGAAGCAGCGAAAATGAGGATGAGCAAGAGATAGACGGAAAAGCTCCGGATATACGTCTTGCTAGTTTGCGAGATTTCCCGTCTCTGATTGCATTGGAACGTATGTATTATGTGGCGGCAGAACGTAAAGCTGCACCCGCACTTCAAACCCTTGACGAAACAACTCCATACTATTATGTGGCTCCGGATGGTAGTAATGTGCTTAATGTGCTATGGAAAAATAAGGAGAGGGAGAGTGTGGCGAAAGTCCAGAAGTTGCTTGATTACGTTTTAGATGGTGGACGAATCAAACTGGAACAGGCTGGCGATCAGTTGGTATTAAGAATCAATTCTGTGGATGATGGTAATTACTACCAGCCGGTGAATGTGGGATATGGCTATAGTTATATTCTTTCACTTTTGGCATCCATAGTCTTGGCAACGGAAGGTAGTTATATTATTGTAGAGAATCCTGAAGCCCATCTGCATCCGGCCGCCCAGGCAAAAATGATGAATGTTTTGATGGAGGCTGCCATAGAACGAAACATTCAACTGGTAGTGGAGACGCACAGTGACCACGTGTTAAACACAACGCTGCGAGCAGTGAATGAGCATCGTTTGACTGTAAATGACCTACAGGTATTATTCTTTTCAAACTCTAAAGATGAAAATGATAATGCCTTAGCCCAGGTTAGGAATCTTGAGATAAATGAACTTGGGCATATTAATAATCCACCATTGCAGTTTTTTGAGCAGTATTCCATAGACCTTCGTGCATTATACGCACCAACTGTCCATCATGAGTAAGAGAACGACTATATTCGTGCTATTCAAGGAATACCCAGACCCAAATGGTCGTGGAAAATCGGTACCATACATACAGGACAGTGCTGATTATCTGACTTTTCAGGATGAACTGATGAAAGATTGGACTGAAGTGTATGATGTACTGGAGTATTTTGCATACGAAGAAACAAATAAATACTACGACGAAAATAACATCCAAGGCCTTCTTGATGTTGCGCAGCATTTCCCTAGTGAGTATCCGATGGCTGTAGAGACTATTTTGTCGGGGCTGAAGATGATGGGTTTGACACCTCGCAGTACCAGTCCTGTTGCTAAAACGGAGGTCTATAAAATGGGTGTGTATGATGTGGCCAATGATTTACTGGGAGACATGGCGCAACGGGAAGTAAATCATCGGGCTGTGCTGAAAAAGGTTAGGAAAGATATTGACCATAAAATGCTTCCCCGAGAGAAAGAGTATGAACCTTGTGTACTGTTGCAGCATGGCGCTGTGATTGCTCCTGGAGGGATTGTAAGAATCAACTTGTCAGGAAACAGAACTATCGAATTGAAGTCAGTAGATAGTATTATCGAATTGCATCAATGGTTAAGTATTCACCGCTTCCCATATCGTCGCTATGTGTTTAATGATAAGCATGGCGACATAGGACATAAAGCAAAGAACCATACAGACAGGCATGGGCGTGTCAAACCTTCAGCCCAATTGCTAACATCGGCAGGAAAGACGAAAGCCTTGCTGAAGAAAGCTGTTGGTGAGTCATTTGAAGGTGACTTGTGGTATCATGATGACGAAAACGGATGTTTTATCTATTTTGAGAATCAGGGGAACACCCCGCAACACGAATATCACGCTTATCATCTTAGACCCGGGGATGTGAACTATGATAAAATCAAGATAGATAAGTTGCGTAAAGTACAGCCTCATATTTGATATGCCAGAGAGCATGGGACGTTTTTTTGATCCGTTCTTAAATTAAGGATAAAAGTCATTAACGTTACATATGCCGCGACAGGTAATATGGGAGAACAATACTTCAAAAGCGTGTCGGCCGGTTATCTTGGGGCGAACTTTATAATCGGCCCTAACCGAATGGCAGATTCTTGAGACCCTTCGGGAACAATCGACTAAGGTCGAGCATATCATCAAAGAAAACTTTTCGCATTATTGTGAAGCAACGATAGACCATTTCCGGCTCTCATATCAAGAGAAAGAAGAACAGAAGCGGAGGAGGAAGTCATCAAAATATCTTTGAAGAGCCTGAAGTCTATTATCAATTTATAGCATGCTTATCGACAAGACTCTTTTAGACCAATTAACCGCCCAGGCAAAGGCCTCGCCTCGGCTACGTCAACACTACGACCTCCGGGATTCCTCTGATGATGAATCCCAGCGGATTCTGAATGCCATTGAGCCGGGAACGGTTATCCCTATCCATCGACATACCATGACGAGCGAAGACGTGGTAATCCTCCGCGGCCGTGCAGAGGAAGTCTTCTATGACAATACCGGCAAAGAAACCGGACGTTACCTTCTCCATTTCATAGAAAAGTATTATATTTGTTTAATCTATATATTATTTCATAAAAAGTATGTACAGTAACAAAGACTTGATCACCCTGAACGAAGTTCAGAACGACGGGAAAACGATTCATCTTTATTTCAATACGGAAATAGGGCTCTACGTAGCCTACGGTTTCAGTGCCTTTTTCGCAGCCCATATCGTGGACATCATCGCATCCTTCAGCGAGGATATGCAGATGCCCGTGGCTCTGCTGAAAAAGCCGGAAGTAAGTGAACTGCGCCTGAGCTGCAACAAAATTCAACATGACTACCACAAGTACTACCACCTGGAACTCAAGCAGGAACTGGGCCTGGACGACTATGCCCGCTGGGTGGACAGCGTTAAGTGGAAGTAAAATATTTTAGGGGGGGGGTAAGATATGATAACAACAGGTTTGTCTCTCTGCCTTATGGTACTGGCCTTTCTGGTTAGTGCCGCCGTATATCCTTACGTCCTGGCTTTTGCCCGCAAACACAGAGTTGTTGACAATCCCAGTGCAAGAAAGCTTCAGCGCATTCCCGTTCCGGTTATGGGCGGGACGGCAGTTTTCATAGGGATGCTGGTGGCGGTAATTATGGGGGTGATTTTGGCGCCGAATGCCCGTGTCGCGAAAATAATGTCCCTTCTTGCGGTGATGTACGCCATAGGAGTGTGGGACGACGTAAAAGACGTATCGGCAGCACTCCGATTCCTACTGGAACTGCTAGTTGTATGGCTGATGATCCTGATGCTGGGGGTGGAGATCAACGACTTCCACGGGCTTTGGGGTATACACGAGGTCCCGGATGCTGTGAGCGTACCGTTATCCTTGGTTGCTGGAGTGGGAATAATGAATGCCGTCAACCTTATTGACGGGGTAGACGGCTACTGCAGCACTTATGGCGCAATGGCATGTGCCGCGTTTGCCATAATCTTCTACTACTGTGGGGATATCTCTATGTTTGCACTTGCCCTTATTGCAATTGGGGCATTCATTCCTTTCTTTTTCCACAATGTGTTCGGCAATACCAGCAAGATGTTCCTGGGAGACGGCGGAAGCCTGATGCTTGGAACGTTGCTTGCTTTCTTTATGTTCAGAGTGCTCACTCATGGCTCACCTGAGTCTGTATACGATGCCTCTGGAGTGTCACTGCCGGCAGTTTGTCTGGCTATCCTGGCCGTGCCGGTTTTTGATACTCTCAGGGTTATGATAGTACGCGTTTTAAAGGGCGGATCTCCTTTCCACCCGGATAAAACGCATCTTCATCACTTGTTCATCGATATGAACTTCTCACACCTGTCAACATCTTTCATCATTGTCTTGGGGAATGTTGTGATAGGGGCTTTGCTCATTGCAGGATGGAAACTTGGATTATCCGTGGATATGCAAGCCTATCTGGTAATTTTGAGTGCGGTGCTGTTCACATGGATCTTCTATTTCTTCATGGACAGGGAGCACCGGAAGAACGACGGTGATGGAAGCAAGTTATGGCAGTTGATGTGCCATCATAATATCTCCCAGTTGTCTTCTACGCCTATTTGGCAGTTTATCAGAAAAGTGGTGGACAGTCCTCTGCTGGGAGAAGGATTACTTAAACAAAATGCCGGGGAAAAGAATAGGCCTGACCCCCGTGTCAATTCTAATAACTAACCTGCTATGAATTCTTATGTGCTTGACGGTATAGCCGTGTTGGCGGCTGCTGCGGCGGCTATTGTAGCTGTCCGATGGGCGTATTTCAGGATACTTCATATAGCCAAGGAAAAGAATCTGGTTGATAACCCCAATGCCAGGAAACTGCAGAAGGTGCCTATCCCTGTCATGGGAGGCATTGTGGTATTCTTTGGTGTGGCAATGGGCCTTTTGGCCGGCTATACTGTAGGTGGCGCCGTGGGTGTTCAATTCAGGACACTGATGATGCCGGTACTTGCCGCGATGGTGGTGATGCTGTATACTGGTGCCATGGACGATATCCTTGGGCTGACCCCGAGATCCCGGTTCATAATACAGATTCTGACGGTTATCGGCCTAATATACTCCAGCGGCGGATGCATAGATACTTTTCATGGCCTTTGGGGAATAGATAGTTTCAGTTGGTATCTTGCTGTGCCGCTTACTGTGTTTGCTGGCGTAGGCATTATCAACGCCGTTAATCTGATAGATGGGGTCAATGGCCTCTCCAGCACCATGTGCATGCTATGCTGCGTAATGTATGGCATAATATTCATGAAGGCCGACGATGCCTCAAATGCCGTACTGGCTTTCTCAACTGCCGCCGCGCTGATTCCCTTTATGATCCACAATATCTTCGGCCTTAAAAGCCGAATGTTCATAGGCGATGCCGGCACCCTGGTCATGGGCCTTTTGATGACCTGGTTTACAATAAGTCTGCTCAGAAGCGACAGCCCGGTTGCTTATTACAACATGGCCGATGGCATCAATATGATTGCCTTTGCGCTGGCGGTACTCTGCGTGCCGGTGTTTGATACAATCCGCGTGATGACCATGAGAATTGTAAGGAGAAAAAGTCCTTTCCATCCGGATAAGACTCATTTGCACCACGTGTTTGTAAATGTCGGTGTGAGCCATTTCTTCACGACATTGACAGAGGTGCTTATCATGTTGACCGTGGTAATCATCTGGATGGTGAGCGTTGCTTGGGGCGCAGGTGTTGAACTGCAACTGTATATTGTTGTGGCGGCGTCCGTGTTGTTGGTATGGGGGACATATGTGATTATCAACTATCACGCAAGGCATCATACCAATTTCCTGCATTTCCTTGTGAATTTCAGCATTAAGACTCATTTGGGCCGAACAACCTGGTGGAAACGTTTCACCGCTTGGTTGGACAGGCCGGAGGATGTGCTTGTGGCGCGTCTGGCAGCATCGGCTTCTGAAGTATCGCCAGTACAGGGTGAGGTGTCGGACCCGTACGATTTGAAGGAAGAGGACAGGAAGAAGGTTCTGGATTTCATGAAAGGCCGTGCCGAAGTTATGGTATACGATATTATGGATAATAGCGGGGCGGATAAACGGCAAGTTCTCCAGATTCTGAACGAGGAGGCCCACGATGGAAGGGTTAACATTATCCGTAAGAATGACAAGGGAGAACCCGAGATTGTAAGTTTGACTTGAGATGCTTCTTGACAAAGATTTGATGGACAAGGTGGCGGAGCAGGCCAAAGCCAGCCCGCGGCTAAGGATGAATTACGACTTGCGTACGCAAGCCTTTGAGCTTTCCGGTAGTTGGGCGGACACCTCCCAGCGCATGATTAATGTGCTTATGCCGGGTACTGTGATTCCCATTCATCGGCATAACGAGACTTCCGAAACGGTTATCTGCATCCGTGGTGCCGTGGAGGAGGTCTTCTTTGATTCTGCCGGTGCAGTTCTGGAGAGCCATGTTTTGAGGTATGGTTCCGAGTGTTGCGCTATCCAGGTGCCTCGGGGAATCTATCATACTTGCAGATGCCTGGAGCCAGGGAGTGTGATATTTGAAGCGAAGGACAGGGCGTACGATCCGGCGAGGACGGAGGATTTTTTATGAGAATTACACAGGAATTATTGGATGATTTGACCGCGCAGGCGAAGGCATCTCCCCGGTTGAGGATGAATTATGATCTGCGGAATTCTGCAGGTGACGGCTCCCAGCGGATGCTGAATGCTATTGAGCCGGGGAGTCCGTTGCCTATACATCGGCATATGAAGTCATCAGAGACGGTGGTTTGCCTGCGTGGGCGGCTGGTGGAGGAGTATTACTCTGATGCGGGGGAGTTGGTTGAGTCTATTGAACTGGCGCCTTGCAGCCCGGTGGTGGCGGTGAACATTCCCATTGGGCAGTGGCATACGGTGAGGGTGCTTGAGAGTGGTACGGTGATTATGGAGGTGAAGGATGGGGCGTATGAACCGACGGAACCGGAGGATATCTTAGAGTGAAAAGGAGATAACATATAACAGGCCTGATGCTGCCGTTAATGTGATGATACCTGAGATTCCTGCGGGCTCATTCGCGAAGAAGTTGTATAGCACCTATCTGAGTTATCTGCCTGCTTCGAAGGTGGCGTTCCCCTTGAAGATGAATGTGGATGATAGAGGAAGCTTTACGGAGTTGGTGCATACTTTGAATGCTGGGCAGGTTTCGATTAATATCTCGAAACCTGGCATCACTAAGGGCCAGCACTGGCATAATACCAAGTTTGAGCAGTTCATTGTGGTGAAAGGCCACGGACTGATTCAGCAGAGGAATCTGAATGACCCTGATGGCAAAGTGCTGGAGTGGGAGGTTGATGGTTCGCGGATTCAGGCCGTGCATATGTTGCCGGGCTATACGCATAATATCATTAATCTTTCTGAGACGGAGGATTTGGTGACGGTGATGTACTGCAATGAGGTGTTTGATCCTGGCCGGCCGGATACTTTCTTTGAAAAGGTGTGAGCTTTGACATGCTTGGAAGGGTTTTGAAAGGGGTGTGGGAGTTTTGTAGGTTTGTGTTTGTGCCAAGAAGAAGACCAAATGATACATTAGACGACTAATCTAATAAGATTTGTTATATGATAGACGTAAGGAAAATACACTATAACGGAAAACTGAATTATCAGAATGGCTTACTATTCTATTTTTCAGGAAACCGTCGTATTGTATCTTTTCTGGTAAGAAAAATCGATGATGGAAAGAATTGGATTCGCATTACAATGCATCCAGACCGAAATCATGGAAGACCGCATGTGCATATTAACGAGCATGATGCTTCATTTGCAATAGATACTGGTGAATTGCTTGCTGGCAAATGCGATACAAAGACTAATGAAAGAATAGGTAACTGGATTCGACTGCATAGGGGTGATTTGAAACAGCTTTGGGATATTGCTAAATCTGGCGGTCGTTACGAGCCAATAGTAGAAAGAATTCAAAAAGATTTGGATTTTGAAGAATTTGGGTTTAAATGCAAAGAGCCTAAACATAAGGAACGAGTTCAGGGAGTTCTGATATGGCATAACGAAAAATTCACTTGTAAGTACCAGGAAGACTCTATAGAGATAACATGTGAGGGGAATATGTATATTGGAGTGCCAAAGGGAGTAGATGACAGCCACATTGTCTATATCTCGAAATATGGTGATGTGGTGAAGAAGAATTTGAAATAGGAATTGTGTATGACTCAAGACGAAAGATGGATGGCCAAATACAATGAGGTGTTTGAATATATACGAACTAATCACCGTAATCCATCGCGTCATAGAATCGAAGATCATGATATGCTCAACTGGCTTAAGGCCAATCGTAAACTTTTGAATGCTGATGGCCTGAAAGAGCCAAGACTTAGCAAGTTCAAAGAGTTGTTAAGTCTAATTGAACAGTATAAGCATATTAATCAATACGAGTAGCCGCTCCAGCCAACTTGCCGCAAAAGTGTCAAGAGGCCGTTTGTGGAGCACGAGGTGGAAGGGGTACTGGGATTGAAAAGTGAAGGCTGCGATTAAGCGAGAGGAGAGCTAAGTTTGCTTAGGCTTTCCCGAGCGTGAGCAGTCTCGACTGAAGGTCAAGAATGAAGAGTGAAAAGTTGAAGTCAATCTTGAAAGGTGTTTGGGCTTTTTGCTCGTATGTGTTTGTGCCGCAATGGAGACGCAACAAAGCAGAGAATTATAAATAAAAGCATGTACAATAATCTTCTAAATCAAGTAGGAAAAGAATTCCGCAGGATTACCTTCAGCTTGCAGAAGGATTCGGATTATTATGTCATCTTCTCAGTGCTGGAATTGCTAGAAGAGGATATGCAAGACTTTTCTGCATACCCGTCTAGCGAAGACGGAAAACCCTTCATAATGCGGGCTAGCACAACAAGCGAAGCCAATGAGTACAATGTGTATTTCACAATTGATAGAATACAGTTAACAGAACAATTTGTTCACGATCCCAAGGGAAACTATGTTATCAATGGAGTGAAATTCAAATTCTTCAACTCCAATTATGCCCTCCGCCCCAATTTGGAGTACTCATACCTGCTAAAGGATTCTTTTCACGACGATGCCCCCACAATCCAGAAAGTTCTTCCGTTGAGGCAATGTTCAAAGTGGCTCTCGACATATATAGATACAACGCATTCTGCTTTAGATATTCTAAAGAGTTTTGAATACTTGCAAATACAAGTCTCCCAACTCTCGGTAGATGCATATGGAGCAGATTTGATGGCCTTTCCAGAGCACATAGGTAACATATATATAGTTCGTTACAATCCTTATATCAGAAAGATTCACTTTACTATCTCTCCGGCTCCTAACCCTGGATTGTTCTGCCACTATTTCTTTAGGAATGCAATAGATGATACATTAAAGATAAAGATTACAAACAAAACAAGAGGCGGTTTTCTGTTATCAGAGGATGAGTACCCTGTTGACACAAAACAAGTGGAGCAATTCTACCCAATGAAAACCGACCCCGATGTTTTGGATGTAAAAATAGTGTCTGAAAATGAAGGCCCTGTATTCTTTGACTCAGACATGCATTTTGTCAGCAAGATTGAGTTCAACATGAATGTGAAAACAGCAGATGTTGAAATGAAAATCAAGAGCAAAGAAGGAGAAGAGGAGCAGCATCTGGAGAAATTTGTAAGCGAGTCACATTCGATAGGGACGGCCACTGAGAGAGAAGCTGCATTGGGTGAACGTTCTTCTGAAAATGCTTATAAGATCCTAGAGGACAATCTTGAGTTTATCCTCTTTGACGGAGATAAGAACAAGAAGGAAGAAAATACACTTAGAGCTAGGGAAGCCATAAGAAGAATCCTTGAAAAAGCTCAAAAACGTTGTATCATTTGCGACCCGTACTTTGGCCAAAAAGACATTGCGGATTTCGTTTTCCCGATGACATCACTTAATGTAAATGTTAGAATCCTAGCTGGAAAAGAAAATTTGGCAAAAACATCTGAAGAGGGGAAGAAGATAGCAGCTGCCATTCAGTCAATGTTAGATGAGTTCAATAAGCGTTTAGGTTCAAAGATACAAATGCGCCTGCTTACAGGGCAGTCTATTCTTCACGACAGGTTCATCATTGTAGATGATTTGGTTTGGCTATTAGGGTCTTCGTTCAATCAATTCGGTAGCAGGGCCACTACGATTGTGAAAGTTCCGACAGTGTCATGTAAGAATTTCTACGGTTTGGCTGAAAAGTGGTGGTCTGATGATAAAGAGACTATATCGTTGACAGATTATGAGCGCAGTTAGTACACCCCTTGTGACAACCGCACCCACCTCGTCTCCGGCCTCTCCGGTGGATGGGATGGAGCATGGAGTTTATTATGCTCATTACTTAAGGGATTCTGCAACAAAACCGGCGCCCACCTATTACAAGGCTTTGCTTGAAGGAGCGACGAAAAAAGTGATTATATGGGATCCTTATTTTAATCAAAATGACACTGAGATCTTTTCGTGGTTAAAGAATCCTGTGGATGTGACAGTATTATCCAGTAAGTCGGCTACTCGTGTTAACTATCTGCAGGACTTAATAAACAATACAAGGCTTCAATTACCTACTGCATTAAGTGGAAGATGTGTTTTTACCTTCGGCTATATTAACACTGATAGGTATGGCCTGGATCTCTGGAGAACTCACGACCGATATCTTATTATTGATGATGTGGATTACTATCTGATAGGCGGCTCAATAGCCCAACACCGCGAAGCCCATCAATCTACCGGGATATACCAAGTGACAGAGCAAAGGGATAAAGATGTCATACAAGATGCTTTTGATAAAACTTTTAGCGTTTGTACGGCGGATAGGACATTTAGGACGGAAACCATCTGATATGGAAGGAATAGATATTAACCTCTTTTACCGCTATAGAAACCAGGATTATGTGCGCAGGTCGTACGATTCTGTTTGCTTGACGAATGCGTTGATTGCTCGTCAGGATGCCGTAGATTTTTCTATGGAGTATGTTGCTGGTTTGCTTGATAAATGGAAGGCAGATGGAGAAAGAGGGTCCATCATAGATGAAAAAGATGTCCTTGGATTCAAGAAGGAGTTTTCAGAGAAAGAAAGAGGGGTGATAGAGCCCTATGATTTGGAGTCTATCACCTTCTGGCTGAGCTATTGCTTGGGTTATGCGTGCCGTAATTGGAATGCAAAAGACGTTCTGCCTATTTTGAGGAGGATGTATTATTCTATCGAAGGTGCCGGCTTTGCTAATAGCTATGCTCCGGATGATGAGGTTGTGCTTGAATTAAGTTCTGTTGTTGACTGTTCTTTGGAAAGCGTTTTAATGCGGGCGAGGGTTACTCAAACGCGAGAGGACGCTGAGGCATATATTAAATGGTTTAATGACCTCCCTGAAATAAAGAAAAAGGAGATTGCACAAAGAGAATCTACTTACCAGGCATTCACCCCCCTCCCAGACGATTGTTATTTGGCGTCGGGGCGGCTATTGAAGAACAAACTTTACGCTAGATGGATTGAATTATTCCATCAATTACTGATACCTGAGTTTCAGGTGCAGTGGTGTTTGCCTGTCCATGACCCCAATGTTTATCCGGACATTATCAAAACGCTGGATTCTGCAAAATTGGGTGATGCGGAGAAAAACCGCTATAGAATACTGCTGCTGAATGAGTGGTATAATTGTAAGATAAGGTCTGTGGAGACAGTCTTCAGTCCTGCCGGAGAATCAACACGTTTCTACGAGGCTGACAAAATTTGGACTGCCGCTTCTGAGATAGTGAAGGAGGAATTGGAAACGACTATTTTGAAAGATCTTCAGCAATTCAAAGAATCCGTTTCCGATGATTTGCTAGCAGAAGTGTTCTTTAGTAAGGTAATCCGCAGTACGGTTCGGAATCAAAGGAATGATGTAACACGCGAGGTTTTGTCGCTTGTGCAGGGGAAAGTCTCTGAGATAGTTGATGTTAATGTGCTGAGTACAGATATCAATGACATCAATTACCTGTCTTACCTATCATCAATCTATGTACGGGAATCTGTAGATAAGGAAAAGGGGGAGAAACTGTTGAATGCCGTCCATAAATGGATAGCATCAGAACAGTATTTCCCTTTAAGTTTGGACGAGCCATCGTTAACGGTTCTTCGACACATTGCACTTTTATGTGTAACGTATGGCCCAGATGTGCTTTCGGCATGGCTTGAGGAATTTGCGGTTCGTTTTGAGGGTGTCAATAGCCACTGGATGAACAAATGGAATAAGATGGTCTCACAAGAAAGCATAGTTATCTTTATCGCTTTATTAACTCTTGAGTTAGATACGATTGAGCAAGAGGAAAAGACGGCTTGGTTTAAGAAGGTTGCGAACCATTTGTTAGTGCAATGTCATTGTTGCGGGATGGATTTGTATGTCAGGGACAGCTATAAATGGTCGCTGATACTGGCAGAATTGATTGCGGATCAAATTCTTCCTTCTGAGAAGGCGTGGTATGAAGAGGCGCTTGTAAAAAAAGTATATGAAAAAGATATTGTCCTTATGGTTCTTGCAAACGCCAGGCAGCCCATTGCAGATTCTACATTAGCCATTTTGCGGGACTATCGTGACAAAGACTGGCCGGTGAAGAAAATGAAACTGGCAAACAGGCATGGCGCGGAAGAGATAAAGTGGACCGAAAAGATGTTTATGACTTTGCTCTAGAATGAGATAGTATGTCACAGGATGAGGCTTGGAAACAGAAATTTAATGATGTGGTTGCGTTTATTAAGGTCAACAAGCGGAATCCGAGTAAGTATAGTGATGAGGAGCGGGGAAGGTATTTGAACTGGATGAAGCATAATAGGAAATTGTATGCGGTGGGAGGGATGAGGGAGGATAGGTTGGAGATGTTTAGAGAATTGATGGAGTTGAGTGAGAAGTATAAGAGATTGAATCAATATTGTTAACGTAACAAGTGCAAAAGAATCTGGAGAAACATTTTTCTTTTGAAATCAGAAGAGTGATAGAGTATAGTGCCTTTTTCGTAGGAGAACAACCTATCAATATCACGGCTACCTTAAAACTTTTTAGCCGTGGCACTCTTGTCAGGATGGCTGCGGTACTAAGCCATCATTATGGCAATATGTGTGTGCCAGATAATGAACGCACTTTGTTCTCTGATATCAGTAAAAAGCATATACCGTACCTCAATAAGTTATTCAGTTCGTATTACAGCAGTTTAAGATTACGCCCCGACCAGAAGGTTCAAGTTACTACATATAGAACGGGGCTTGAACTATGGCGTCATATTTTTGCGATACGTACTGATGAATTTACTGATGAAGTTGACGATTCTGACGAGGAATTGTTGCTGTTCAAGGTTATTCTCTCTATCAACGAGAAGATTGTCAGTTTCAATAGCAGAAAAGAACAGTACAAGTACGACGAGCTCTTATTTCTGAATGGCTTCTTGACAAACGACAGCAACAATTATGACTTCAAAGCGGTAATGCAACCGCAAGTTTATTATTTCCGTCAACTGGTTGATTATATCCCATCAAATGAAGTTCTAACTAAGGCGTCTGAGCATCTTTTACATGGTTGGGGAGTTGATAGTTGGATGCAGTATTACAACACAATAGTTGCATTAGCTTACGATACTGACCAGTATATAACCGAACATGCAAAGGGTGTCCCAATCATTCGTTCAGATTGGATGAAGAATAACCCAGAGAAAGGTTTAGTCTCATTATCGTTGATTGAACACCTGTGTTTAGAAGAAGAAGCATATATCCCCTATGAAGATGAGGTGGCAAAACAAAATGAATTGAATATTGATTATCGAAAATTCCGTTCCAAACCTTTTGTGAAGCTTAAAGATGGATCTGGATATGTTGTGATTAATAATCAGCTCCTGTGTGAACGGCTTTTCAATAGTTTGTATTTTGACTTTCAACCTCTAATCAATAATAAAAAAGGAAGCTTTGGCTTCTTTGACTACAATAAATGTTTCATAGAGAAGGCCCTTTTCCGCACTACTTTCTTTAATTGTATTCCAACAAACTGCTATACCTTTCCTAAAAGAGGTAGCGATGATTTGCAAGAGGAGCGACATGAGCCGGATTTCTATGCTCGTACTAAGAAAGGAGATTTAATCATTGTTGAATGCAAGGCTATTAAAATGAATGGCGAATGCCGTGACGATGGCGATTATGTCCGACTTCTTGACGAATTACATGAGAAAATAGTAATGAAGACAAGAAATCTTGACAAGAATAGAAAAGCCCATAAGGGTGCAGCAGAGCCAATGGGGGTTGGTCAATTGGTACACCATATTGATTCCATTGATGCTGATATTTTCCAGTGGGACACAAACATACCCGATGAAGTATGCTATTATCCTATCCTGGTTTTTGAAGATGTAAAACTTGTTCAAAAAGGAATTCTCTCATTGGTAAATCGCTGGTTCTATGAAGAGTTAAAGAAAAAGAATGAGTTGGTAATTTCTGACGCTTTCATGCCAATAATGGTTGTGTCCATAAACACTCTTTATCTGTATGATGATCTGTTACGTAAAAGAGGCCTAACTAGAGTAATAGATTCATTTGTAAGAGAGAATACATGGTATGATGCAAAGACAGGTCAATACGACATACCAGCTATGGCGGATTTTGACGAGTATTTAAGATTCAATACTTTCAATAAGACGAATGACATCGCCAATTGGCTTAATAAGCAGAGAAACAAGAAATAGTCTTTTTATGCGGGAGGCTTTGGCAGGCGGTGCTGACGCTTTAGCGGCTGCACCGCCTGCGTGGGGAGCGGAAGGCTCTAATGGCCGCCAGGCCATTTGTGCCTGAAGCGGGGACTTCTCCACTTATACAATAAATTCAAAAAAAATTCGTTATCTTAGCATAATAGTTTCACACAGTATGAACATCCTCGACGCAAACATAGGTTCCGCCAAGGACAATATGAACAGCCCCGTGCACAACTGGTATAAGTTCACGGCGGGTTTCTCGTATAAGTTCGTGGACATCATACTGGAGGACTATCATGGTCAAGATATTACAGTGTATGAACCCTTCGCTGGCTGTGGTACCACCTTGGTTGAATGCCAAAAATTGGGCTTCCGTTCGGTAGGCAACGAGAGCCAAGAACTGATGTGCGGCATCATCAACGCCAAATTGAACTGGACCATCACCCAACAGCAATATACAAGAGCTATTCATAGCATAGGAGAATACGTTGCTGCTAACAAAGACACGGCAGAAACTGCGGCAAAATTTCACCCCCTGCTGCAAACATTATATGACGAGCCGTCGCTTAAGGAGTTGTATTGTATTCGTGATGGCATCAAGCGACTGAAGAACGTGGGTGTAAGGCAATTCTTCAACATGGCTCTGAGTCAGACGTTGCACAAGGCGGCCATTCACCCCATAGCCGTGCCGTATATTTCACGCTCGAAATTCCTGGCAGACAGCGGCAAGGCATGGGAAAAGTTCAGTGCAATCTCCGCCCAAATGTTTGATGACATCCAACAAATGCCTCATCACGAACAGTTGGCGCAGGTGTATAACTGGGATTCAAGAACCAAGAACAATGCCATCGCAGACGCATCGTGCGGTCTATGCATCACTTCGCCACCCTATCTGAACAACCTGGACTACGGAGAGGTGAGCAAGGTACACAGCCATTTCTTCGGGATGACCAACGACTGGAACGATATCACTGAGAAGGTGCGACGAAAACTGGTGACAGGTGCCACTACCCATTACAGGGACACGGAGTTTGTTCTGGAGGAGTTTGCACAGAAGGAGTTTGCACAGCGCAACCCCGAGACGATGGCGAAACTGGTGGAGATGTTTGGCAAGATAAAAGCCAACGCCAAGCAGCGCAGAGGAAAGAAGAGCTTCCATATCCTGATGATGCATTACTTTGAGGACATGTATTATGTGCTGAAAGAAATGAGAAGGGTGTTGGCGGAAGGGTCGGAGGCTTACCTGATACTGGGGGATTCTGCACCCTATGGCATCTATGTGCCCACCACACAGATACTGGGAGATATTGCACTGAGTGCAGGTTTCACGGAATACTCCATCCACAAGATCCGTTCACGAGGCGACAAGTGGAAAACCCTGAAGAACCGGCATAATATTGCCCTGTCGGAGAATATACTGATACTGAGATGACAGGGAAGAGAGTAGATATAAGCAAGGCTGAACAGGTGTTCCTGAATCTGATTACGGATGAGGAGGCACGTGAGATTATCCATAAAGGATGGTCGCTGAGCTTTGTGTATTCGTTTCAAGAGTTCAGGGATGTGTATCTGGCGTTTATGCGATATGGACAGGATGGGACGGTGGCAGAATTCTCAAACCGCAATGTAAGGGGAAAGATACCCTACATGAGACGACCTTGGGATGAAAAAGGACGGAGGGTACTAGAGATTAAGAATGCACTGATTAATTTCGGATTTTGGGACACGCCGGGCGTATTTGAAGAAACTGAACCTGGAGCGCTTCTGCGAGAGGCTGACATACGAGTGTTCAGGGATATATTCTTTAAGTATTTCAGATTCCAAGAATATAGCTCTCTCTTTCTGAGGCCGGATATGACGACGGAAGAAAAATGTGAGTTGACTGAGCGGAAAATACTTGAAGAAAGTGGTGTATTGTACTACTACGGCTCTGGGGGGACGCGTGTGGATACGTTTTTCTACTCTTTGAAAAGCCCTGGAACGTTGTTTAAATTCCCTTTAAATAACAAGGGGCAGGTGAAGGGGGGCTTCGTAAGGTTTTGGGATATGTTTCTGTCGTGGGCCAGCCAGTTGGAATTGGTGGAACGTTTGAACATGAAGCGACAGGGCTATCTGCTGTCAAATGGAAAGGCTTTCAGCGCTGCCTATTTTGTGAACCCTTACAGCCAGGTAGATGTAGAAGCGGTGCTTGACGAGAAGTTCCATCGGCAGTTGCTGATAGATATTTCAGAATTGGTGATGGAAATGTGCCTGATGCACCGTTGCAGCATAAACACGGCACAACAGGCAGTAATAGACTATTATCAGGCGCATCCCGAGACGGTGTCGCTAATACGGACTTCGGAGATATTCATCAAGGAGACCGAACTTAATAAGAACGACAGGATATTGTATCCGAAATATAAAGGCAGTTTTGTTTCACATATAAAATTACGCGGCTTATGAGTGATGAATTAAAAGGACTGGAAGGTTTGCTTGCCCTTCAACCGGAAGAGAACAAGTATGCGCAATGGGGGATAGAATTCAATCCGTTCCCGAGGTCTGGTACGTCGAACATCAATGGCAGTGATGAGGTGAATCGGCAACTGAAGCCGTTAGTCCAGAAGACAACGAATGAAATTACCCGTTTTATCCTCAATGCATTACAATCGAATGAACTTGACTCCAAGGATCAGTTTATCAGCGCCACGATTGTGGGTGACTATGGCAGTGGAAAGACGCAGATGCTGATGTATGCCAAATCTTTGTTGAATGGCGTAAAGGACAGTGAGTCGCGCCTTAAACCTTACACTATCTACATTGACAATCCCGGTGGTTCCATTCAGGAATTCATTGGCAATGTGATAGGTAAGATAGGGGAAGAAAATGTGCGCAAGTATGTGTGGAACCATATTATTAATACTATTCAGAACAGTCCGGAGATTAAAGAGCAGTTGAAACCATACGAGCCCAACTCGGCTGTGCTGTTTAGTGAGATGAAAGATTCACTGAACCCCTACGCAGAGGTTAATACCACCAGTTATAAACAATTTTTGGATGTGTTCATTAGGAATATGAACCCCCAGAAAAAGCGTAAGTTTGACGACTTGTTCAGCAATATCGTTCAAACTATCTTGAATGATGACACCAATAATTCTACGACGGTAGCATACTACTTCTATGAGTTTATATCAGCTGATTTTGGTATTAACAAAACGTGGGAAGCGCTGACGAGCGGAAAGCTAAAGCAAATGGACGGCAAGGAAGCGGAGGCCATTCGCTATATTGTAAAATTGCTCAAACGAGAAGGTTTTACGCACGTGTTTATCCTTGTAGATGAGTTTGAAGACTTGACAGCTGGTCGTCTTTCCAAGGCTCAACAAGATAATTATATTCATAACTTGAGAATCTTGCTTGATCAGCATAGAGAGTGGTGCCTGCTGTTTGCCATTAATCCTCATGCATTGGAACGGTTGCAGGTATTATCGCCGCCATTGGCAGACAGGGTTTTGGTGAGAAGAATTGCTCTTGACAACCTGAGTAATGAGGAGGTCAAGAATGTATATAGCACTTATTTGTCTTTAGCCAAGTATCAGGGGGAATTACCTTTTACCGATGAGGCTATAGACTATATAAGGGAAGCAAATGACGGAAATCTGCGCCGTGTGCTAAAAGCTGCTTTTGCTCTATTCGAGACAGCTGCAGACAAGGGTGTGGCTGTTTTGGATAAGGATTTCGTGGAAACTAATATGCCAACATTCTGATTATGGAGAAATGGTCTGCTCAATTGGAGAAGTTTACCATCAACTTCTTCGTGGATACGAATATCCTAGTGTATCTTGTGGATGGCAAGTATCCGTCCTTAACGGCTTTTATTAAAGCTTTGTCTGAAACGCCGGTCGTGGAATTATATGCTTCTGAATATGTACTGTCCGAGTTTATAGGGGTTAGGAAACAGGAGGACTATTTTCAGGCGGTCATTGATAAATCACGCCAGGAGGGAAAGAAAATCAATGTTTCCGAATTTATCAAGCATAACAAGACGTATGAGATAAAGGACTATGATTATGATACGTTGAAGGATGTTGTGAAGCAGAAGGTAGAAGAAGATATTGATAGAGTGACTCATGAATTTGGGATTGATTTTTTGCATAATAACAATAGTGAGCTTCTTAATCCAATGAAGGAGGTTTGCCTCTCTACCAAGATTTCCAAGGAAGACAGCCTTGTTTTGGTGTCTTCTTTGTATGGAGAGAAGGCGAAAATAATCACTGAGCCTGTGATCCTTTTGACCAATGATGGTGAGTTCAGCAAATTTGCCAATAAGTCAAAAGACTACATTGGAAGCGTTTTGGCCGAAGTAGGTTTGTTAAATCCTGGTGTTGAACATGTGAACACTATCGGAAGAGTGGCTAACTGCAAGAAAATAAATAATCTGACGCAGGAGGTAGAAGACATTAATAAATGTGTTGCTGATTATCTGACAGCCTGTATGAAGGAGTTATTTAAAGAGTATTATATAGGTAATACTATGAAAGTCAATTTCAAGAATGCTCCAGCACATACACTTGGCATTGATGTAAAAGCACCTGAATTGAAGAACGGTCTCTTTATAGCGATTGTGTCAAAAGACATGGACTACATCTTTTGTCCACGTGCGCAGGCTGATTTCCATAAAGGTCCTGATTCGATAGGGGAGATGTTTATTCCTCAGAAGGATGATAGCCACGTATCTTTCCTATGTGATACTGATGAGGTAGTTGTTAGTGACGAGATTTTTAATAAACTTAATGATGATGGAAATCTAGTATTTATCCATCCTGACTCGATATAATCATAACCGCTGCCGGAAGGTGGCGGTTTTATTTTGTGAAGAGGGCTGGAGACAAGAGCGCCTAATACACTCAATTTATACGCAAATCTACGAATAACGGTTGAGAAATGCAAGAAAAGTGAGGGAATATTTTGCTGTGTGCGAGAATTTGTGTATTTTTGCAGCCGTTTTCCATCAAGCCCTTTGCGGGCATCACCCTGTAAATAAAGATAGTATGCTTTCTGTAAGAACTGTAATCACATAACGAATAAAGACCCTCCGAGGCAGTGAACACACGGATGTTCGCTGCCCGGGGACACATTATATATAAGTATATAGGCGACGAACATCGGAAAAATTCTGGTGTTCGCCGTTTTTTTTGTCCCCCGTGACTAAAAGGCAGGCGACATCCGCTTTAATAAAGATGTAGCGAACAGGGCTACAACAAGTCTAATAGGTTCTCGATGGTGTGGCAGGCGGCCACAAACCCCTGCCACATTTTTTCAAAAAAATCGAGGCCCGTGACTAAAAACAATTTTTCCCCGCTTTAAACAAAAGTGTAAGGACAACAAAAATGATTGGCTTATGAAACAGTTTTTTTATTTACATCAAAAATTTATAGGAGGACCTGCCTATGACGAAAGTAAAATTGAAACAACACGCCAGCCGCGAGCTGGTGACCGACCCCGAGTGGGAGCTCGGGTTGGAAGTATCCGTAAAATTCATTGCCAAGAAACTGGCCAAGATGAACTGTGGTGCGGCGATGGCTGAAGAGAACTTTGGTATGCCTGCAGCCGAGCACTTTGTGTATGGCGCATTTGATAAACTGTACACAGGCGTATGGGATTGGAACCCGCACTGCGCTGTGCACACTCAGATTATCAAGATAGCCCTGAGTGACATCCACCACCATCTGGACAGTTGGAACAACAGCGATGAACATCCGCAGACGGTGGAGATAGACGAGCGACTGGCTAACCGCCTGACCGACGACATGGATTTTATGGACGTGGTGTACGAAATAGCAGAACGTGCCGCCGATGGCGACCAGGATCTGATGGACTACCTGAAGGCTATGCGCCGCTGCGATGACTACGAGCTGATAGCAGAAGAACTGGGCATACCGGTGCAGCAAGTGTACCAGCGACAGCGCAAGCTGATAAGGCGTCTGGAAAAGAGAAGAATCAAGAACAATATAAAGGAATAGTTTTCAAATAAGACTGCTTATGAAACTGTTAGATAAATACCTCTTCTTGGAGGCCAACACGGTGAGCGGCGCCGAGTACAAGAGACTGACCGGCAGCTCGCTGGAGGAATTCAGAGTAAGAATGAAACAACATCTGGCCGAAATGAAGAAACGCGTTGATGCAGAAAAAGAGAAGAAATCCCGTCCCGATGACTAAAAGGGGGCGGGATTTCGCTTCTAATATGAGTGAAAGGAGGACGAGAAGATGAAGCATTTCAAATTTGAGGAGTTCCGCTGCCGGTGTTGCGGCGGACTCCCGCCTTTGGCCAGGGCGAATATAGAGGCCTTGGTGGACAACGTGCTGGATCCGGCTCGTCAAGAATTTGGCAGGCCGGTTCTTGTTAACAGCGGCTACCGCTGTCCGAAGCATAATGCGGAGGTGGGCGGTGTGCCCAACAGCCAGCATATGCGAGGCGAGGCCGCTGACATACGTTGTGACAATAATAAGGAGTTGGAGAGAATCCTGACCCGGTTGGGGCGGTATGACCAACTGATTATCTACCCGACGTTTATTCATGTCTCGTGGAAGCAGGTGGGAGTGAATAGAAGAATGAAGTTTAACAAATAAAAATATAGGAGGACAAGAACATGGTGACAGGAATTAACTGGACAGAGATCATCCTGGGAGTGATGACTCTGTTGGGCGGTTTTGGGTGGTTCTTCGACCGCCGCAAACATCGTCAGGAGATTGAAAGTCTTATTGCCGACAACCGGCAGAAAGACATGAACTTGAGTAAGGACTACGTGAGCGAATGGCGCACCTACATAGCTGAACCCTTGCAGCGCGAAGTGAGTGAGTTACGCCAGGAAATCACACAGCTGAGGTATGCCATTCAAAAGATTGACACTTGCCCTCATCGGGCTAACTGCCCTGTGGTTGACGGGCTGTGCGGTAAGCAAGACGGCAACTAGCGAGAGGGTGGAATCGCGAGTGGCGGAAGAAAGAATCACGGAAGCAAGGGACTCGGTTGTGATAGAGTTTCGTGATACGTTGAAGGAGGTGACAACGGTGACGGTGCAGCTAAATGAGACGGGCGATACCGTGAAGGTGAGCACCGTTACTGATAGAACCAGAGCGAGTGACAGGTCTCAGTTAAGAGATAAGAGTGAAAAGATAATAGTCAGGGTGGACACTGTTTACGTGGAATGGCGAGATTCGGTGAGGGTGGAGACCCCTCGACAGGCTCGGGGTGACGGGCATCGGCCGTCGGCCCTGAGTTATCTGAAATGGATTTTCTGGATTATAGTGAGTGTAACAGTACTGTTGATTGTAATAAAAATGTTTAACCTTTTTAAAGTATAGGAGGATTGACCAATGGCAAAGATTAGTGGTGTGGCCACGCAACTGAGTGGCAAGGTGGGTCAGCTGATTTATCGGCAGACCAAGTATGGAACGGTGGTGTACGAGGCGCGTAAGACGAGCGTGCCGCAGCGTACGGAGGCGCAGATGCAGGTGCGCACGCAGTGGGGTAACCTGGCGGCGGTGTACAGGCAGTTTAACCAGACGCTGAAGAAGGGTTTTGAGGGCCTGAACGGCAAGATGCATGACTACAACGCGTTTATCCAGGCGAACACGAACGTGGTGAAGGTGTACGTGCCCAAGAGCGTGAGGCTGAACGGGGGCAGTGTGCTGGCTCCGTATCAGATTACGCGTGGCACGCTGCCGAGTGTGGCGATGACCAAGGGCGCGGGCGGCGTGCTGGTGAGTGATGTGCGCGTGGGCAGTCTGGTGATTGGGGCTGAGACCACGGTGGCGGATCTGGCGAATGCGGTGATTGCGCTGAATGATGGTTGGCAGGCGGGCGATCAGCTGACGTTTTTTTACGGCGTGCAGACGACGGATGCGGTGACGGGGATTCCGAGGGCCAGGATTTACGGTTACAAGGTGATGCTGAACCCGGGGGACAGCACTCCGCTGCTGGAGGTGGTGAACGGCGTGGGATTTACGTCGGTGGCTTCGGCGGGCTCGGGCTATGTGCTGGGTATGGACCGTGCGATTGAGGATGGTGCTGCGGTGTGGATTCACAGTCGCGAGGACGGCACGGGCGGCCTGAAGGTGAGCACGCAGTTTATGTATGTGGACAGCAGTGTGCTGGCGGGCTACCAGACTTCTTCGGCGTTTGCTGGCGCTGCGGAGAGTTACGGCGGGATTAATGCTCAGACGGTGTTTCTGCAGCCGCGTGCCGGACGGGTGACCGTGACTCCGGCGGTGGCTCCTGTGGGCGGTGGCTCGGGTAACGACAATCCTCCCGCAGGGGATGGCAGCGGGGATGAAGACTAATCTGTTGATAGGTGACAGGTGGGGCTGACTGGCAGGGATGCTGGTCGGCCCTTTTTTTGTATGGGCATCGGCCAAACTCCCGTACGGAATTGCGCCAAACTCCCGAAAATGGAGGGGAAAATGTTAAATAAACAATAAAAGAGGAAGCTTTTCGTAGATGCGTATGCAAGAATAAACAAAAAATGTTTATTTTTGCAGATGAAATATCAAAAACAACGAAATGATATGGATAGTGTAGCAGACTGGATAGAAGCAAAACCTCCTCGTGGGAAATACACCTTTACACGGAAGGAGGTGGTGGATGCATTTCCGAGGATGAAGCCTGAAGTGATTTCTACAACGCTCTCGCGAGAGGTTAAGAAGGGTAGGATTATGATTCCACAACAGGGGTTCTATGTGATTATTCCGGAGGAGTACAAGCTGAGGGGTGTGGTTCCACAGGCGTTCTATATCGATGACCTGATGAGGTATCTGGGCAGGCGGTATTATGTGGCCTTGTTGAGTGCCGGCAGCTATCATGGGGCGGCTCATCAGGTTCCGATGACATTCTGTGTGATGACGGAACCACCTACGATGAGGGATAAAAAGACGAAAAAGTATGCCACGAGGTTTTTCTACAGACAGGAGATTCCGATGGAGTATGTGGAGCAACGGCAGACCAGGACAGGTAGTGTGAATGTGTCGTGTCCGGAACTGACGGCTATCGACCTGGTGACCTATCAGGAGCGGGCCGGAAGCATCACGCGGGCTGCCACGGTATTGGCGGAATTGGTGGAGAAAACGGACTTCGGGCGTCTGGGGCCGGAATTTTTGAAGGTGGCTCCAGTGGCTTGTTTCCAGCGGTTGGGGTACATACTGGAAGAGGTGCTGGAGGAGCAGGAGGCGGCAGATGCGTTGTACGAGTTAATGAAGCGGGCTGGGGTGCGCTTGCAGAGGGCGTCACTGAAGGCCGGCAAGGATGTGTTTGGTGCAGAGTTGAACAGCCGTTGGAAGATATTGGTGAATGAACAGATTGAGATTGACGAGTTATGATAGCACAATCATACATAACAGAATGGAGCGAGAAGGCTCCTTGGAGCACGAATGTACAGGTGGAGCAGGACCTGATTATCTGTCGGGCACTGTGCTCGATATATCAGGATGAGTTTTTAGCACAGCATTTGGCGTTCAGAGGCGGCACGGCATTGGGTAAGTTGTATCTGAAGCCGCAGCCCAGATACTCGGAGGACATTGATCTGGTGCAAGTAAAGGCAGAGCCTATTAAGGAGACGATAGACCATCTAAGGGATGCACTGGATTGGCTGGGCGAGCCGGTGGTGAAGCAGAAAAAGCACAATAACACGCTTGTGTTCAAGGTGCAACCGACGGATATGGATGCGGGCGAGATTCACTTGAAGGTAGAGATTAACTGTAAGGAGCATTTCAGTGTGCTGCCAATGGTGCGGGTGCCGTTTAAGGTGGAGAACTCGTGGTTCTCTGGCGAATGTGAGGTGCTGACGTATGAGTTGGCGGAGCTGACAGGCACGAAACTGCGAGCTGTTTATCAGCGGAGGAAAGGCAGGGATTTGTTTGACCTCTGGAAGATTCTGACGTTGGTGCCGGAGATTGACCGTGAGCGGGTGATGCAGAGCTATGAGCGGTACTTGGGCTTTACGGCATCGCACCTGCCCACGTACAAAGAATTTGTGATGAATATGGAGGAGAAGCTGCAGGACGAGGAGTTCTTGACGGATACCCAAATGATTCTTGGGCCACAGGTGGAGTATAACCCGCAGGTGGCGTGGGAGAAGGTGAAGACAGAACTGGTGGAGAGGCTTAATCCTGAAGTTTGAATCTTGAAACTTGAAATATGAAATTTGATAATAATATATGCGTTGGCGCAGGGCTGATTAGTCTGGATGTCTTGATTTGGGACGGTCAGAGAGTCCCCATATCCTACTACGTGGGTGGTACTTGCGGCAATGTGATGATGATACTTGCCCACATGGGGTGGGAAGCTTTTCCCATTGCTCGCTTGGATGGCACGAAAGATGGCGTGAGAGTGCTGGAAGACATGAAAAGACACAATGTACACACGGATTATGTCTCTACCCAAGACGGTAAGACGCCCGTGATTGTACAGCGTAATTTCATCAACAAGGACGGTGTTCCCACGCATAAGTTTGAATCACGCAACAATATGGGACGGTTCTATCTTGATTTCAAGTCTCTGACGTTGAAACAGGCGAATGAGGTGATTGAAAAGATTGATTTTGTTCCCAAAGTTTTTTTCTTTGACAGGGTTTCACCTGCCATACTGAGATTGGCAGAAGCGTTCAAAGAAAAGGGTTCGGTGATCTTCTTTGAACCTTCTAGCAGAGGGGGAGATGTGAAGCGGTTCAATCAGTGCGTTGAAGTGGCTGATATCATCAAGTTCTCAGATCAGCGAATTGAAGACGTTGAGCAGTTTGAAAGCTACAAGGATAAGCTGTTTATCCAGACTCAAGGCGCAAGAGGATTGAGCTACCGCCTGAATTCCAGATGGAAGCATTTGGAACCCGTAGCCAATGATAAAGTGGTTGACACCGCAGGCGCAGGCGATTGGACAGCGGCAGCTTTCATCAATGAGTTATTCAAAGCAAGAAAAGGCCTGAGCGGCATTACAGCGGCTGAGATAGAAAAAGCGTTGAATGAAGCACAGAAGGTGGGAGCGGCAAGTTGTTCCTACGAAGGTGCCCGCGGAATGATGAAAGAAAAATAGGCATTAGCCATACTCCAGGCTCGCTCTAAGCATACTCTAAGCTGCTTCTAGCCATACTCTAGGCTCGCTCCAGGCTTACTCAATGAGTATGGGTAGAGTATGGGCGAGGGGAGAGTGAAGTGAAGATCAATTATGACAAATAGCTTATGACCCAGGATGAGAAGTGGCTGTTGAAATACAATGAGGTGGTTGCGTTTATAGAGAACAATAAGCGAAATCCGTCTAAGCATAATGATGAGGAGCGTGGGCTGTATCTCAATTGGATAAAGCACAATAGGAAGCTCTATACGGCTGGAGAATTAAAGCCGGATAGGGTGGAAAAATTCAAGGGACTGCTGGCATTAATGGAGGAGTATAAACGGAAGAATCAATACGCCTGACCCTGCGGGCAGGAAAGACAGAGTGGGCGCACGCCCTGGCGGGCGGCCTCTCTGTGCGGGGAGCGGAAGGCTTTTTTGCGGGCTTGACCGCAAATGTGCCTGAAGCGGGGATTGTCGGCAAAAAGAATTTAATTTACTCAAGTTTCGGAAGTTAATGAAGTTAATGAAGTTAAAGAAGTTAAAGGACGATGCCACTGGGATGTGGTGTACTTTTCAGCCTTGAATCGGACCGCAAAACTATTGTCTTTTAACTTCCCCAATGCGAGCACAGCGAGCTAACACCCTTAACTTCTTTAACTTCCCTCGAAAGCATAACAACCGAAACTAAAATTAATTTACAAGAAATATAGAGAAACAGAATGAAAAAGGTAATGTTAGTGTTCGGAACACGCCCAGAGGCCATCAAGATGTGCCCGCTGGTGAAGGAGTTCCAGAAGTATCCTACAGAGTTTGAGACTATAGTATGCGTGACGGGGCAGCACCGCGAGATGCTGGACCAGGTGCTCACTATTTGATGTGAAGCCGGACTTCGACCTGAACATCATGAAGCAGGGGCAGGACTTGTATGACGTGACGGCTCGTGTGCTCACAGGTATGCGGGATGTATTCAAGGAGTGCAAGCCGGACGTGGTGCTGGTGCACGGAGATACCACCACATCGACGGCTGCGGCTCTGGCGGCTTTCTATCAGCAGATTCCCGTGGGCCACGTGGAGGCTGGTCTGCGTACGCACAACATCTACAGCCCCTGGCCGGAGGAGATGAACAGGCAGATTACGGGTCGCATAGCCACGTATAACTTCTCGCCCACACCGCTGAGCGAGAGTAACCTGAAGGAGGAGAAGGCGCACGGAGAGATTTTTGTGACGGGCAATACGGTGATTGACGCACTGCATATGGTGGTGGACAAGCTTAAGAATGATGCCGCTCTAGCCAAGGAGCAGGAGAAGGTGCTGGCGGATGCCGGTTATGACGTGACGCGTTTGGCGGGCGGCAAGAAGCTGGTGCTGATTGCGGGTCATCGCAGGGAGAACTTCGGCGAGGGCTTTATCTCTATGGTGACGGCCATGAAGGACCTGAGCGAGAAGTACCCCGAGGTGGACTTTGTATATCCGATGCACCTGAACCCGAACGTGCGCAAGCCCATCCACGAGGTGTTTGGCGAGGATCTTACGCTCTCTA
>Ga0247608_10000692_pt1 | contig 52380 bp, 30 predicted proteins | sample 176DNAGHGlowgp2_FD_193490 | JGI IMG/M metagenome (GOLD analysis project Ga0247608, IMG submission 193490) | Sheep rumen microbial communities from Palmerston North, Manawatu-Wanganui, New Zealand - 1766 DNA GHGlow gp2 | ecosystem: Host-associated > Mammals > Digestive system > Stomach > Rumen ... | reverse complement strand
GATTATTTGCGTCTTTAATTAATATGTCAATTCGACCACCTGATGAAAAATTCTTTGATATTGGACCAATATCAAACTCTGTGGATACAGATGCAGATTCTACATCAAAAGTAAACTCAAAATCATGAAGTTCAATAAATTTTTTCAAAAATATCGGTCCTTTGCCATGAGAACTATTTGGATTGAGGAGTTCGGCAATCATTCTTGAATGTATTAATTCACTCGTTTTTAGGTTTAGAGAAGAAAAAAGATTTAACGAATTTCCATTCTTCCTATCTCGCTCGTTATCAGCTTCCTCTATTTGAAGGATAGCATTGATATTATTTAATAGTTCTTGCAAAATATCCATATTTTTTAGAATTGTCTTACATAATTTATCTGCTTTATCCCTTAACTTCTGTGGATTCTGCTTAGCAAGATAGTTCAATCTCTCTTTCCCTCCATCTTATCTATAAAGGTCTTATAAATCAAAGTATAAGCATCACTTGCATTGAATGTTATGCCTGGACGCAGAAGGGATTGCATGTCGTTGGTAAACTCAGGATCTTCCATTTTCTCCTGCATGTTATTGACAAATTGCTTGTAAGATGGAGCCTTGTCAACGACAAACTCCATATATTTCTTGTAGCATTGAAGGACTTTATCAACATCCACGTCCTTGCGCTGTAAAGCGATATAAAGGTCAAAGAGGTCACGGCCTTTCTTGCGCTGGTAAAGGGCACGAAGTTTGGTGCCCAACAATTCCTCGAAATGATAGGTTGTTAGTTCGGCTTCGCCAGTGAACCATGAGTTCTCCACTTTGAACGGTATCTTTGTCAACCCAAGTACATTGAAATGTTCGAAGCAATTGATTTCAACTTTCAGACGTATCTGTACCGTAGGGGGTATTTCAGACTCCACACGGAACAACATAGTATTATTGTATCGTTTCTGCTTAGTTACCCTGTCTGGCAACCAGTCTAGAACTTCTCCTAATCGATACATGATTGGCTTGATTGGTCCAGGAGTAATCTGAACCAAATCAATGTCTTCGCTATAACGTGGCTGGGGTGAAAGATAGAACTTATGCAAAGCTGTTCCTCCTCGGAATGCTAACTGCGATGCAAGGAACTCATTGCTAAAGATGGAAACCAAGGCACGGCATATAATCAGGTCTTGTTCTATCTGGGCATTATCTATCCAGGGAGCATGCTCACTCCACTGTTGTATCGCTGTTCTGTTAATCATATATCGTCTGTTTCTATTTCTACGTTTATGTTTATCTTCCACCGGCTGTCTCTGACAGATGGATTATCTTCTGCCGATGTACTCAAAGGTTGATATTTGAAATAACCCGATGATGTACGAAGCTGTTCATACAATTTATCTGCTAACTTCTTTTCCCCGACAACATTTTCAAGTATATAGCCAAGTCGTTGCCATACAACCTTTTTCACATAAGTTGCAAGTGGCGCAAACTGATTATTAATGTCAATCTGCTCTGAAAGTTCTTCAAGTATGGTGGCGACTCGCGACAATCCGCCTACATGTTGCTGATATTGCACTAAGTCAGCGGCGGTTAGAAGAGGATTTGAAATGCGGATAGTTCCCGTTTCTGTATTCTTTGTAATTAGGGCTTCCTCCGGTAGTCCATCCCGATAAAACCAATCTATGGTTACATTACGAGTAGAGACTGTCCTACGCTTAGGAAAAGTTGTCATTACAGAGAATTGCTGGGGACGCTGATGAGCAGTGCCAAGCAGCTCTGCAGCACTAAGCATACAGACATAGTAAGGCTTTTGCAGATAAGACATTAATTGATCAATATAATAGGTTGCTGGCACAGATCCACGCAACACATATTGAGTGGGAATAATAACGTAATACCCTCTATATACACTGGCTATAGTCTTATTTGAACATAGCCTGGAGAGTTCATTTTGAAGAATCTGTTCTGAAGAGCACAAGTCTGCAGCCCTTACATCCTCAACAGAAAACGTAGGAAAGCCATGAATAGCTCTATCTTCAATCCACTTTTGCAATGTCATACTAAGTAATTTTGGTGCAAATATAATAAAAAAATTATTACCTTTGTACTGTTTTCGCCTAAAATCACACTATTTTATAGATTTTTATCTCCAAATTCGCATTTTTATCGAATTTGGAAACAAAATACACGCATATAACTCTAAATATGAGATATGCATAGAGGCAAAAATAATTGCGTTTTAACAAATTTTGAATGCATAAACAGCAAATAGACCCACTATATCGACAGATGGAGCGCAGTTTTCAGACCAAAAGAACCAAAAACTTGTGTTAAGACACAAAAATTTCTCAAAGTGTTTGTTATATTAAACATTTTTATTTATCTTTGCGCCCAATAAGATACAATTATGGGGAAGAATACATTTGGTAAAACGATGCCAAGGGCATTGAGCCAGAACCTGAAGATTATGGGCGAGCAAATCATGTTGGCCCGCAAGCGTAGGCATCTGTCTATGCAGGACATTGCAGACAGGGCAACAGTGACACGTCTAACTGTCTCAAAGGTGGAACATGGTGACCCAACAGTTTCTATGGGTATCTATGCGCGTGTACTCTTTGCGCTGAATCTGGAAAATGACATCACCCTGTTGGCTGCCGACGATGCTCTTGGCAGACAGCTTCAGGATGCAGAATTACTCAGAAAATGAAGAGGATTATAGTTTACGCAGATTTTGATTTCCTAACCTCTCCCGAAGAGATAGGAAAATTAGGCTACGAACATGTTCGCGGTAAGGACCATTTTGTTTTCGAATACTCGCGCGAATGGCTGAAACAGCATGGAGGCATTCTGCTGAGTGGTGACCTGATGAATGTTCCTTCATTGCAGCATCCTCGTGGAGATGATAATGTATTCGGTTTCGTCAAGGATTCCTTCCCCGATCGCTGGGGACGGTTGTTGCTTGACCGCAGAGAACGATTGACTGCCCAACAAGAAGGCAGACCAAAACGTATGCTCACTAATTACGATTATCTCATTGGTATCGAGGACTTCACTCGTATGGGCGGCATACGTTATAAAGAGGAAGATGGTGATAACTATATAAACGCGAGTGCAAAATACCTTGTTCCCCCTATTGAAAGTCTTCGCGCCCTGTGTGATGCGTGCCATGAGATTGAGTTGGCAGAGGAGCGCAATGAATTGCCGGATCAGCGCTGGCTCGACCAGTTGATTGACCCAGGAACCTCACTCGGTGGTGCTCGTCCTAAGGCCAACGTGGTTGATACAGACGGGAAACTGTACGTGGCAAAGTTCCCATCAAAAAAGGATCTGGAGAATACTGAGCTTATTGAGCACTTCTCGCATCGACTTGCGGCCAAGGCTGGCATCAACGTGGCAAAGACGCGCACCATCAAGATTTCAAAGGACCGTGACCTGCTTCTATCCGAACGCTTCGATAGAACAGCAGAAGGCCGTCGCATTCATTTTGCTTCCGCTATGTCGTTACTTGGTCTTGATGATGGAGCTGACAGCAGCACAGGCAACGGCTATCTTGACATCGTTGATTTCATCCTTCGTGGATGTACCGATGTGCGCCAGAATCTCCGAGAACTTTATCGCCGAGTGGCATATAACGTCATGTTTGGCAACACCGACGACCACTTCCGCAATCACGGTTTCCTGCTCACCCCGAAAGGCTGGACGCTCTCTCCTGCATACGATATCAATCCAGGAGCGAAGTCACATCAATGCTTGCTTATAGACTCATACACTGAAGAGTCGGACATCAATGCTCTGCTCTCTGCAAGCGAGAGCTACATGCTTGAACAACAGGAGGCAAAAGATATTATTGAGGAAGTTCGAGCCGCCATCAAAGACTGGCGCAAAACCGCTACAGAACTACAAATACCCGCAAAGATATTGGAATCATATTCTATTCGTTGGGATGAACTATAAAAAGTTGCGCATTCTGCACGTTTTCCGTGAAAAATGTGTAACTTTGCAGCGCAATTGAAACATGTAGCGTACAGAGAGGAACTCGTTGAAATCCAGCGGGATAATACCTTCAGACGAGAAACTCTCAAATCGAGCAAAAAGGCGCGGTACAAGTCAAAACGGCAAGGCGTTAATTATCAAGCATTTGCACTTTCGCTTACTTTCGAAAAACTTTCGAAAAATAGCCATGTACCGATTAAATTCACTGAACGCTGATATTCAATTGATTGTCGATGTTGCGTGGAAAAGAAAACATACATCAAAATCAGTTTCTCGCCTCACCACAGGCATCGGGAAGAACTGGAGGCAGCACTCACAAGAGAGCGCACTGCCCTCACGGACTTTGCGCGGCAGATGTTTGCGTGGTATCCCGACGCCCCGAAGATGTGTACCACCGACAGTGTCGGCGACTACCGCAGCGGCTATCTGGGACAGACGCCATCGATGCTGTGGGACGAGCAGGCATACCGCGACAGCATCCGGGGCAACCAGAGCCGCACTGCTTTCGGCCGCATCAGTCTCTGGATCCATGAACTGCGGGAAATCCTGAAACTATCCCTGCGGAATCCCTGAACCATCCCTGAAAAACGGCCATTATCCCTGTCATCCGCAGTTTCTGCGGGCGGCAGGGATTCTTTCTTGTTTAGCGGTCGTAACTTTGCACCGTCAACGCGCTGACAAGGAAAAATTGAAGAATTAAAAAATTAAAGAATTGAAAAGTTATGAGCAAGAGACAGAATTTTATGCTGAGTCCGCATTTCAGTTATGAGGAGATGACCCGTTCCGACTGGGCGGAGAAGCACGGGGTGGACAACACGCCCGACGAACTGCAACTGGCAGGGCTGATCAACCTCTGCTGGAAGTTGGGCGAGCCGCTAAGGGAGGTGTTCGGGCCGATACATGTCAACAGCGGGTTCCGTTCGCAGGCGGTCAACGAGGGCGTCCACGGCGCAGTCAACTCGCGCGCGTGGTAGTAGGCGAAATGGGAAAATAACCCGCCTGTCCCGCTCATCCCACACGTAAGTTTTTTTACTTCCAGTGTGGGATAGGCGGGATGAGCGGGATGTTTTTGGCATAAGACAAGTACAGGAGAAGTGAAAAGTGAAAAGTGAAGAAGTGAAAAGTGAAAAGTGAAATGATAGGGATAATTAGAGAATGGCTGTGGGCACTCCTCGGCGAGTGTCGCCGCAGCAGGCGGGACAGTACGGCCATGGGGCGGCTGTCGTCGACGGCGGAGCGGATGCGCATCGCCAGGGGTGTGCGCGACTTCATGGAGCGGAACTACGACCTGCGGTACAATGTGATGAAGCAGACGGAGGAGTTCAGGCCGAAAAACCGGCAGGACGGTACCTGTGAAAATTACGACGGTCGTAATTTTTCTAACGACGGTCGTAATTTATCCAATGACGGTCGTAATTCGAGCAATGACGGTGCTGACTGGCGGCAACTCACCGACAGGGAGATGCGGCGGATAGCCATCGAGCAGATGGAACAGGTGGGCGTGGCATGGTCGGTGGACGTGGAACTCTACGTGCGCAGCGCACTCGTACCGCCCTATAACCCCGTGACCGACTACCTGGCGCAGTGCGGCGCGTGGGACGGGCGCGACGATCCCATCCGCAGGATGGCAACGCGCGTGCCTACCCGCTACCGAGAGTGGCCCGACCTGTTCCACCGGTGGCTGCTGGCGATGGTGGCGCAGTGGATGAACCTCTCGCGCGACTTCGGCAACAGTGTCGTGCCACTGCTCATCGGCGGGCAGGGCACCCACAAGTCCACCTTCTGCAAACTGATCCTGCCGCCCGAACTGCGCGAGTACTACATCGACGACGTGAAGATGGACAGCGCCGAGCAGGTGGAGCGGATGCTGGGTAGGATGCTGCTGGTGAACATCGACGAGTACAACGCCAAGACCCCGCGCGAGCAGGCGAAGATAAAAAGGATCCTGACAATGGCGGTGGCGAGGGGCCTGATTCTGATCAGTAAATTGAACTAAGAACTAAGAAGTAAGAATTATGAAGAAGAAAAGTTTGATTGAGGTGCTGGCGAAGGTGATAGTAGCCGCACTCACGGCATTTTTGACGGCCGTTACAACGACCAGTTGCATAGGTCACGGTCCCCTGCTCTAAGTGAAAAAATCCCCGAAAGTCGATGGACTTTCGGGGATTTTTCGTACCTTTGCCACCAAAACCAAAGACAAGACGAAAATGAAGAAACTAATTTTGATGGTAATGACCCTGCTGGTGACGCTCGGCGCACTGGCAGGGACAGGGATGGCGGAGTCACAAGACCTGCGAGTGACTCTTAAACATGAAGTGGCATCGCCCGACGGTCGCCTCCAAGTGACCGTGCTTTGCGACAACGGCCGACTGTTCTACGAAGCCACACTCGACGGGCAGAAGATGCTAGAACGCTCAGCCCTCGGACTGAAGACAAGCATCGGCGACCTGACGCGCGACCTGAAGTGGACGAGCCACATCCCCGTGGAGCCCGTCAGCAAGCAATACACGATGCGCGGCACCAAGGCATCGAAGTCAGACTACCAGGCCAACGCCTTGACGCTCACCTACGAGAACAAGGACAAAGTTGAGATGAGCGTAACCTTTCAGGTGAGCAACAACGACATCGCCTTCCGCTACACCATCCCAGCCCAGAAGATAGGCCGCAGGGAGATGAAGCGCGCCAGGATCCTGAGCGAACTGAGCAGTTTCAACTTCCCCGACGGCACCACCACCTTCATCTCGCCGCAGATCGGCCCAGAGACCGGCTGGGAGCAGACAAAGCCCTCGTATGAAGAAGGCTATTCTGCCGATGCACCCATGGCCGCTGCCTCGCAGTACGGGCACGGGTATATCTTCCCTGCCCTCTTCCACCTGCCCAACGGCTGGGCACTGGTGGCTGAGACAGGTGTAGGATCGAACTACTGCGGCAGTCACCTCTCCGACTATCAGGCAGGCATCGGCTACACCGTGGCCTATCCCGACGCGGGCGAGAACAACGGCTTTGGCTCCGATTTCGCGGCCATCCCCCTACCCGGCGAGACACCATGGCGCACCATCACCCTCGGCACGACACTGAAACCCATCGTGGAGACTACCATCAGTTATGACCTGGTGGAGCCGCGCTATGAAGCATCGACCGACTACAAACCCGGACGTTACACGTGGAGTTGGCTCATCTGGCAGGATAAGTCGATCAACTACGACGACCAGGTGAAGTTCATCGACCTCGCCTCGGCCATGGGCTTTGAGTATTGTCTGGTGGACAACTGGTGGGACACACAGATAGGACGTGACCGCATCGCAGAACTCTCGAGATACGCACAGTCGAAGGGCGTACACCTGCTACTGTGGTACAATAGCAACGGCTTTGCCAACGATGCGCCACAAGGACCGCAGGACTGCATGAACACCGCCATCGCCCGTGACCGGGAGATGAAGTGGATGCAGAGCATCGGCGTGAAAGGCATCAAGGTGGACTTCTTCGGCGGCGACAAGCAGGAGGTGATGCGACTCTACGAGGACATCCTCAGCGATGCCAACCGCTATGGGCTGCAAGTGGTGTTCCACGGATGCACCATCCCGCGCGGCTGGGAGCGGATGTACCCCAACTTCGTGGCCTCGGAGGCTGTGCTCGCCTCGGAGAACGTGTTCTTCAACGAGGGTGCCGCCATCAAGCAGCCCTTCGACCTCTGTCTGCACCCCTTCTGCCGCAACACGTCGGCCTCGATGGACTGGGGCGGTATCATCATGAACAAATACCTCGCACCTGACAACAAGAGCCGTCACCCGCGCCACACCACCGACATCTTCGAGATGGCATCGGGACTCATCATGCAGACCTCCGTGCAGTGCGTGGCCATGCAGCCGAATAACCTCACGGAACTGCCACAGTGGGAAATGGACTTCCTTAAGGCGCTACCGACGACCTGGGAAGAGACACGCTACATCGACGGCTACCCAGGCAAGTATGTCATCCTCGCCCGCAAGGCCTTACACGGACAGTGGTACGTCGCCGGCCTCTCTGCCGGGAAGGAACCGCTGACGCTGACTCTCGACCTGCCGATGTTCGCGGCCGGCGAGACGCTTAAATGCTACATAGACGACAAAAAGAGTGGCGAGCCCACGCTCACCACCCTTAAAATAGACAAGAAAGGCAAGGCTAAGGTAACCCTATTGCCCAACGGTGGGCTGATCCTGTGCAGATAAAACTGCCTGACGAGGGCCTACCACATCGAAGACTACCACCTCGTTAAATCCTCGCTTCAAGTATCTGCGAAGTACTTGGAGCGAGGGGTTTGTTTCTGAGAAGTAGCCAAGGGAATTACCGTTGACAAACACCTGCCCCCTGCCAAAGTTTTCCATATTCAGGTAGATGTTACCGCTCCGGCTGAACACCGCCTGAAAACGGTAATAGCCAGGCTTTCCCGATGTGTCGGGTGGAGCAAGACTGTCAAGGCTGTCAGCCGCTACGGTTTCAAGAGCCTTCGTAGCCGTGTCATAGCCATCGGGAATGGTCAGAATGGTCCACCGCCTCAAGTTCAAGGTCAGTTCATGACCATCGAGGTCAGCAGTAAGGATAATTGGTTCCGCAAGACCCACAAGGTCGTCAGCATTCTTACGCTCTATTGCATCAACTTGTATCTTCAACTCCTGTCCATCGTGGACGGACGGAAGTTCGAGGGTATGCCTGATGCGGTCTGTCCGACCTGCGAGTTCATCGTCGACAAACACCTGTGCATTGTCGTGGCAGGAGCCAATAGTGAGTATACCGGCCGTCTTCACCTCGGGCAACGTACAGACATAGATTATCGTACCGCTCTCCTGTCCCATCTCACTCATCGTGCGCAAGGGCGAATCCATCACTACACTGTCGGCACCAAAGAGAATCGGGGCAAAGGTTTTTAATTCCACCTTGCGGATTATGTCCTGAGCGACTGTCACCTTTGGCTTACGTAGTCGGATGCGACGGCGGCGCCCATCAGCCGTCTGTGCCACAGACAATAGCACCATCAAGAGTACGGCTATGGTTAGGATTCTTCTCATATCTTCGCTATTTTTCTTAACTTTGCTGCAAAGGTACGAAAAAATATTCGTATCTTTGCCACAAATTTGAAAATAAACGAATATAGAATGAAGATTATCGTATCACAGGAGATAGAAAGTGTCTGCCCGACCTTTGTGGGGGGCGCTGTAGAGGCACAGGTAGCGAACACGCCCTATTGCGCCGAACTATGGGAGGAGATTCACACTCTCGAAGAGCGGTTCCGTAGTGAACTCACGACCGAATCGCTGAAACAACTGCCCGGCATCGCTGCCACACGTCAAATCTATAAGGCCTGCGGCAAGGACCCGTCGCGCTACCGCCCTGCCAGTGAACAACTCATCCGTCGGATGCTACAAGGGAAAGAACTCTATCAGATCGACACGTTGGTAGACCTCGTGAACCTTGCCTCCATCGCCTTCGGATACAGTATCGGTGGCTTCGACGCAGACAAGTTCGTGGGCGACACACTGACACTGGGCGTAGGACGTGAGGGAGAACCCTACGAGGGTATCGGCAGAGGCTTCATCAACATCGCGGGACTGCCCGTCTATCGTGATGCCGAAGGTGGCGTGGGAACACCCACCAGCGACCATGAGCGGACGAAGATGACACTCAGCACCACCCACCTTGTGGTGCTCATCAACGGCTACGACGGCAATGAAACGCGTGTGACGGACAATGCCCGTTTCATCCAGGAATTATTAAAGAAATACTGCCACAGCGACGGTGGCAGTGTGACAATCTATCGTTAGACGGTAATCTCACCCGACCCTAAGCAGCGGTGGTGGTTCTCGTCATAGATGACGCAGAACTGCCCCGGTGCCACGCCATGAATCTTCTCCTTCGAATGGACGATGAACTCCGTCTCGCCCGTCCATTCCAAGACTGCAGGGTGATACTCGGGGGTGTGACGGATCTTGAACGTCACCTCACAAGGTGTCAGACACTTTGTGAGGAAATGGAAGTCACGCACAGCGAAGTCCTGTTTATAAGCCGTCTCGGGGTCATAGCCGTGAGACACGTAAAGAGTATTCTTCGCCACATCCTTCTTGACCACAAACCAAGGGCCACCGCCGAAACCCATCCCCTTGCGCTGACCGATGGTGTGGAACCAGAGTCCTTTGTGCTCGCCAATGCGCTTGCCCGTCTCCAACTCTATCACATCACCGGGCTGTTCGCCCAAATAACGGCGGATATAGTCGTTGTAGTTGATCTTGCCCAGGAAACAGATGCCCTGAGAGTCCTTACGCTTAGCATTCACCAGATGCTCCCGCTCAGCAATGATACGTACCTCGTCCTTCACATAGTGTCCAATGGGAAAGAGAGCCTTGCGGAGTTGCCAGTCAGTAATCTGCGCCAGAAAGTCCGTCTGGTCCTTTACGGGGTCTGGACTGGTGCAGAGCCATTTCTTGCCTTCGGCATCAATCTCCGTCTGGGCATAGTGGCCAGTGGCGATGAGGTTATAATCATGACCCTGCTTCTCATCGAAGGCTCCGAACTTGATCAGACGGTTGCACATCACATCGGGATTAGGCGTCAGACCTGCACGAACCTTGTCCATCGTGTACTTCGTTACCTGATCCCAGTATTCCTTGTGGCAGTCAATCACTTCCAACCGACAGCCATATTTACGCGCCACAGCAGTTGCCATCTCCAAGTCCTCCTCACTGGAACAGTCCCATTCTTCTTCCTCTTCAGGGCCTATCTTGATGTAGAAACAGTCTGGATGCAGACCAATTCTAGCGAACTCATACACCACGACACTACTATCCACACCACCCGAAAGCAGGACGGCAATCTTCTTGTCCTCTATCTCCGCTATATTCATATTTTATTCTATTTCGGTTCTACATGCACGACCACGTGCGTCTCTTCCCCATAACGCTCCCTCAGCAGATCCTCCACCTCCGAGGCCTTGTCATGTGCTTCTTTCAAAGGGATGTCGCCATCCACCAGAATATGCAGTTCGATGGCATAGTGATTGCCAATCCGTCGGGTACGCAAATCGTGCGGTTCCACCACATCTGGCAGGGAGGCCACCAAACCAAGAATCTCATCCTCTATTACATCGGGTAGTGACTGTTCCATCAGGTCGCCGATACCATCACGCAGCAAGTCGACAGACACCTTAACAATAAACACACCCACAATGACAGAGGCCACAGGGTCGAGTACCGTCCAACGCTGACCAAAAAAGATTGCGCCTCCGATACCCAATGCCGTACCTATCGACGAAAGGGCATCGCTGCGGTGATGCCAGGCATTCGCCTCCATGGCCTGAGAATTCAACTGACGGGCCTTGACCATCGAATAGCGATAGACACCTTCTTTCAGGAGCACAGACAATAAGGCCGCCCATAACGCCAGCATCCCCGGTGCCTCCAATTGTCCACCGTTGGCCCAGGCAATGATCTTCGTCATGCCACTATACACGATGCCTATGGCCACTGCCAACAAAGCCATGCCAATTATTGTCATCGCTAACGTTTCGTATTTCCCGTGTCCGTAATCGTGCGACTTGTCTTCAGGCTTGCCGCTGATACGGACAAACACCAATACAATCAGGTCTGTCACGAAGTCCGACAGGGAATGGATGGCATCTGCCACCATCGCGGCACTATGGCCCACGATACCAGCCACGAATTTGAAGAGCAGCAGAATCACATTCACTGCCCCTCCCACCAGCGTCACCTTATAGATTTCCCTGTTTCGTTCCATCGCTGCAAAGGTAGCCACTTTCCATGAGATACAAACGGGTAAACCTATAAAGATTGTTAAAATTTGAAGCAAATCCATTGTCAGACGAGAAAAAGTTCATATCTTTGCGATATCAAAATGATATCAATTCAATTTAATAATTAATCATTAGGAATTTAAAGATTATGGAAACAAAAGAATTTGCATTCAAAGGAATGGTGATGAACGGCTTCGTGATGCTGTTCTTCAATCTGGCTGTTCTAATCTTAGCCATCGTCGGTATCGTGAACAGTATCATAGAACTGGATCGCACAGACGGACAACAAGGGGGCTGGTTATTGGGCGGTTGTTGTCTGCTCATCCTTATTAATATAATAATGTGGTGCGGACACATGCAGTTGGAACCCAACGAGGCCAGAGTGACCACATGGTTCGGCAAGTATGCTGGTACCTTCGCCAAGACAGGATTCTTCTGGATCAACCCATTCTATGGTGCCAAGAAGGTCAGCCTCCGTGCCCGTAACCTCGATGCCGAGCCGATCAAGGTGAATGACAAGACGGGTAATCCCGTAATGATCGGTCTCGTGCTTGTGTGGAAACTGAAAGATACCTATAAGGCTCTCTTTGAAGTGGACACCCAGACGATGGCTGCGGCTCCCAACACCGTCGGATCAGACACTAAGGGACTCATGAATGCCTTGGAGAACTTCGTCCGCGTTCAGAGCGATGCCGCTCTCCGTCAGGTGGCAGGTCAGTATGCCTATGACGACGAGGACAACAAGGGCGAGAACGAGCCCACCCTGCGCTCCAGTGCCGACGAGATCAACCAGCAGTTGGAGGAGAAACTCGACGAACGTCTGGCCTTGGCTGGCATCGAAGTGGTGGAGGCACGTATCAACTATCTGGCATACGCCCCTGAGATTGCTGCCGTGATGCTCCGTCGCCAACAGGCCTCGGCTATCATCACTGCCCGTGAGAAGATTGTGGAAGGTGCCGTATCGATGGTGAAGATGGCACTCGATAAACTATCGAAGGATAACATCGTGGATCTGGACGACGACAAGAAGGCTGCGATGGTGAGCAACCTTCTCGTAGTGCTCTGCGGCGATGACTCTGCCCAGCCGGTAGTGAACACAGGAACATTAAACCACTAATTCATGGCTGAGAAGAGCACCAAGAGTTTTATCCTCCGTGTTGACGCTGAGACGATGAATGCGATAGAGGCCTGGGCTGCGGATGAGTTCCGCAGCACCAACGGCCAGTTGCAGTGGATCATCACCGAGGCCCTGCGCAAAGCCAAGCGTCTGCCCAAGAAAAAACAACAAAAAACAGAAGACAATGTTGAATAGAAAGAAAGCCTTACAATAGTTGCTGTACGTAAATTTCCCCCGATATGATGGAAAAGTTTGATATCAAAAAAGTAAAGGTGCATCGCACCACTTCGGCTACCGTCTTAGAGATTGCATTTGTCCTAATAGCAGTCATTGTTTGGGGACTGATTATTTGGATGGTTCATCTGGCACCCGACATCGTGCCCACCCATTTCGACGCTTCAGGGAAGCCTAATGCCTATGGCTCACCAGGAGGAGTCACGATACCTTGTATCATCATAACGATAGTAGCCATAGGCTGTATGGTAGTGGCTTATTTCCCACGATACATCAACATGCCAGTAAAGATCAGAAATATCCGTCAGGTGGGACTTACCATTACCAGTGTCCGAGTGGCAGGCATCACCCTGTTGGGGATGGCTCTGGCTATAGCATATACCATGCTGGGGATGACATCGCCATCACCCGTCCCCATTTTAGCAGTAGTAGGACTACTCCTTCTTGAGATCGTCATCTTTACGATTCTTATCCACAGGGCAAAATAACCGCTAATCCTGGAAATAGACCCGCTTGACGCGGTTGCTGACACCTGTCAGTACCTCGTAGGGGATGGTGTCGAGGACATCGGACAGCACAGTTACCGGTAGATGTTCACCGAAGATCTCCACCTGATCACCCTCATGGCAGTCAATGCCCGTCACGTCGATCAGTGCCACATCCATGCAGATATTACCTACATACTCCGCTTTCTGACCATTCACAAGACAATAGCAGCGACGATTGCCAAGATGTCGGTTCAATCCGTCGGCATAACCAATAGGGATAGCACCAATCACGCTGTCCCTTTCTAATTTCCCCTTGCGACTATAGCCCACCGTCTCACCCGCTGGCACATGACGCAACTGCAGAATAGTGGTTTTCAAAGTAGAGACAGTAGAGAGGATGTGGTTATCCCGAGGATCAACACCATACAAACCAATTCCCAGACGACACATATCCATCTGACGCTCCGGGAAATGTTCGATGCCCGCAGAGTTATCCATGTGACGAAGAATCTTATGTGTGAAGGCAGCCTGTAACTTCTGGCTTCCCTCTTCGAAGAGCGTGAACTGATGGGCAGAGAACGTATCGAAATCATCGCTGTCGGAACCAACGAAATGACTGAACACACTACGCGGGATGATGGCCTGCTGGTGCTTCAGACGGGCTATCAACTCATCGATATCGTTGACAGGATCGAAACCCAAACGATGCATGCCCGTGTCAAGTTTGATGTGTACCGGCCAGCCTGTGATACCCTCCTTACGCGCAGCCTTGATGAGAGCATCAAGCAGACGGAAAGAATAGACCTCCGGTTCGAGGTCATAGTCGAACATTGTCTTGAAGGCCGTCATCTCAGGGTTCATAATCATGATATTGGCAGTAATACCAGCCTTACGCAGTTCCACACCCTCATCGGCCACCGCCACGGCGAGATAGTCCACCCGATGATCCTGAAGGGTCTTACCAATCTCCACGGCACCAGCGCCGTAGGCATCAGCCTTGATCATACACACCATCTTGGTCTCTGGCTTCAGGAACGAGCGGTAATAGTTCAGATTGTCAACCACTGCATTAAGGTTCACCTCAAGTATCGTCTCATGCACCTTTTGCTCCAGTTGTTCCGTAATCTGGTCGAAACCGAAACAGCGTGCTCCCTTCAACAGGATTAGTTCATTACGCAGAGCGTTGAACACATCACTCGAAAGGAGATGCGACACATCCTGGAAGAACTGTTTGTCGCTAATCTGTATCCTGTCTGCCTGAGCAGAGAGTTCCGGGCCAATGCCGATAAACTTCTGTATGCCTCGCTTCACACAGAGATCCGAGACCTGAGCATATAGTGCCTCTGGCGAAATACCTGTCTGGTACATATCACTGAGCACGATGGTCTTCTTGAGTGGCGCATGACTACCTGTCTCTATCCTTCGGTTCAAGAAGTCGAGGGCAATGTCGAGAGAGTTGATGTCAGAGTTATACGAGTCGTTCACAAGGATACACCCTCGCTGTCCCTCCTTCACCTCCAGACGCATGGCAACAGGTTCCAACGACGGCATACGCTCAGCCAACTGTTTCGGTGTCACTCCAAGATACAACGCTGTGGCGGCGCAGGTGATACAGTCCTCTATCGAGGCCTCATCACTGAAGGGAATATCGAAAGCCCCGTCCTTGCCCTTATAGCGGAAGGATATGGTCTTTCCTTCTATCGCCTTCACATACATCGCCACCTGTTCGTCGCACTGCGACCACGCAATCTTCTCGCCCTTGTATTGCATCCGACGGATACAACGACTCACAATATCGTTGTCAGAACAGTAAATCATCGCCTGTGTGTCGTGCATCAACTCGAGTTTCTCCATACACTTCTCCTCCATCGAACGGAAGTTCTCCTGATGAGCCGCACCCAATGAGGTGAATACACCCACAGTGGGCTGAATGATATCCCTCAGAGCCATCATCTCTCCAGGCTCGGAGATACCGGCCTCGAAGATACCCAACTCCGTCTGTTCGTTGAGTAACCATACCGAAAGGGGTACGCCTATCTGTGAATTGTAACTCTTCGGCGAGCGCACAATCTTCTGTGAGGGCAGGAGCACCTGATAGAGCCACTCTTTCACCATCGTCTTGCCGTTGGAACCCGTGATACCCACGATGGGGATATCGAACTCGTCGCGATGACGCTCTGCCAATCGCTGTAGTGCAGCCAACGGTGAAGGAACAATGAGAAAATTGGCATCTGTCATGCTCTCCACCGAACCATTGGGACAAAATTCCATAATGCCTCTCGACTCTGCCACGAAGTTACGTACACCTCTGCGATAGAGGTCACTGATATACTTATGCCCATCGTTGCGCATTGACTTCAACGCGAAAAAGAGCGTCTCCTCCGGAAAACAAAGTGAACGACTGTCTGTCAGCAGCCATCCTATCTGCGCATCGGCCGTTCCGATACGCCGTGCGCCAATCAGTGTTGTGATTTTCTCTATTGAATAGTTCATATTTCTTTTAATACTGGATATTTCTCTTGAAGTTCTTTCAGACGAGACTTGGTCTGTTCCTGAAAGCGACGGTATTCGTCAGATTCAGGATCAAAGGGTTTGTGATTCAGAGCCTGTTTGATGGGGCGCCACTCTTCGAGAAAGGTCTTGGCCTCGTCGGAGAAGTAGATTTCTACCAGACGCTCCCAGATATAATCTACCGCCTGCTGGGAAGGGTGCAGCATATCCTCCTGATAGAAACGGTAGTCACGCAGTTCGTCATTGATAATCTCGTAGGCGGGGAAATAGGATATCCTAGGGTTCCTAGGGCTCCTAGGATTACTAGGATCGCCTAGGATTTTCCTAGGATTGCCTAGGACCTTCTCCACCGCAAGGAGGAGCGTCGCCTTGGAGAGTTGAGAGCCGTGATAACCATACTTACGGTATCGGATAGGACTCACAGTCAGGACAATATGTATCTCTGGATTCATCTGGCGGAGAATGTCGATGGCCTGCTGCAAATAACCGGCACATTCTTCTACCGAGAGTTCTTCCTCCGTGAAGAGTGACTGAGGGCGCTTCTGACAGTTGTCCACAATCTCTCCCGTCTCTTTCAGACGATAGACATGGTTTGTACCAAGTGTGAGGAAAGCGTTTTTTGCGGATTGCTGATTCGACGGAACAGCCGACGGAACGGAAGAATACAGGCGCGCGATGGTATGAAGAATAGAGGCGGGGTTATACATCACGCCGTAGGGATTCGCCATTGCCCGGAACTGCTCTTCCTGAAAGCGCCGTCCGATCTCCGCAGCGAAACACGACCCCACAAAGAGCATCTCTTCGAAAGGCCTGATCCTAAACCCCGGCTCCGGTATATCCACAATCGTCCTGAATTCCATTATTCACGCTTCACTTTTCAACTTCTACTTATCTGTAGTCCTGTTGTCGAGAGCGACATCTCCACAAAACGGGCATTCTGGTTCATCCGTTGTTCTGTCAGTATCTGCTTAATCCTCGCAGCCGCCTCGGGATCCTTGGCTATCATATACAGGTAACCACCACCGCCTGCCCCCGGCAACTTATAACCGAGACACAAGTCATCGATGAGGTCAGTCAACGCGGCCACTGCTGGAGGATTAGTCCCACTGTCGAGCATCTGGTTCTGTTGCCAGGTCTTCCTGACGAGTCGTCCCATCTTCTGGAAATCATTCCGCTGGATGGCTTCATACATAGTCATCGTGTGTTCTTTCATTTCGCGCAACAGGTGCAATTCTTCGTGGTGATTGAGGAACATCCGTCGCACGATCTCAGCCAGGATCTGTTTGGCGGTACGGGTGATACCCGTATAATATAATAGGTGGCAGGCCTTGTATTCGGGTTGTGTCCAGATATCATTAGGAAGCCAACGCACCTGGGGACTCTGGTCAAAGCCGCGACCCGTCTGTAATAGTTTCACGCCACCGAGAACGCCGCCAAACTGATCCTGCCAGCCACCACCCGTAGTGAGCATCTGTTCCAGCATTAGGGTACGATGACCGATCTCGTTCTTGTCCCATCCTAAGCCACAGAAATCACTCAGTGCACCCAGAACAGTAGCCGCGAGGATACTCGACGTACCCAAACCACTCCCCGCAGGGATGGCAGAGAGCAGTGTAATCTCGATACCAGAGCCGAAGGCCTGCAATTGGGATGATAAGGAGTGTGCATCATTCCTCACTCCGAATTCCTCATCCCTCATTTTCCCAAAGCCCGCCAGTACAAGCGCCGCCTTAGGAATGGAGAACGGTGAGCCGACATGCATGAAATCCGTCAACTGCTCATTGGTCTCTACCACCTCCATTGCACCGAGGTCGATGCTCCGGAGCACGATGCGGTATTCTCCTGAGGGCTTGATATATGCCTGAAGCGGAGGCTGTCCATTGAGTTCGATGGCAAAGTTGATGACGTTACCACCCTCCATCAGGCAGTATGGCGGAGTGTCTGTCCAACCTCCAGCAATATCGATGCGCACAGGACTGCGTCCCCAGACGATCTGGTCGCTGCTGACACAGAGGGACGGTTCTTTTGGATCAATGTTGCCTGCCCCCAAAGAACCGTCTCTCTGTGTCAGACCCTGACGAAGAAGCGCGAATGCCTTGTCGCTCTCACCACGGAACATGGCGTTGTGGATACGCGTCATCAATGGTGCATCCTCAGGAAGTGCCTCCGGCAGTGGTATCTGGTATTTCTGGAATGTCTCGACGGCATCCGCCAGATCGAGTTGATAGAACACACTGTGCCGCCAGTTCTTCGCCATGGCACGCCAGTTCTGTTTCCTGAACGTCTGTCGCTGGCTAAACAACCGTCTCAGATTGGCACGCTCTGCCACCTTGTTGCTGTTGAGGGGTTCATCGATACGATAGCGGCGCGTTTCATAGTCTTTTTCGCCCACAGGCACCACGTCGATACACTCGCCTGGTTCCAGAGTAATCTCCCAGTCGTTTTCAGGCACGCCCGTCACCACATTGTCGTGCGTCAGATGCCACTTTGGACCGATAAAACTGTTCTCTATCCAGATGTTACTATTCTCCTCAGTGAAGGGAATCTTCGTGATGGCATTCTGCACGAAGATAGAGGGATGGGGCTTGCGATCCAGATGCATGATCTCTCGTTGGTCATTGACGAGGTTCTGGAGTCGCAGCGTCGAGGAGATGATCTCCTTTGACGTACCGAAATGATAAAATTCCCCACCGTTCAACGGCACGATAGCGACGTTCAATGCCCGCAATTCGGGATCGTCGAGAGTCGGTGTGGTGCCGAGGGCACAGCCGAACTCGGAATAGAGGTCGTATTCTTTTCCATTGCTGCGATGCATCAGCAGTGCAACAGCCTTATCACTTAAAAGCCAGACACCGATATCCGTCATGTAGAAATGGTCGCGCTGGAGGTCGGCGAGTGTCTGTACGGAAGGTTTCTGGAGCATCTGTTTCAGTACGGAGGGCGTGCGACGATCACTGACGAACACCCCGTGGTTCTTTGCCACAGAGGCATCCAACCACAGCCCGTAACAGACCACATCCGCCTCGGGAATCGACAGCAAAGGCTGGGTGGCACGGATGAGTACATCGCCGCTGACCACCATCGTATGGATGCTGTCGGGTGCCATCTGCATCATCTGCTCATATAGCGGCAACTGTACGCTGAGCAAATCCTGTGACAGACGCTGTCCCCTCTCCCACCGGAATACTGGCAGGGGCATCAAGACCTTTCCCGATACCGCATAACTGGGCAGACGCTTGCTCTGTCCGCCGGCATGGATCAGGATGCGCTTCTCCTGCGAAAGCCACGCTTCGAAATCAGAACACGCTTCACTTTTCACTTCCCCCTTTTCATTTCTATATGCTTCCTGCAACAGCCACGCCGTGCCGCCACCACTACCCAGCCGATGCCCCACAGGGTCACAGGTGCAGAAGTATTCCTCACAGGGGAGTCCCGTCACTTCATGGAACACGCCCACCAGATTCGGCGGCAACGACAACAGTTTCTTCATTGGATATTGAACATTATTTCTTGCGGCGGCGGTATTCCATGAAGATGGCGCCGAGCAGCACAAGGATCAGAATACCGTAGGCTGTATAGGCGACGGCCTCGGTGGTATCCACCGACTTCGGGAAGAAACTCAGCACCACCTCGTGCTTGCCGGGCTTCACATTCAGGGCACGGAGGATATAGTCCACACGTCCCAATTCGGCAGGCTCCCCGTCGACGGTGGCCGTCCACCCGGGATAATAAATCTCTGAGAACACGATAACACCACCTTTGCCGGAGTTCACGTCGTACTTCAACTGGTTCGGTTCGTAGGACGTAATGGTCACGATGCTGGCCGTATCCTGTTCGACAGCCTCACCGAGTTGCTCCTTGAACTTCGCATCGGCCACAGCCTCATGACGCAGGTTTATCTGACCCACGCCATCCATCTCCTCATTGGCATTCTGCACGTATCTGATCTTATCAACAAACCACGCATTGCCGTAGGTATAAGGATTCTGCAACGGCACAGTCTGTCCGCCTTGCAACGGGAAAATGATGTACTTCGTATTGAGCATATTGAGCACGGGGAAGATACTATCGCCATTCACCTGCGTCATATCACCGCTGGCGAGTGCGACAGCCTCCGAGAGTCCTTGCATCTCCGGTGAGATATACTGTTCGATCATCTCCTGATAGCGGCGCAGTTTGGCAGCATGATAGCCGCCAATACTCTTATGGTAATAGGAGGTCTCGTTCTCATTGAAGGTGTTCGACGCGAGGTTCAGCACACGGTAGTCAAGACTCTTATCGCGCAGGATCTGCTCGTCGGTCTGCGTCATCTGCTGCGGAGCGTCACGCTCACTCTTCGGCACGAACATCTCGTCATTGAGGTAACGTTTGTTGACATGCCACAGGTCGCCGAGACAGATCACCAGAAGAATCGCAATCGTATACGCCCTCTTCAACTTACCATAACAGAACGCCAGGAGGACGCCCGTACCCACCAGGATGATATAGAACGAACGCAAAGCATCGCTCGTAAACATCGCCTGACGCATCTCTGTCAGGTTGGCCATCACAGGCTGCAGATATTCGCCGGGAAGACCCTGCAAGGCCTGCATTTCGCTTGTGGAGATATAACTGCCAAAGAACACCGTCGGCATCAGCGAGAAGAGCAGGGCGATGCCACCCGTCAACAGGAAACTGACAATCAGCGGCATCTTCAACTTCTCCCATTTCACTTCTCCACTTATCACTTCTTTCAGTGCCAGCATTGCCAACAGGGGGATGGTAAACTCGGCAATGACGAGTATCGATGCCACCGTCCGGAACTTCGCATACATCGGCACATAGTCGAGAAAGAAGTCCGTCAGTCCCATGAAGTTCTTACCCCACGACAACATAATCGACAGCACGGTGGCTGCCACCAACGCCCACTTCACCGGTCCCTTCACGATAAACAGCCCCAAAACAAACAGGAACATCACGAAGGCTCCTACGTAAACGGGACCGCTGGTACCGGGCTGCTCGCCCCAGTACTGCCCTATCTGATCGTAGATGGCCAGGAAATTATTATCTGCCTTCTCCATCGCCGTCTCATTACGGCTCAAGGGGATCGAGGCACCACCCTTCGTATTCGGCACAAGTAATGTCCACGTCTCACCGATACCGTAACTCCACTGCGTAATATAGTCGCGTTCCAGACCACTGCTGGTCTGGTTGGCCGAGTTTTTCTTCACCAATTCACTCTTGCCTCGCATCGACTCCTGGCCATACTGCCACGTGTGATACAGGTTCGAGAGGTTCAGACACACGCCGATGACTGCCGCCGCCAGACAGACGCCAGTCGCCTTCGCAAAGCGCAACAGTTCCTTTTTCTGCAATGCCTCCACGAACCACGCGATAACCAAAAACAGTATGATAAAGAGGTAGTAATACGTCATCTGCACGTGGTTGGCGTTAATCTCAAAGGCCGTGAAGATGGCCGTCACGATAAAGCCCCACAGGTATTTCCCCCGGTAGGCCAGCACGATACCCGCAATCATTGGCGGCAAGTAAGCCAATGCCCACACCTTCCAGATATGTCCGGCGGCGATGATAATCAGGAAATAGGTGCTAAACGCCCAGAGCACAGAACCCAGTGCTGCCAAATGCTGACGGAAGTCAAACGCCCTCAGCAGAATATAGAAGCCCAACAGATAGGCAAACAAATACCACACATTCTCCGGCAGCCACAAATGGTAGGCATTGATGGCCAGCCCCAACTTGTCCGTCGACTTATACGACGGGGCTGTCTGATACGTCGGCATACCACTAAAGAGAGCGTTCGTCCAACGGCTCCGCTCTCCCGTCTTCTGCAAATATTCGATACCTTCCTGTCCGGCACCCCTTCCTGCCGAGGCATCATGCCGATAGAGGATGCGTCCCTCAATGTCGGCGGGGAAGAAATAGGCGAAGGCCAAAACTACGAACAACAACACTGCCAGTACATCGGGCAGCCACTTCTTTAACATATCCATAACTTGCAAGTTTCTTATTCTGCGTGCAAAGATACGAAAAATCCCCGAACTGCCAAAACAATTCGGGGATTATTCTCATAGTGGGAGCAATGTCACTGTGCCATCGACTGGAGTAGTTGCTCGGTGTCAATCTGCAACTTCTCATCAACGATGCGGAACACCAGCGAAGCCTTCTTACCGTTGGTCGTGGTAGCCGTGATGGTGAACTCCCCGTCAGGGGCATCTTTTGTCACCGCCACGATACCAGAGTTATTGACAGTAGCACGCTTCTCGTCGCTCGAAGTCCAGGTGATGCCGCGACTTGTGGTATTGTCGGGGAAGAACACAACGAACAGTTGCAGATATGTGCCGGTAGTGACAATGCCCATACCGGGATAGAGACCGTTGATGCCAAGAGCAATCTTTTCAGCCTCCACGATGAGGAAGGTCGGCGTATAGGCCGTGCGGTAACTGCTGCCGTCGGCCTCAATGTCGAGGGCGAAGGCATAGCCCTTCTGGGCAGCGAAACCCGTCGGTTTGACACTGAGACTCAGCAGTCCGTCAGCGGTAGTGGCATCGGTGATGGCCAGCGATGCCGTCGTGGCACGAGTCATCACCACTTCCTCGCCGACAAGACTCATAGCATCCTTATGCTCAACAAGATAAGTTCCCACAGCGGCGGGCTTCACCTGGTAGCGCAGTGTCTGAGCCTGATCGTTCTTCACGCCGATCTGTCCGTCGAAATAGTCAGGCACATAGACGATGCTCTGCACGCGGTCGCGCACCTTCTTGAAACTATCGAAGACAGGCACTTCACAGGTCGTACCATCGGCAAGTGTGAGGGTCACGGCATCCGTCCCTACGGTTACACTCTTGAAGAAAGAATCTCCGTCTTCACCACGTTCGCCAGGTTCACCTTTTTCACCATTCTTGATGGTCACAGTCTCACCATTGTTGAAGGTCAGGACATATCCGTTCTCAATAGGCGTGATGCTGACCACATAGCCACCGTTCTCGATGGCGTTGATAATCACTTCCTGATTGTTGATGGTTGTCTCCTGGTTGTTGATAGTCTGCTCGAGTTTGTCGATGTTTTGCGTCAGTCTATTGATGTCGTCGTCATAATCCGAGCAGGCTGTGTTCACGATACCAGTACTTGTCACCATGAGTGACAGCACCAGTGTTTGAATCATGTTCTTTTTCATATCTTTATCTTTATTTATTGTTATTATTTGATGATGACTTTCACTCCATTCCGTATATAGAGTCCGTTCTTCGTGGGCTTGCCGTCCAGTTTCTGGCCGTCGATGGTGTACCATTTCTCGTCGACTGCGTCAGCGCCGTACCAGATGGTATTGATACCGGCCGACTCATTGTCCACGCTGATGCCCAGACTACGGGCCATGGATGGGTTGCTCTTGCGCAGCACGGCCTTACAAGGACTCACCGAGGTGTTATCGGTGGGCTGCAACTCATGGAACGTATTGCTATACAATATATAGTACTCTGTCGGGATGAAGTGTGTTGTGATAGTGGCAGGCACCAGTTCATTATCCTCGTAACTATGGGCATCCTCCGTGGGAGGTGTCATACCGGTAGGACGATCGGCACTCGGCCAGGCCCTCAGGTTGTAACCATCAAGATCGCCACCCATCATTACGCCATTGTTTGCCTTGACGATGATACGATCCTTACCTTCCACATTGGTGGTTGTCTCCTTGATGGCTCTGGCAGCAACGGCCGATAGACCGTCAGCCTGACAGACATAGGCAGTTAGAGACTCAGGCATCACGATGTCCACGCCGCTGGAGAAAGTCCAGTAGTGGGTCGTCGGTTTTACGGTGGTCATCACCTTGCCAGCCTCGTACTCGGCCTTCAGACCAATGCACAGCGCATAGTCATCAAGCAAGGGAAGCGACGTGTGTATCCAGGCGGTCGTGCTCTCCGTCTCATCGAGTCGGAAGGCATGTGAGGACACGTTGATAATCTCCTCAGTTTCTGGCATATAAACATCGGTCACAGGCACACTGCCATCGGTCACGATGATGTCGTTACCCACACCGTAGATATTGCCCGTCGTACCGTCATAATCTTTCAGTGTGGCAGGGATATAGACACTCACGCTGACGGGATTTTCAGCAGTTGCGTCAGCAGGCTTGACGATGTCCACGTGGTCAATACGTAATGTACCATCGGGCATCAGGGTCAAATAGGCATCGTTGTCCACCAGTTCGTTCGTGTCGTTTCTCCGCACCTCGATACCGCTGTGCTTACGGTCAATGGTTCCTACAGGCAGGATACTGGCGGTGGTAGTGGTCTGGTTACCGGCATCAGCCAACACATAATTGCCGACGCTCGTGCCACCAAGGGTCAGTCCGCTGATGATGACTGTCTTGTTATTGCCTACCTCGGCATCCTCGAAGGCACCCGTAGCCGCCACGGTCAGGTTGTCTCCCGCCACGAGACCCTCAAACACAGCATTACTCAGCACCAAGGTAGCGGCGGTCGTACCATCATAGTTCTTGTCATGGGCGGTGATACCGCTCACGGTCACCGCTCTCTTGTTGATCGTCAGATCGGCACCCGTGTAGTTGATGATGTAGTTGGCGGTGGCCGCCAGCGTACCCTGCGTGATTGCATAGGTTCCGACATCTTCGCCATCTTCACGTGACAGGTCGCCCGTCATGACATCCGTCCCCACAAGACCCGTGACGGTGTAGGTCAGGACGGGGTCGGTCTTGCCGTAGGTCTTGCTCACTGCATCGGCGGTGATGAAGAGTGACTTCATATTGATGACATAGCCAGCGGTGGTATTGCCGCTGAAAGAATAGTTGCTGCCGACCTTGCCGGAGATGACTACACTGTAACTGCCGGCATTCACGGACTCGGTAATGTCGGCATCACCCTGTCGGTACCCTACCGAATACTCTGACGAGGGGATCTCACTATTGTCGGACTTCATCACCAATTTTACCGTCGGCTTCTGGTCTTTGCCATTGTAGGTAAACTCAGTAGGAGTAACCACGATCTTGGCTGTGGCTGTCGGGTCGTCGTCACCGCCGATAACCAATATCTTACCACCGACGTTCAGAATACCAGACTTAAAGGTAATCGTATAGTTCGATGAGGTCAGGCCACCAGGGATAATATAATATGTGCCCTTGGGACTGGACGTCGTGTAGGCATCGCCAGTTCCGTCGGCCTTGCTATTGTAACTGAAAGTCAAGGTCCCGCCCAGCACCCCGGCAGTCTCACCGTTCACGAAGCCGCTGTAACTCACGCCGTCATTCGATGCCTCACCACCGTAGTCAATACTCTTATCCTTCGCTGTCACTGTCAGCAATGCCTTAGCGATGGTCAGCGTGGCACCTGTATAGTTGATTGTGTAGTTGGCCGATGCGGACAGCGTGCCCTGCGTGATGGCGTATGTGCCTGCGTCCTCGCCGGACTCGCGCGCCAGGTCGCCCGTCAGCGCGTCCGTACCCACAAGTCCCGCGGCGGTGTACGTCAGTGCCGGGTCGGCCTCGCCGTATGTCTTCTCCTTGCCGTCTGCAATGACGGTCACGGGCTTAGGCGTGATGGCGAATGTGACGGTCTTCGTCCCGGAGTACCCCCCGACGCCTGTCACGGTGATGGTGGCCGTACCCACATTCACGTTCCCGGTGTACGCAAGCGTGTAGTCGGTATTCTCGGTGAGCACTGAGGTGCCTTCCTTCACAGTCGGAACGGGCCTGATCTCACTGCCCGTATAGACGTAACTGTCGGCGATGCCGCTCACCTCGAACGTGCTGGCACCCTCTGGTATGATGCTGAACTGTGCCTCGGCATAGCCGCTGTAGTTGGAGTCATCGTTTGCTGTGACCCTCACGGTATAGTCGCCGACTGTCGTCTGCGTGTTGCCACTGACAGTGTATGCGGCGGCGGGCACGTCGAGCGTCCCGGCCTTCACGGCGGTGACGTTGACGGTCTGTGCCTTGCCGGTATATGTCAGCGTGGTGTTGTCGAGCGTCACGGCGGTGATGGCGGCCTTCGCGATGGTAAAATCTTTGGTGGCTGTATTGCCGAGATAGTGGCCTGCGGCGGCAATGGTAGCCCGCACGGTATAGTCGCCTGCCTCTGTGGGCACAGTAGCCTGATAAGTACCATCGGCTGCGCCCTTCACCTTATAGTCATAGGTAACGGTACCGTTTCCTGGATTTCCCGTCACACTGGGTGCGTTGGCGGCAGCGCCATAAGTCCATCCCGTGATATTCACCACAGGCGTGATGGCGGTGCAGGCCGTAAACGCAGCCTCCACATAGGCGCCGTAGCCATTCTCCACGTTAAAGGAGTAGGTTCCCTTACCTATAGCATCCACAGATACAGCGGTCACGGGGTAAGTCGTCCCGTCGAGATCTGGGGTCCTGGTACGTCCCTGCGCTCCCAAGGCCGTCCGCGTCACAGTGATGTCAGAGACCGTTATATAATAACCCGTAGCGGGTGTGACGGTCAGTGTGACGGTAGCCGCCCCTGCAGGAGGATTGGCATTGTCGGGTGTCACGGTGCCGTTGGATATCGTTCCAAACGCGATACGGTCAGTCTGTGCCCATGCGCCGCTACAGACGGCGACGATCAGGGTGATGATGCTTATTATTCTTTTCATAATCATTGTCCTCCTTTCTTATTTGATGACCACTTTGTGACCGTCCTTGATATAGAGGCCCTTCTTCGTTGGTTTACCATTGAGTATGCGACCATTCAAATCATACCAGTTATCTTCTGTCTCGACATCGTCGAACACGATGGTTCTGATGCCTGTGCCGTCACCGCCGATAATAGTCAGGCAGCGGGCACCGGCCGCATTGCCGAGAACGGTCTTGGGCAGATAGGCATGTCCCTTGCCCACGCTGCTCACGCCCGCCAGTTCAAACTGGTCGTTGTAGAGCACGTAGTCCTTGTATGTCTGGATGTCAGTGGCATCCGTAGCCGAACCTTGCAACAAACTCGTTGGCGGCGCAGCCGTACCGTCGTAGGCATAGCCACGATAACTATTCACCATCTTGTCAGCACGTTTCAGGATGATGCCCACGCCTTTGGCCACAAATGGTGCCACCTCCGTGTTCACGGTTGTTCCGCTCACGCCGCTCACCACATAAGCCTCCAGACCGGCTGGAATGGCCAGATCTTCCTCGGCCACGAAAGTCGCCCACTCGTTACCGTCGGCGAAGATGCCGTCGAGGGCACGGTAGATGACCAAGTTGGCACCTGTGAAGTTGATGGTATAGTTGTCGCTGGCCTTCAGCGTACCCTGACTGATGGCGTAACTGCCTACAGCCTCACCAGCGATGCGGCTCAGGGAACCGGTCAAAACGTCGGTCCCCTTGAGACCTGTCACACTATAGGTCAGTTCAGGATCATCAGTGCCGATGGCTTTCTCCAGGGCATTGACGTTAATGGTCAGTACTGCAGGAATGATGGTTTGGTAACCGTCGGTGACGCTGAATGTCACTTTGCTGAAGTTCGCACTGATATTGGCAAACTGTCCCTCTGACAATCCCATATAGGTCGTACCCTTATAGGTCTGTGCTGCGCTGGCCGTACCGCTGAAGGTGAAGTCAGTCTGTTTGTAGAGATCGTTGCTGAATGTGACGTCATAGCCGGTGACACGATGCTCCGTACCGTCATAGACCGCCATGTCGTAATGCCCTTCGATCGTCACGGTGGCCGTGATAGGATTGATAGTCTGGTAACCGTCGGTGACGTTGAACGTCACAGTAGTGAAATCAGTATTGGTATTCGTGAACTGCGCTGCATTCAGTCCCATGTTCGTCGTACCGGCGTCGGTGCGGGCGGCCTCTGCCGTGCCGCTGAATGTGAAGTCAGTCAACTTATAGAGCGGGTTGCTGATCTCCACGTCGTAGCCGCTGACGGTGTGCGCCGTGCCGTCGTAGTCAAGGGTATTACTGTGGCCGGTGATGGTCACCACCACGTCTGTCACCGCGGTAATGGTCTGGTAGCCGTCAATCACCGTGAAGGTCACGGGATCGAAGTTCGGGCTGTTGTTCGCAAACTGTTCTTTAGCCAGTCCCATCTGGGTCGTACCCTCGTCGGTGCGCTTGGCCTCAGCCGTGCCGCTGAAGGTGAAATCGCCCTCCTTATAAAGCACATTACTGAATGTGACGTCATAGCCAGTGACGCTATGCTCATTACCGTCGTAGGTCGTCGTGTTGTTATGACCAGTGATGGTCACGGCAGCAGCAATCGGACTGATGGTCTGATAGCCGTCGATGACGTTGAATGTCACGGAGAAGTTCGTGTTTGTATTTGTAAACTGCGATTCGTCCAGTCCCATCTGAGTCGTACCTGCGTCGGTGCGGGCGGCCTTGGCCGTGCCGCTGAAAGTAAAGTCACTCTCCGTGTAGAGCGGGTTGTTGATCTTTACGTCATAGTCGCTCACACTGTGTTCCTTGCCATCATAGTCAGTAGTATTGCTGCGACCTATAATCGTCACGATCACGGCATCAGGCGGGGTGATGGTCTGGAAGCCGTCGGTGACGTTGAACGTCACGGTACTGAAGTTATTATTCGTATTCGTAAACTGTTCTGCCTTCAGGCCCATGGTTGTCATACCTACCTCTGTACGCTTGGCCTCAGCCGTACCACTGAAGGTGAAGTCCGCCTCCGTATAAAGGGAAGTGGAAATCTCGACATTGTAGCCGCTCACACTGTGCTCCGTGCCATCATACACCGTTGTATTGTTGTGGCCTGTGATGGTCACGATGGCGGTAATGGGCGAAATAGTCACAGTAATCATGGTGCGGGCCGGGGCGGTATGATCGCCATCGGGCGTCACCTCATAGTACACCTCATAGGTGCCGGCATTGGTGCCCTGCGGGATAGCCGTCAGCGGTGTGGTGCTGGTTGCACTCTCGTAGAACACGACGTCAGCCGCCGTTCCCGTGGCACCGTTGGTAATTGCCCCGATGGTCACGAGGTCCTGTGTCGAACCGTCGTAGGTGCGGTCATTTGCCGTGACGACGGCCGAGGCGGCTGTCGAAGCATTGATGATCAACTTACCCGTTTTGTACGTGATGTCGTAGTTAGCAGTCACGTCGGTATCGCCGATCTTGACAGTGGCAGCACTGGGCGTGATCGTGCCGGAGGTCGTCACGCTGGTCGTCGACTGTGTCAGGGTGACGGATGTAAGCGTATGTCCTGCCACCAGTCCCTCCGCCGTCACCTGGTCCGTGCCCTGTGTGATGGCCGTGCCGAAGTTCACGCTCTGGTCCTTGGCCGTGATCGTCAGTGCTTTCTTCGTAATGCTGAAAGAGGCCGCAACCGTACCGAAGTACTTGCCCTTACCCGTGACGGTAACGGTGGCAGTATTGGTGCCGACATTCACATTATTCATATAGCCGACGGTATAATCCGTACTGGCGACAAGTGTCGTACCGTCGATCTTAACGGTGGGTGCCGGTGTCTGAGCACTGCCATTATAGAGATATGGCCCGACAGGCAGTGTCACTACAGCCTGACGGAAAACTGCCGTCACATAGACATCGTAGCCCTCTGTCGGCATCGTGAACGTATAGGTGCCATCACCATTGTTCGCCACATCGATAGTATACATGGGGATGGGTTCACGCGTTCTCCCCTCAGCATTTCCGCCGTCAACGTATGCCTTCACCGACAGATCGTCGAAGCAAAGGAAATAGCCGGCATCGGGTGCGGCGGTCAGTGTCACTTTGGTACCGCTCACCGCTTTCGTGATGCTGCCGTGCGTCAGACCATCGTCGATGGTCACGGTCGCACCCTGTGCTGTCAGGCTTGTCAACAGCAGCAGGGTGGCGACAATTGCTTTCATTGTATGTTTCATAACAAATCGTATAATCCGTTAAATTCTAATGGTTACTTGATCACGGTCTTCTTTCCATTATAGATGTAGAGACCCTTCTTCGTCGGTTTGCCGTCGAGTTTCCGCCCGTTCATGTCGTACCACGTCCCTTCTGTCATCATTGGATCGTAGTAGATTGTGCTGATGCCGCTGGCCTCACCTGTGCTGATGTTCAGGGCACGGGCACCGGCGGCATCATTCAGCACCACGAAGCAGCGGTACTGCGGGATGATGCCTTCGCGGCTCCACACGAACTGGCTTTCACCAGCAACGAGACCACTCTTAAGGACAAACACCTCTCCGCCAATCTGAAGGACGTTGATACCGCTGGCTGTGGTCACGCCCACGAACTCCTTACAACTGCTAAAGTTCTGGGGCTCGCCCTTCCTCAGTCTGAAGGTTCCGCCTGTCTCAACTTGCAGAATCATCGGCACATCCTTTCCGATGGCCTTCTGCTCTGTGATCACCACGCCGCGCTCCTTGCTCACCTCAGTCACAGTGAAGGCTTTCATACCGGTGGACAACTGCAGGTCGAAGGGCGAGCAGAACGTCATATAACCAGCATTAATCGTCATGACATACTCGATGATAAGTGTGCCTGGTGCATAGTTAATGTCATAATTGCCCGTCACGTCGGTGTCGCCGTTCTTAACCACAGCGGCACTGGCGGTAATCTCACCATCGTTGGTCAGATCGGAAGTCGAGGCCACGAGTGTGACGGCAGTCAGTTTGTCGCTGCCCTGCAGTCCCTCAGCCGACACCTGACCCAAGCCTGTCGCAATGCCAGTGCCGTAGTCTATGGTCTGCTCATTGGCTGTGATGGTCAGTGTCCTCGGAGTTATCGTCTGGTAACCGTCGATGACAGTGAACGTCACGGTACTGAAGTTCGCACTGATATTGGCAAACTGTCCCTCTGACAATCCCATATAGGTCGTACCCTTATAGGTCTGTGCTGCGCTGGCCGTACCGCTGAAGGTGAAGTCAGTCTGTTTGTAAAGATCGTTGCTGAATGTGACGTCATAGCCGGTGACGCTGTGTTCCGTACCATCATAGAAGGCGATGTTACTATGTCCCTTGATGGTCACGGTAGCCGTGATAGGATTGATGGTCTGATAACCGTCGGTGACGTTGAACGTCACAGTAGTGAAATCAGTATTGGTATTCGTGAACTGCGCAGCATTCAGTCCCATGTTCGTCGTACCGGCGTCAGTGCGGGCGGCCTCAGCCGTGCCGCTGAAGGTGAAGTCAGTCACCTTGTAGAGCGGGTTGCTGATCTCCACGTCGTAGCCGCTGACGGTGTGCGCCGTGCCGTCGTAGTCAAGGGTATTACTGTGGCCGGTGATGGTCACCACCACGTCAGTCACCGCGGTAATGGTCTGGTAGCCGTCAATCACCGTGAAGGTCACGGGATCGAAGTTCGGGCTGTTGTTCGCAAACTGTTCTTTAGCCAGTCCCATCTGGGTCGTACCCTCGTCGATGCGCTTGGCCTCAGCCGTGCCGCTGAAGGTGAAATCGTCCTCCTTATAAAGCACATTACTGAATGTGACGTCATAGCCAGTGACACTATGCTCATTACCGTCGTAGGTCGTCGTGTTGTTATGACCAGTGATGGTCACGGCAGCAGCAATCGGACTGATGGTCTGATAGCCGTCGGTCACCTCGAACTTCACGGTGCCGAAATTCGTGTTTTTACTGGTGAACTGCGATTCGTCCAGTCCCATCATGGTCTTACCTGCATCGGTGCGTGTAGCCTTAGCCGTGCCGCTGAAGGTGAAGTCAGTCACCTTGTAGAGCGGGTTGCTGATCTCCACGTCGTAGCCGCTGACGGTGTGCGCCGTGCCATCGTAGTCCGCGGTATTGCTGTGGCCGGTAATCTTCACAATCACACCATCGCGCGAGGTGATGGTCTGGAAGCCGTCGGTGACGTTGAACGTCACGGTACTGAAGTTATTATTCGTATTCGTAAACTGTTCTACCTTCAGGCCCATGGTTGTCATACCTACCTCTGTACGCTTGGCAGTAGCCGTGCCGCTGAAGGTAAAGTCCGTTTCCGCATAGAGCGGAGTAGATATCTCGACATCGTAGCCGCTCACACTGTGCTCCTTGCCATCATACACCGTTGTATTGTTGTGGCCGGTGATGGTCACGACGGCGGCGATGGGTGAAATGGTCACGGTCACCTTGGCGCGGGCCGGGGCAGTATGATCGCCATCGGGCGTCACCTCATAGTACACCTCATAGGTGCCGGCATTAGTACCCTGGGGGATAGCCGTCAGTGGTGTGGTGCTGGTAGCGCTCTCGTAGAACACGACGTCAGCCGCCGTTCCCGTGGCACCGTTGGTAATTGCCCCGATGGTCACGAGGTCCTGTGTCGAACCGTCGTAGGTGCGGTCATTCGCCGTGACGATGGCCGAGGCGGCTGTCGAAGCATTAATGATCAACTTACCCGTTTTGTACTCGATGATGTAGTTAGCCGTCACGTCGGTATCACCTTTCTTGACTACAGCACTGCTGGGTGTAATCTTGCCGTTGGTCGTCACACTGGTCGTCGACTGCGACAGAGTGACATCAGCCAGAACCTGTCCTGCCACCAGTCCCGTAGTCAGCACCTGGGCCGTACCCTGCGTGATGGCTGTGCCGAAGTTCACGCTCTGTTCCTTCGCCGTGATCGTCAAGGCCTTCTTGTTGATCACGAAGGTTGACGTACCATTCACCTCGTAGTTGTCGTAGCCTGTGCCTGTCTTGTCGGTGATGACCACGGTGTATGTATCAGCATCGGTAGGACTGGTCAAGGCATTGCCCTTGCTGTCCTGATAACTGACGGTGTACTGATCTGCGGGGATGCCGTTGCCATCCGTATCCTTCGCGGTGACGGTGGGCTTATGAGTCTGGCCGTCGTAAGTGAACTCCGACGGGCTGACCTCGATAGTTCCGAGCGTCTTTATCTTGGTATTCTCTACCAGCAGCACGCCTCCCTCGGTCACAGTGCCGGTGGAAGTAACCTTACCGTTTTCATCGATAGTAAAGGTGATGTCAGTAGCGATGGCATAACCACCGGGGGCGACAGTCTCGCGGAGGGTGTACTCTACGCCTGTCTTGAGACCTTCGATGCTATGGATATCCGTCTTAGAAGAGACCCATTCCTCGACAACTTTTCCGTCCTTGTCTAACACCTGGACGGTTGCACCTTCTGTCTCTTCTCCATTAGCAACGTCAACGACGCTGACCTTAACCTTCGTCTTGGCATTATCCACCAGCAGCACGCCTTCCTCAGTTATTGTGCCAGTAGAAGTAACCTTACCAGTTTCATCGATGGTAAAGGTGCAGTCAGTAGCGATGGTATAGCCGTCGGGGGCGACAGTCTCCTTGAGGGTGTACTCAGCGTCAGCCTTGAGGCCTACGATTTCATGGTTCTCCTTTGTAGAAACCCAACTATCGAGTAAGTTGCCATCCTTGTCTAACACCTGGACGGTTGCACCTTCTACCTCTTCTCCATTAGCAACGTCAACGACGCTAACGTTCACCGTGACCGCATTGATTTGGAAGGTGCCGGTGGCCGTGCCAGCATAGTTACCTTTGGCCGTGACGGTGACGGTGGCCGTGCCAGGGGTAGTATTGTCAGAAAATTCCACGTCATAGTCAGTGTCTGCGGTGAGGGTCTTGCCACCGAGCACGACGGTGACGGTGGGCTCCTTGGCAGTACCGTCGTAGACGTAAGAAAGCGGGGTAATATTGACGGTAGCGCTGGAGATATTCTGAGCGTTGACCTTCAGCGTACCTTTCACGAAGGTGATGTCGTAGTTTCCGCTGGTCAGGCCCTTAGGCGTGATGTTGTAGTCTCCCACGTTGCCGTACTGCGTATAATCGTAGTCGTATGCGAGCGTGCCGCCGAGTACGGAAGCGCCCTCTGTACCGACGAACCCGCTGTATGTTACGCCGTTATTGGCAGGCGCCTCGCCGTAGGTGATCTCCTTGTTGTTGGCCTTGACAGTGAGGGAAGCCTTAGCGATGCTGAACTTCTTCGTACCGCTGACGTTATAGTCACCGCCGGCCATGTCGGTGACGGTGACGGTAGCGGTGTTCTCGCCTGCATTCACATTGTTAGAGTAACTGACGTTGTAGTCGGTTCCCTGGACTAGAGTCTTTTCGCCGTACTTCACGGTGACGGCGGGTTCCTTTGCTGTAGCGTCGTAGATGTAACCTTCCGTCGGGATGGCGAGCGTAATATTAGACTCGTCCAGATTTTTTGTGACGTGGACGGTGACGGTAGTTGATTTTGAGATGTAAACACCGTCGCCGCCGACAGAGACGGTAATGGTGGCGGTGCCTTCCTTCAAAGCAGTCACTTTACCGCTGGCATCGACGCTGACGACACCGGAGGCATCAGGGGTATAAGTAACCGTCAGTCCGACAGGTGTGGTGGTGGGAATAATAGTATGAGTCTCTTCCACCAATAACTCCACATTTTCTTTGTCAACACTGACGCTGGCATCATTCAGACTGACGTTAACGGTGACGGTCTTGCTCTCAGCGGCGGCGTATTTTGTATTGCCGGCGAAGGAAACGGTAATGGTGGCCGTACCTGCACCAACAGCCTTTATTTTACCGCCTTCAATCTTGACAACAGACTCGTCGCTTGAAGAGTAAGATAAGCTACCTGCTTCGGCAGGAGTCAAAGTAGCACCAATACCAACTTCATCCCAAACTTTCAACTGCCAAGTATCTCCCCACTCAGGATTAGCGGGAGCAACAGTGATTTCAGTAGGCAACTTACTTACTTTAATCTTCATGGACTTGTCTTCGGCGGCGGCATAATTCTCATTTCCAGCAAAGGAAACGGTAATGGTGACTTCGCCTTCACCAACAGCAGTGACTCCACCACTAGCATCAACAGTCACAACAGACTCTTTGCTTAAAGTGTATGTTAAACTACCGGCTTCGGCAGGCGTAAAAGATTTGAGAATAACATAAATATCATCGACATACATCTGCCCGACTTCTCCCCCGCCAGGAGGCGTATTTAAAGTAATCTCAGTAGGCGCCTTCGTAATGCTGAAGGGTACGCTCTTGCTGTTGAGGAAACAACCGCCAGTGACGGCGGAAAGCGTGGCGTTGTGGTCGCCGGCATTGGTCTGGGCGCCGGAGATAGCGACCTGCGCGGCGGTATTGTCAAAAGACTTCGTGCCGTTGGTCAGCGTGAAGGTGCTGATGGCGGGGCAGTGGGCAATCTTGTCGTACGTCCAACTCACCTCGTCGAGGGTGATCGTGGCCGTCCAACCGTCTGTGGTCTTGGTGATGACTTTGCCCGTGCCGTCGATTGAAGCACTGCTGAGGTCGATCTTGTTGACGGCGGTGCCGGTGACGACGACGCTCTTATAGCCGTTGGCAGCCGTACACTCGCTGGGAATCTTATAATAGTAGTATCCCGTACCATCGGCATGGTTGGTGCTGAGACTGGTGGGGGCCTCGGCGATTTTCACTTCCGGGGAGCGGCGGGGCGGAGCAAGGGCACCGCCCGGGCTGCCCACCACCTGCACTTCGATCATCTCGTTGTAGAGCCACTTGCCGTCGGCGGGCGTCACTTTGAGCACGAGATACTGGTCGTGCTGCACGTTCTCAGCCTCCGTGCCCGATGCCGAGTAAGAAGTTCCTGGCTCGGTGCTGCTCACATAGGTTTCAATAGTGACACCTGTGGCATTTTTCACAATCTTCAGGTCATCACTTTGTGCCTGTGCCGTTCCTACACCGACAAACAGCACGGCGAGAACGAAGAGTATTCTTGATATATATTTCATATCCAATCCGTTTAATTCGTGAATTCGTTGTCGTTACTTAATCACTGCCTTCTTACCTTTATATATATATATTCCCTTCTTCGCAGGCTGGCGGCCGAGCCGACGGCCATCGAGAGAGTACCATGTGCCGACGGCATCGCTGTCGTCGCGTAGGATGGTGTCGATGCCGGTGCCGTCACCTGCCACCTTGAGGAGTCTGGCGGAGTAAGGATTATCTTCCAGGTCGATGTAGGCATGGTGGGCGGGGATCTTATTGTCGCCGTCGGTGACGTAGGCAAAGATGAAGTCGCCCATGTTGTTCAGCACGTAGCACTTGTCTAAGGGGGCGAGTTCCTTGCCAGTGTCTGTGCCCTTAAACTGATTTGCCTTGTCTGGCTGGGTATAACTCACTGTGGGGCTGACAGGGGTGAACTTGAGCAGGGCGGGGAGCACAGCGGTGTCGTCATTCTTGTCGGCGTAGTGGAACAGTGTCGGCATCTCGCTGAATGAGACGCCACCCTGAATGTCGGCAAGGGTGAATGTGCCAGCATCTGGGTCGACGCTCGCGACGGTCTTCACCTCGATGGTCTTCACTGTTGTACCCGATGCTGCGTCACCATCGGTGACAATATAGTTTGCGGATGCCCCAGAGGCATCCTTCCACTCGTGGTAGAAACTCATCCAGTTCTTATTATTGGAGGGGATGGTAAACCAGTCGCTCTCGGCGATGGTGGCGGTGATGGTGGCATCGGCCTCTGGCATGGTGAAACCGAGTGCGTCCTTGATGTCCGTATCAGTGGTACCGTCGTTCATCGTCAGAGCAGTCAACTCGTCATAGAACGTGCGGATGTCTGTCGCCTCTTTCCGGCTCCCGAGCGTCACAGTGAGTGTCACGTGCTGACCGACGGCGTAGTAGAAGTCGTCACCGTCCTTGTCGTAGCGATCAGTGCCCTTCGTCACCTCGTTGAATTCCACCTTCGAGCCGTTGGCATTAGCGCTGGGCACGGTGGCCTTCTTCACGTAGAGCATGGCACCATCGTTGGCGGTAATGTCGTCCCAGACATAGGTATAGGTGTCGGTTTCGGGGTCATAGGAGGTGACCACCTCGGTGCCGCGCTTTGTATAGCCCTTGGCGGTACCGCTGTTGTTGGTCACGGTGACGCCGTAACCATAGTAATTATTCTCCAATTTGCTGGTGTATGTCGAGCAGACACCGACGATGGCACCCGTGGCGCAGCCGTCGTCGCTCAGACTACTGACAAGAGCCGATCCGTCGCTCGTGGCGAGCACTTTGCATCCGGTGATAACCACGTTGTCGGCTCCCATACCTGAAGCGGAGGCGATGACGCTTCCCACTGCGACAGCACAACTGGCGTCAGTGGCGCGGAATTTACAATCAACGAGCGTTACGTTCATCACCGACGAGGGGGAGTCGCTTGTGCCGAATACATTTCCGAAGAGCCCGACATAGGCTTTTGTGCCGTCGGAGTCTTTCGGCTTGGTACAGGTGTAATCAATGCCCGTGATGGTCTTGCCGTTGCCGTCGAAGCGCCCTCGGAAGTCCGCACTGTAATTATCTGCCCCAATGGGCTCGAAATCAGCGTTGGCAGCGTCATCATATACGATATCTTCAGTCTGCCTGAAATATTGCATGGAACATGTCCATCCGCCGACGTTGACACTTTTGGCCAGCATATTCAGATCAGCGGCACTTGCGATGGCCCAAGGGTTCGCGGGCGAGCCCCACGTATTTTTCGGCTGGGTAGGATCTACCGGCAGGAACTGCGGTTCGATAATGAAGAACGTCTGACCGCTGTATCTGTCGTCGCGTCCGACGAACCAGCCGTTTTCGCCGGCTGAGGGTTTCAGGTCGTTGTTGCCGATGCCTGGCATACCGGCCGTGTAGTTAGGATCCACCAGAATATCAATGGTAGCGGCATCGGTCATGTTGAGTAATTCCGTTCCACCCTTCTGAATACTGATGCTCTGCACATGTGGCACCGCGCCGATGGTGCCATCGAAGGTCCACACGAACTTGTCGTAGGTCAGCACGGCCGTCCAATCGTCTGTGGTGCGGCCGACAGTGACGGTATTGTTGTCAAAGTCCTGCGCGATGGTGGCATTGGAGTCGTCGTCTGAGAAGGAGAAGTGTTTCACCACAAAGCCGTTGATGATGCTGTATTTGTAGCCGGCTGTGCAATTGTGCTCTTTTGGCAGTTTGTAGTAGTACCAGCCTGCGCCATCGTGACGGGACTTGGTGTTACTCTCCGCATCAACGTAGGTGTCGGCCTGAAGCAATTTGAGGGTGTAGGCGGGGTCCACGATGGGAGCGCGGCTGCGGGCGAGGGCGCCACCTGCTTCGTAGGCCATGAGCAGCCTCCTGTCGGTCCAATAACCTGGATTCGGCACGATGTGGGCGATGATATAGTGATCGTTGCCGTCGCTGTTGTCGATGAAATCAGCAGGCGTTTTGGCGATAATCTCGGCACCGTTGCCAGTGTAGGCCACCGGGTCAAACACATACGCGTCATCCTCTGGGGCGAAGTCAGCATTGGACTCGTAGAAGGTCACCGTTGCATTGTCTCCAAGTTTGTTTTGGAGGAAAATGCCAACGTATTTGAAAGAAATCTTGACCGCAAAATTATTCGGGTTTTTCTTTTTTGAATAAACGAGAATAGTACGCTTAGCCTCATAATGCCCGTAAAGTGGAGAAGCCTCGTCATCAGCAGGATCATAAGGAACGAAAACAAGTTCACCTTCGTAAGGATCGCCATCGCCTTCTCTTACATTACCAAACGAGGTATAAGGATCGTCACCATTCCAGTTGCTGGTCATTTGCGAAAGTTTAGTGATATAACCAGCCTTAGGGTTGACACGAATCTCAACCATGAGGCACCAGTTAAAAGAATTATAGTTCTCATGTGCCACGCCTGTCACAGTACCATCGCTGGAATTGTAAGTAGTGCCGCCATCATACGATAACTGGATCTGGGCATCATCAAGATCTGAAAGCGTCTCGGTCTGCGCCCACACTTGCTGGGTGCCTCCGGTGGTAAGCAATACCAAGAGAGCCAGAAAGTTTCTAATAGCCTTGGTTCGTTTCTTAATCATATTCATACCTTTTTTATTTTTTCTTTTATTTTCCTCATACGTTGTTCATACGTCAAACCGCCAAGACATCCTTCTGTTCAAAAAGGTTTCTCGACGGTGTCATGGGAATATTGCGGTTATCTTCCCAATTATTCTTTTCTCGGTTGCAAAGATACAAAATAAACATGATACTTCCAAACATTTGAAGGGATTTTTCGTGATGCTGTTTGCAGTATGTTAAAGAACTCCCCTCGGGGAGGTGCGGAGGACGGTGGTGACAGGCTTGAAGGCGGCAGCAGAGGCAGAGAGGCTGACTTTCGACGGGGTGGTGCCAGCGCGGAGGATGACGAGGGCGGAGCCGCGGTAGAGGCTCCGGCGGGTGGCCACGTTGGGTTCGCTGCTCCTCATGTCGCCGTTGCTGACCGCGACGAGGCGTGCGTCACCGTCAAGCGAGAAGGTGAGTTCGTCGGAAGCAGTGGTGACGCGACGGCCTTTGCTGTCAATAGCCTCGATGCGCAGGTGCATGAGGTCGGTGCCGTCGGCGCGCCAGCCGGTATCTTCAGGTGTGACACGGAGGGCGACGGCCTTGCCTGGAGGATCGATCCTGTGGCGGGCAACCACCTTGCCGTCATGATAGGCCACGGCTTCCAAGCACAGGGTGGAAAGATCGAGGTTAGAGACCCCGCCCCGGCCTTCGGCCACCCCGCCCCTTGAGGGGTGGGGAGTGGCTGCGCCGTTAGACTCGCCGAGTGTCCAGAGTATCTGATTGCGGCGGGCAGGGTCGGTTTTCGGGTTGGACTGTCGTCCCGCACTCTTGCCGTCGATGAACAGTTCCACCTCGTCGGCGTTGGTATAGGTGAGGATTTGCTGCTTCGCCTCGTTGGGGGCGATGTGCACAAGTGGTTCGTCAGGCTTGAACATGCTCTTCAAGAGATATGCCTTGTCGCGAGGCTCCAGGGTGATGTCGAACACGCCACCTCCCCACCCTTTCATCGGCCAGCCCACACTTTCGCCGAGGTAGTCGATGGCGCCCCAGTAGGCGAGGCCGACGACGCGGTCGAGGTCCATGTCGAAATAGTTCTGCGGCATGCCGACAACAGCGGCCTCACTCTGGTAGAAGGTCATCCAAGGGAAGTGCTTGCCGTCGATGGGGAAATAGGCATAGCGGTAGTTGTAGGATTGTATGTCAGTCTCCAGGGCGAGATCCGGCGGCAGCGAGTCCGTCCGCCAGTTGCGGTAGCGGGGGTGCATGGCGACAGTCACGAGGCGCGTCGTGTCGTAGCGCTGCAACAGCGTCTTCTGCAGATGGTACATCGTGACACCGAAATCGTTGAACGGCATATTCGTTTCTTGCTGCAACTCATTGCCGAGGCTCCAGAGGATGACGGAGGGTGAGTTGCGGTCGCGCTTCACCCACTCAGGCACCTCCTCCTGCCAGTGATGCTCGAAGGGAATCTTTCCGCCGGTGTGCTTTTGCGTCCATTTGTCGTAGAGTTCATCGACCACGAGGATGCCCATCTCGTCGCACAGTCGGATGAAGTCGCGGCTGTAGGGATTGTGCGAGGTGCGTATGTGGTTCACGCCGAACTCCTTCAGGAGTCTGATACGCTTCTCGATGGCCTTGGGGTAGGCGGCGGCGCCGAGGGCGCCGAGGCTATGGTGGTCGGCGCAGCCTTTGAGGAGCACCTTCCTGCCATTGAGGCGGAAGCCGAAGTCGGGGCCGAACTCAATGGTGCGGAATCCGAAGTAGTCGGTGGCCACGTCGGCTACGGTGCCGTCGCTGCGGAGCAGTTTCGCCCTTATATTATATAAATAAGGTGTATCGATATCCCACAGGCGGGCATCCTTGATGTCGATGTCGGTGACCAGGCGGGCCTCCTGATGGCGGGCAGAGGAGAAGCGCCTCACGTCGATGGTGTCGCTATATACACATTTCCCCTCGTCATCATCGATGGTGAGAGCCACACGCGTTGTGAAGCCCCTCATGAGGTTCGTAAACTCTGCCGAGACGCTCACGTAGCGGTTGTCGCGGGTGGTGATACGGAGGGGATGGCGGTTGAAGAAGAGTTCCTTGGGCGTGGTGACGAGACTGACGTTGCGGTACAATCCTGCGCCGGTGTACCAGCGGGAGTTCTCGGGCTGGCGGGTGTCGGCCACCACCTCGATCAGGTTGTCCTCGCCATAGCGCAGTGCGCCGCTGATGTCTATCTCAAAGCCCACGTAGCCGTAGTCAGTGCCGCCGATGCGCTCACCGTTCAGGAAGACGTCGGTGGTGTAGAGCACGCCCTCGAAGTCGAGCAGCACACGACGGTCGCGCATATCGTCCGTGGGAGTGAGGTGTCGGCGGTAGTAGCCTTTGCCCATCGCCTTGAAGCCTCTGCTCGCCAGGGGATTGGGATTGGCGGCGGGGTTGGCGGGAGCGTCGGCATTGGCGGGGACAGCCCACGGCATTTCTATCTGGAAATCATGGGGCACATCGACGCGCCGCCAGTCAGCCTCGCCGTCGAGACGGAACTCCCAGCCGAAGTTGAGACATTCGCTCGTCCGCTGGGCGTCCGCTCCTGTCGAGGCCAAGAGCAGCACTACCAATAGTATTTGCCATGCTATCCCTTTCATCGTTAGTATTTCACCACGACCACCTTATCTTTGTGGATATAGACGCCCTTGGTGCGTGGCGCAGTATTGAGGCGGCGGCCGTCGATGGAGTACCAGTTGCCGTTGTCGGGGCTGTCGGTATCGATGGTCAGGTTGGTGATGCCGTTGGAGTTGCCGCCTACCATGACGGGGAAGGTCCAGACGCGGCTGGTGCTCGATGCAGCGCGAGCGGGGGCGGGGCTGCCGGAGCCATTGAGCAGTTTGAGCAGCGTCACCTTGTCGATGGCGAGGATATAGCGGCGCGCGCTGAGCGTGGATGCCGCGCTGGCACTGGTAGCCACGAACTTATCGCCAGTGAATACGAAGTATACGTAGTCGCTGAATTCCTGGCTGAGGGTGTATCCGCTGCCGTTGGTGAGCGGCTTGCCGTCGGCGTCGGTGAGGGCCGCTTTGAGTATGTCTTTAAGCAGGTTGCCCGCGGCGCCAGTCATGAAGAAAGGCGAAGCATTGCTCCTGATGTTCTCGGCGAGGGTGTTGGCAGCGTCAGAATTGTCCTCGGCGACGGGGATCGTCGCGGGGAGGCTGCTGCCGTCGGTCTTGTTGGCGAAGATCACGGGGAGATCCTCAGGCACTTCGTCGACTTCCTCGAATATTGCCTCGATGGCGCCGGTAGTGGGGTTGTTCTGCAGGCCCTTAAAGACAAGGATGACTACATTGCCGTCGGTGGTCTTGATGTTTCCGCCGTTATCCACGAAGGCGAGGTACTGACTGCCGCCGGAGGGCACGCCGACGTTGCTGGTAGCGATCACGACATCATCGTCGGGCAGGGTGAAGCTGACGGCAATCACCTCGGTGATGCTGGCGGCCGGGCTACTGCCGTCGATGGTCACCGTGGCGGTCGTGCCCTGCAAGTCCCGCGTGGTAAAATCGCCCTGCAGGTCGTCGCCCTGCTTGTTCTTGAAGGTAAAGTCGGCCTGCATGGCCTCGTTGGTCAGGCTTGCGCTGACGGTGAGGCCGTCCTTATATATATAATAAGGTATATGGTTCTCTCCATTGTGTGCAGGCACGGATTTCACCTCGTTGTCGCCGTCGGTGACGTTCAGGATGACGCGATCGGGCGCGATGACGGAGTAAATGGCGGGCTGCAGGTACTTGCCATTGATGAGGGCGGTGTTATTAGTGAAGGCATTGCCGCTGTAGGCCGGACCGGTGCCGTGAATTTTATCTGCGGCCAGCAGATACTGTCCGCTGGCGATGGAAATATCGCCCTCGACATCGTATTTGGGGCTGTAGATATAGTCACTGAGGTTCTTCCAGCCGAGGATGATATCTGAAACGCCGTACTCAGAATAGACATAGAAACCATATTCAGAGTTAACATTGACTATTCCTCCGTAGATGGCGAGTGTGCTGCCGCCGCTAAAGTATGCTTCGCTATTGACTTCGATGCCAGGCTTTATGACATTGAGATCTACAAAGCCATTGTTGATGGTAACGCTGCTCTTGGCAAAAGAATTGACTTCGATGCCTCTATACATATTATCACCTTTGACAGTAATGTTGCCGCCGTTGATGGACACGCTGGCATCACCGTCAGAAGAATATGCATAGATGCCAGAGCCATCAATGCCTCCGCAGAAAAAATTGCCGCCGTTGATGGTAATGCCGTGGGATAAGTCAGTAGATAAGATTTGAATGCCAGCGCCTTTATTGACAGTGCAAGAAATATTTCCGCCATTGATAGTGAGGCTGGTGGCAGTGGAAAAAGAGGGAGAATAGAAGCCAGAATATAAGATATTAGAGAAGATGTTAAGTTGGCCCATGTTCTCGTCTATGCTCTGTGCGTAGATGGCGAGATTGCAACCTGTAAACTTAATGCCGTTACCGGTAGAGGGAGTTGTTGCGGTGCCGAAATCCATCCTTGCGTCGTCGGCGAGGATGAGGTGGGTGTCGCCGGTGAAGGTGACGGGGGAAGTATAGAACGCATCGCTGCCGGAGTTGACGCTTTCGTCAGTATTCCAGTTCTTCACCATATACCAGCCTTCGGGGAGGGATGTAGTTTCATTGCCGGTGAGGATATATACCTTGGTGGTATTGTTAGCGGCGGTCGGCGTGGTATATTCTACATTAGGATGCTCCGCATCGTCCCATTTCAGATACTTCACTCCCGTGCAATAGTAGCGGGCGGATTTCAATTCGACGTCGTTTGCGCCGGTCCAGGGGAGAGCGGCGGTGGCGAGGCCGTCGGAGCCGCTGACGGCGGCGTCGGGAAGGGACGTGTCGGCGGCGCCATCGATGCTGACGGTGAAATCGGCGCCCGTCTGCCCGTAGTTCGGCACGCTGACGGGGATAGTAACGCCGTCGCCGCCCGCCTTATATATATAATAAGGTGTAGAGCGTAATATGAAGTCGGGCGCGGTCTTGTCTGTGGGCGTAATGTTGCCGGGATTGATGCTGAGCAGGTAGCCCGGGCTGACAGTGGTGCCGCCCTGGCCGTCGGGCTCCGCGACGGCAAGGGGACGGAGGGTCTTGCCGGCGATGGTTTTCGTGCTGGCAGCGTCATCGAGGGATATGTCTGCGCTGACGGCCGTGGCAGCGGTGCTGGCGGCATCGCCGATGATGGCCGAGGCCGCGGTGATGGTGGCATTGGGGTCGAAGCCCTCGTTGCCTGGGGATTTCTCCGTGCGATAGGCGACGAAGCGCTTGCCGGCGGCGGTCTTCACGCTGCCATCGCCGCATTTATAACTGCTGGCATAGATATAGTCGTCGGGATTTGTAAATCCGAGGACGATATCTCCGATATAACTATGGATACCACCAAAACTGCCGCCGATAGCCGTGACCTTACCCCCGTTGAAGGTGAAGTTATCTTTGCAAGATACTCCGACATAGTTGCCAGTGACATCCAAAACACCGCCGAGGATGGTGACATCACCGTCAGTATTAATGCCCGTATCGCCCACGGCAAATATATTCCCGCCAATGAGGGTGAAATTGCCTGGGAGAAGAATTACATCATTATTAGCTTTGGCTATGAGCTTGCCGGTGCCGAGACTTTGGCCGTAGACAGTGAGTGAAGCGTCATTATCTCCTTTGATACCATATTCAGCATTAGAGTTACCCACGCTCATCGTCTTACCGTCGGCAAGAATCAGGTGTATGGGCCCGTGAATTTTGATGCTCGACTCGTAAGTAACATCGCTGTTACAGACGTACCACGTGGTCTTGCCGTCAGCGCCGATAGACTGCTCCGTGCCATCGAGGATATAGGCGGTGGCACTGCACTCCTGCTGGCCGGCAGGCTTGGTGGGGTCGATATAAGTGGTCTGCGCCGTCGGTTTCCCGGCGAAGGTGGCGCTGACGGTCACGCTCTCGCCGCCCGTAGGCATGGTGAACGAGTAGACGTTCCCCGCCACATTCGTAACTGTGATCTCTGCGGCGTAGTCGACGCTGCGCGTACGGCTCTGGGCCACGCTGCTGCTGCCACTCTTCATCACGCGCCAATCTATGCCGGCGCTGATGTGCTGATAGTCGGCCTCGGCCACGAGATATACCGTATTCCCCGCCGGGGCATCGGTGATTTCGACCTGGCTGGTGTTGGTGGTGGGGTCTTGGGCGTAGATTTTCACCGTTCCGCCGTTGATGTCGCCCTTGGTGATCGTCGGGTTGGGAAAGTTGGCCCAACTCTGGACCGCAGCGGCACAGAACAGGACCACGAGGATGGTGATTCGCAATGTATGTTTCATATCTTTCATGCTCATTATGTTTCACTATTTAATAATCATCTTCTGGCCGCCGTGGATGTAGATGCCCTTACGGACGGGACGGCGCTCCAGCCTGCGGCCCGTCGCGGTGTACCAACTGTCGTCGCCCGCTTCGCTGATTTCCTTCACTCCGCTCACGCCAGTGGCCTCGCCGTTCACGATCGCGAGCCTCCTGGCTCCCGCAGCACCGCCCAGCGTCAGCCAGCAGCGGTTCTGGGCAAAGCCTGCATTCTTGTCCACAGGGATGAACTCGCCATCGAGGAGCATATATGTGCGCCCGAGGATGTAGGTTGCCCCGGTGGCATCGGCATCGACACCCTTCGTCGCGCCGTAGACGGTGGCGCCGGTGAGAGTCTGGCTCACGATGCCCGTCGTGGCGTCGTAGCCCGTCGTAGGAGCCTCGGGCGAGCCGATGAGAATGGCGGTGAGGCCGTCGGCACCGTTTTTCTGCAGCAGCAGGGGCTTATAGGCGGGTATCACGCCGTCGGTGAGCTTCGTGGTGGTGATCTCGGTCGCTGTGACGTTCGTGATCTCATACACGTCGATGCCGCTGGGCTTGATCCAGGCGTATTTGTCGCACCAGGTCATCCACGGCTGGCCATTGGCGAAGGAGAACGTCATCGTAGCGAAGACGGCGGCCTCGCCAGAATCATTGCTGCCGATAACGAATTCCAAACTGGCATCGTGATAAGCGAAGACCGTGGCCGGGTCGATCACGGTATTTCCATTCTTGAAGTTATCAGCGTAGCCTGTGGTGAATTGCTTCGGAAGATCATCAGCCGTCGGCTCATTGGCACTATCGATGGTAATTTTGATGGTGATGGGCTGGGCGGGGGCAGTGTAACTGCCCTCATTGAAATTCATCTTCACGCCATTGGCGAGCCAGATGTCGATAACATTTTTGTCGTCGCCCGTGCCGAACGTGGGCAGGGCTCTGAAGAGATTATTATTCGTTTGCAAATAGATGCCGGCGACGCTACAACCACTGATTTTTCCGCCACTGATGTTAACTGTCCCAGAGCTATAGATGCCATAACAGCCACTGACCGTGCAGTCGGTGAGCGTCACAGTGCCACTAGAATTATGGATGCCCTTTAAATTTCCGCCGGAAATGGTGATGCCCGTAGCAGTCAGCTCGCCACCATTGACATGAATGAAATCTCCGTCAGAAATGCCGCTATAGTTGCTGACGATGCTGCCCTTGGTGTCACCAGTGCTGTTGTCGGTGATGGCAAGGCTGCTATTTTCATTAACACTAAATATAGGATAGTTAGCGCCGCTCAACTTCTTGCCATTAAGGTCGAGCGTCAGGCTCCATGCCTTGCTGTTGTCACCGATAGTATATTGATTCCCGCCGAGGTCGATATTGTCCAGCAACTTAATCACCGGGATGAACTCGGTGCCGCCGTTGTCAGCAGCAGCCTTGTAGCCCGATTTGGCGGCGGCGATGGCCTCAGAGAAGTCGTAATGGGACGTGGTCGTGCCACTGTAGGAAGTGACCGTCGCCGCGGCGTGGTTGGAAATAACCTCGCCGGCAGTGTTCATGCGGAAGCCTTTGTCGAAATACTCCCATTTAAACACTTTATTCTGGTCAATCACTTTGTCATCGTTGCCTTTAACATATTTGGAGTAGTTGGTGGTGATGGGGTTGGTGTAGGTAGCGGGATCGACGGGACCGTCGTTATCTAAGATTCTTATAATCATCGGATGATCCGGAGTTTTGAAAGTTCCCTCCTTGAAAGTCAAACTGAGTCCAGGCCTCATCCCGATGTCATAATATTCACCTTCCCTGGTCTTGGCCCTGGCCCTGGTCGTGGAACTGGTCGTGGGTCTTTTCTGGCCGAACGTCGGCAAGGCTTTGAGAATAACCGTGCCGAAGACGTAGTCTATGCAAGGAGGAGTGTAGTAAGCACTAATGTAGACGCCGTCGCCGATGGTCAAGCAGCCCTTATGGATTACATAACTACCATCCCCTTCTTGGTAATATTGACCGACTCGGATTACACCTTTATTACGACCTCTGATGTCACTGTTGGTAATGGTGGCCGTACCATAGAGGGTGATACCCCCGTCGCCTGTAATCACGCAATCATCGATGACAGCCGTGCCGCCGTAGTCGATGTGGACAGTTTCTCTATTGGAGGAGGTTAAGACCCCTTTGGCAATAAGCGTGCTGCCATCGCCAACGACAATAGCATGACCAATATACTCTTCAGTATTCTCTATGGAGCCCATTGTGCTCTTGTCAGCACCGTCGTCCACGAGCGTCAGCGTCGCGCGAGCATCGATGGAAATCAATGCACCCTCATATTCTATATTTTCCTTTGTATTGCGCGTAATTGTATGGTCATTCAGGTCGAGCGTGATGCTCTTCTTGTTGATACTAACCCCGTAAATATCAGTAGTCATGTGGTCGGGGGAGATCGTGTAGTCTTTGAGGAGCGTAATCTTGTCCCCGTCGGCAGCAGCATTGACGGCACCCCCCAGCGTCGGGTAGTACGTGATACTCTCGCTCTCCGTCCCCGCGTTCTTCGTCAAACTGAAATAATCGTTCTCACTCTGCGCAAACGCGCTTCCTGCGCCGATAATAATCATCGCCGCCATCAGGAACAAACTCCTGACAATGTCATTACTTGATTTCTTCATGTATGATTCTATTATTTTGCCCACAAAGGTACGAATTATTTCTCTAACAACCATTACCGCCCATATCGTTTCAGACGGTTGCGAAGTTCAGTGGCGGTGATGCCCATGTGCTTGGCAGTGGCACCGATGGCCAGGCTGGCGAATTGCGTCTTACGTAAAGTAACTTCCATATCAAAAACAATGTTATCTATCTGTCTGCAAAGTTACGAAAATTATTCTGTAAACGTTCATAATTTAGCGCACAATTTGTTTGCTGCCGCGGCGGATGTAGACACCCTTGCGCTGGGGACGGCTGCCGACGGGGCGACCGTCGAGGCCGAAGTATTCCTGGGCGGTGGCATCGCCGTCGGCAGGCAGTTGCAGGATGCCGGTGGTGGCGCTGTCGCCGCCGCCGAGGCGCAGCGTGCGGGCACCGGCTGTGGTGCCGCCGGAGGTATCACCCATGTCGAGGTGGCGCAGCATGTTCAACTTGGGAACCACGAGCAGGCAGCGGCCGGCGGCGGGGATGGCATCGGGAGAAGCCATTGTCGCCACGAAGCGGTCGCCGCTGAGCACGAAGACGATGTAGTCGTGGCAGTCGGCGTCGGTGATGGCGGTGCGGCCGGTGGCCGCGGCGATGAGTTGGGCCACGGTCTGCGTGCCGTCGGCAGCCACGAAGTTAATGAGGCGGTCGGTGCGCGCGTCGTAGCCGTCCTTCAGCGCCTCGGGCGTCTTGCCCTCGTCGCTGAGAGCGGTCGAGCCCATGAGAAACACGTCGCTGAGGGGCGCACCGTCGGTGGCGCTGGCCAGGATCACGGGCCTGCCCTGGGGAATGCCCGGCAGCGGCTGGTCGCAGAGCACGACCTCGGCCGTAAACGAGCCGTCGGCCTGCTCGGTGAACCTGATGCCCGTGGGATAGAGGGCCACGGTGCCGGCGGTGAGCAGGTTGGCGCCGGAGGGATTGTCGTAGGCCAGGTAGAGGCCGCCGGTGGCAAGGGGAGTAGCCTTCACGAGGGTCTTTCCATTGATGTCGCTGACGGTAGCATGACCGTCCGCGCCGAAAAGATAGTCAGCGTCGGCCGAGCCAAAGACCCTTTCGCCGTCGCCGAGGTAGCTGCCCTGGGGAATAGTCAGCGCGCCAAAGAAAGAGTAGGCATTGATATAGTCATCATCATTGCTCAGGCTCAGGGATGTAGGGCTATTGGTGTTGCCAAGGGTATGTGCCATAATTTTCCCGCCGCTGACGGTGGTAGAGACTTCGCCATCAATGAACTGAGAGGGGCAGTCGAGCGTACCGCCGGATATGGTCACGTTGCCCCCCGTGCTGCTATTTTCTCCGGCAACCAAATTGAAGTCTTTAATGTCGCCGCCAGTGACAATGATGTCGCCGCCAGAACTAAATAATGTACTGTTGAAAATAGTATAACTATCTTCCTGGCCGGGATTGATGATCTCACGATTACCAATCAGCCTGCCGCCGTTGACAGTCAGGTCGCCATTTTCAATCCATATGTCATATTCAGCGTTGTTACCCTTCGCCGTCAGGCAGCCGCCGTTGATGACAAGGTCAGCGCCAGAGATTTTGATGACATTTGAGCCTTCTACTGTGTTCTCGGCCGACAGCACGCCCGTCTGCTCGCTCTGGCCATAGAGAGTAAGGCCTGCGTAGTCGTTGCCTAAGATAGCATAATCGCCAGTAGCCTTCATCTCGGCACCGTCGGCCAGGATGAGGTGGGCATTGCCGAGCAGCCTCAGATGGCCGTAGCCGGTGAGGTCGCGACCGCCGTTCTTGTCCGCCGGCAGCGCCACGTACCACGTGTCTTCACCGTCCTTGCCCAGCGCCGTCTCCGTGCCGCCGAGGACATAAGCCTCCGCGCCGTCGTCGTCGGTGTCAGGGGTGGTGCCATCGAGGTCGTCGTGCAAATTGCCGTCGGCATCGACATAGGCAACAGTCGCCCTGGGCAGCCAGAATTCCACCTCGGCAGCGTCACCCTCGCCCACAAGCCGCGGGCGGACGCTCACCACGGGCGAACCATAGGGTATGTAGGTGAAAACCTCGTCGGGGTCGACGGGAGCGCCCGCCTGCGCGTGGCCGGCGGGGTAAGTGACGTGCGCACCGTAGCCCGACGTGATCAGCAGCGGCTCGTCGCCCAGCGCAACGGGCTGGTTATAACCATCTGTGACAGTCACCTTGACGGGAGCAGCAGGCGCAGCGGTGATATCCCCGGTGAAACTGATGACGGAATTTGTGCCATTGGAGAATTTAGAGAGCATGACGTCGCAAGCATTCGCCGCGTCGAACGAGGGGAAGCCGGCTACGTTGAGAGTTCCAGGGTTATTGATGGCGGCACGCCCGCTGCTCATGATGCTCGCGTGGCTGCCCACGGTCAGCGTGCCGCTGTTGCTGACAGCAGGTGGGCCGCTGCCGCCGATGATGCTCACTGCGCCATCACCGCAGCCCAGCGTCATCGTGCCTGCGTTGTCGATGGCAGAAGTATAGCCATTGGCCCCGAAAAACGAGCCGCCGCTGATGTCGGCAGTGCCGCCGCCACGATTAAGCACCGCTCTGCCCTCGCCAGTCAGCGTGCCGCCGGTCACGGAGAGCGTACCGCTGACGTTAACGATAGCATCGCCCTCGCTGAAGAAACTGCCGCCAGTGATGGTCAGCGAACCATGTGAGATAGATACTGCACTTATACTGTTGCCACGGTTCACGGCCATCATGCCGCCCGTGCCGCTGTCGCAGATAGTCACTTTCATGCCCTCGATATTAAAAATGCCATTGCCACCAGGACTGCCGGTGAGCAGATGGCCGTTCAAGTCGAAGGTAAAACTCGTCCTGGTGTCGTCAGGCTTAAGATCGAGGTAATCATCGCCGAGGTCAATGTTGCGGTTCAGACTGATCACGGCGCCGTCAGCCCATTGCCGAAAGCCAAGCGATAAAATATTGATGCCACCGCCGCCCCCGTCGCCGCCGGGGTTCGTCCAGGTGACAGCATCGCCAGCCACTTCTGCGATTTGCGCCTCGCCGGCATCCGCATCGCTGCCGCCCTTCAGGCAGAGTTCATAACTTACATTGTCAGTAGCGTCCCCGTCATAAGCCACGAACATCTGCGCAGGGTGAATACCCTTCAAATTGGCATGATATCCCGAAGTGACAACGTAAGGAGCACTCCCGGCCGCACTGTATCCGCTGCTCGCGGCGTAAGTGAACTGCCCCACCTTCATCTTCTCGTAATTCTCCGGCAGAGAACTTCCCACCATCGACATCGTGATCACCTTCTCCGGCGCCAAACCAATGTCCGCCGTCGAGTTCGCCTTATTCCCCGCGCCAACAACGGGCAGGGCATAAAGATTCAAACTACCGGCGTTGTAGATACCCATCACCAGATTTTCAAACTTGCCGCCGTACACGTTGGCAGTACCGCTGTTATAGACGCCCGTGCCGCTGTCATCGCCAGAGAATTCGCCGCCGTAAATATTCAAAGTACCGGCAGCGTTGTCGATACCCTTCTTCAGATCAGCAAAATTGCCGCCGTACACATTGGTAGTTCCATTATTAATGACAGCCGAGCCCTCACCAAAGCCAGAGAATTTGCCGCCATAAATATTCAGCGTACTGAATTCATCAACTAAGAACAACGTATTGGCGTTTAAATCAACACGGCCATCACCATCCGCGCTGCCGTCAAATAAACTCAGGCTCACGTTATTAATAAGGATCATATGACCGGCACTAAAGGAACTTAAAGTCTTACCGTTCAAATCGATCGTGGCATCAATACTGCTCGTGATATCAATACTAATATCGAAACTATTCATGATTCTGATAGACTTATGACCATCCCCGGACGTACTGAGCGCACTATTGAGCTCGTCAGCACTATTGACCTTGATGACATTTGTCTCATCCCACACGTAAGTTTGGCTCCCCTTCATCACTTTCCGCGCACTTGCGCCCGCAGTAACGTCCGCCAATACGCTTTCCCTCGCCTCTGGCACTGCAACTGCGTCCTTCGCCGTCACCGCCGCTGCTTCTTCAGCCTGCAGCGTCGCGCTCAACGGCGCCGTGAACAAACCTGCGGCCGCAAGGACCACACTCCACACTCGCTTCGATATCACACACTTCGTATCCATGACTACTTTTATTGGCGGTTTATAAATACACTTGATTACCGCGGGCAAAATTACAAAAAAAAACAATACCCTCAAAATAAATCACGATTTATTTTTCCCGCGCCGCCCACACGCACCCGCACGACAGCACCAACCTCCCAGAAGGTTTTGCCTAACATATATTTTTTTGCCCCAGATTCAGGGCAAACCATTTTGGAAGTTCATTTATCTGCCCCAAATCTGGGGGAAATCATTCCGAAGTCGGAAAAACGTGCCTCAGATTCAAGGCATAAAATTCCGACATCGGAAAAACGTGCCTCAGATTTGGGGCATATTTCCCCCCACCGGGCATAAACGTGTAGTGTACTGATTTTGGTTGACAGTTTTGTTTGTTATTCCTAACTTGGTTTACACTATTCTTTTTTTATTCCTATATAGGTTGTCTGTTTGAGACTTTATTCCTATTTGGGTAGACACTTTTGC
>Ga0247608_10000691_pt1 | contig 52411 bp, 57 predicted proteins | sample 176DNAGHGlowgp2_FD_193490 | JGI IMG/M metagenome (GOLD analysis project Ga0247608, IMG submission 193490) | Sheep rumen microbial communities from Palmerston North, Manawatu-Wanganui, New Zealand - 1766 DNA GHGlow gp2 | ecosystem: Host-associated > Mammals > Digestive system > Stomach > Rumen ... | reverse complement strand
TGTGTATCTGATGGAGAAGAGTACTGTTGTTCTCACCGACTCAGGCGGCATTCAGGAAGAGGCCCCTGGCCTTGGCAAGCCAGTCCTCGTGATGCGCGACACTACTGAGCGCCCCGAGGCGCTGAAGAGCGGCACAGTGCATTTGGTTGGTACCAACCATGACCTCATTGTAAACGAGGTAAGTACTCTTCTTGACAATCCTGTGGCCTACGAAAAGATGTCCAAGGCTGTGAACCCTTATGGTGATGGTAAAGCCTGCAACCGCATTGTACGCGCTCTCTATGGCGAAGCCGTAGATAGGTACGAAGTAAAATAATGGATGGAGCCTGTTTCCTGCCAGAATCAAAATAAATAATGAACATACTTGTAACTGGTGGAGCTGGATATATTGGCTCACACACATTGATTGAATTGTATGCAGCAGGACATACTGCTGTGGTGGTTGATAACCTCAGCAACAGCAATCCAGAAGGATTGCGTCGCGTTGCTGAGATAATCGGAGTAAAGGAGATTCCTTTCTACGAAGTAGATATTCGCGACCGCGAAGGACTTGAAAAGGTCTTTGCGGCTTACCAGTTTGATGCCTGCATCCACTTTGCAGGCTTGAAGGCTGTTGGTGAAAGCGTTGAGAAGCCTTGGGAGTATTACGACAACAATATCAGCGGTACGCTGGTGTTGGTTGACGCTATGCGCAAGCATGGCTGCAAGAACATCATCTTTAGTTCCAGTGCAACCGTTTATGGAGACCCAACTGAAATCCCCATTACAGAGAACTGCCCCAAAGGACAATGTACCAACCCTTATGGTTGGACAAAATCCATGCTGGAGCAAGTCCTGATGGATATTCAGAAAGCCGATCCCGAATGGAATGTTGTACTCTTGCGCTACTTCAATCCAGTAGGTGCTCATGCATCAGGAAGAATAGGTGAAAATCCCAATGGCATACCCAACAACTTGATGCCATACATCACACAAGTTGCCGTAGGCAAGCGCAAGGAATTGGGCGTGTTTGGTAATGACTATCCCACGCACGATGGCACAGGTGTTCGCGATTATATTCATGTTGTTGACCTTGCCAATGGGCATGTTGCTGCATTAAAGGCAATTGAAAAGAAATGTGGTCTTGGTATCTATAACATGGGTACTGGTCACGGATATAGTGTGCTGGATATGGTCAACGCCTTTATCAAAGTAAATGGTGTTGACGTACCATATAGTATTAAGCCACGTCGAGCGGGTGATATTGCAACCTGCTATTGCAATCCCGCTAAGGCAAAGGCTGAACTTGGCTGGGAGGCCAAGTATGGTATTGATGAAATGGTACGCGATAGTTGGAATTGGCAGAAGAATAATCCTGAAGGATATGAAATGTAACAATTAATTTTTTCGGCACTGTGCCACCGAATCTTTACACGTAGTCAGTGGCTCGACAGATGACGACAGGAGTCCGCAATCTTCTGTACAGTTGTAGACCTGCCAGTCGAGCCATAGAAAACAATTATGTTATGGGATACGGGATTATAGAGAGGGGAAAAACCGATCCGATTAAGCAAGATTAAGTTCTTAAAAATGTCAGATAATAAAAGGATTGCGAAAAATACTGCATACTTGTATGCAAGAATGCTATTCAGTTTGATAGTGTCCTTGTATACATCGCGTGTCATCCTGCATGCATTAGGGGCTGTAGATTATGGTATAAACAACGTTGTTGGTGGTGTGGTTACAATGTTCGCATTTATGAGTGGAACAATGTCGACCGCCACACAGAGATTTCTTTCCTTTGATATGGGGCGAAAGGATTATAAACAACTAAAAAAATCGTTCGCAGTATCTAATACAATTATTATTATTCTGGCTGTACTGATTATAGTATGTGTAGAAACTATTGGTCTATGGTTAATTAATAATAAGCTTATTATACCAGCAGAGCGTATGATTGCCGCTCGATGGGTGTTTCAATTTGCGACGATATCCCTTTTTCTCCAGATACTAAGCGTTCCTTATAATGCGGCAATTATAGCACATGAAAAGATGTCAGCATTTGCATTTATTGGGATTTTAGATGTCATATTAAAATTAGTAATTGCATTATTAATCCAATATTTTGTAGATAGTATCGATAAACTTATATTCTATTCTGCAGCAATATGTAGCGTTTCTATTCTAATTAGAATGTTATATGTATCTTATTGTAAAAGACACTTTGAAGAATGTCAAAAAGTAAAGTTCGGTTATGATAAAGAAATAGGCTCAAGAATGTTGTCGTTTTTTGGGTGGAATACGATAGGAGCTTTATCTTATGTTGCTAAGGAACAAGGTGTTAATATCGTAATCAATATGTTTTGTGGCCCGATAGTAAATGCTGCGAGAGGAGTTAATAGCCAAGTGACAGGAGCTATTTATGGGTTTATAACAAACTTTCAGGTTGCGATGAATCCCCAGATAACAAAGAATTATGCTGCTGGTGACAAAGAAGGCTTGTTTACCCTAGTAACCCGTGGAGCCAAATTCTCTTTTTTCCTTTTCTTTTTCATGGCTCTCCCGATTTTTATTGATATTGATTTTATACTGCATTTATGGCTAATTGAAGTTCCCGAACATACTGCAAATTTTATAAGGCTCACTTTGATTTTAATGTCGATAGAGACAGTGTCTTCGCCTGTTATAACGTCGTTGTTGGCAACTGGCAATGTTAAAACCTATCAGATTATTGTTGGGACATTGTTACTGTTGAACCTCCCATTATCATATTTTGCATTGAAAATGGGGCTTGAACCAGAATACACGATGGTTATTGCTATCGTTATTGCTGCGATTAGTTTGGGAGTAAGGCTTGTCCTGATACGTAATTATGCAGGATTCCCTATTCGTGATTATTTTTCCAAAGTTTTGATGCGTTCACTGTTGGTTGCTGTGTTGTCTGCATTAATTCCTTGGACTTTATTTTCTCTCCTTGACATTGCAGCGCTACCGCTATTTGTTGTTGTGTGCTTGTCATCTTGGTTATGTAGTGCTGTTTGTATTCTATATATTGGCTCAAGCAGTAGTGAGCGTTCTTTGCTGTTAGGAATGATAAAACGGATAATATCTAGATAAATGAATACAATAAAGACAGTAGGTTTAATTACCATACATGGTATTGATAATTTTGGTTCCCTTTTCCAAGCATACGCCACACAGCGTGTGATTTCCCAAATGGGGTATAAATGTATGATTATTAATTATAAGTACCCCAATGATTATCACATACAACGGTCAAAGAATAATAGTCCTTACGCTAGTGTTAAATTAAATTTTCAGCAACGTGTAAGGCAACACTTTTATAGGAAGTACTTCTCAAAAAAAGTAAATGAGAATAAACATAAACTATATGATAAGGTTCGTGCTGATTTGTTGAAAACAACGGAATTATTTGAAAGTATTGAAGCACTTCAAAAAAAACCTCCTTTGTTTGATATATATTTGACAGGCAGTGACCAAGTTTGGAACCCACGATATTTATATGAGGATACTGCGTTCCTTTTATCATTTGTCAGCAGTCGAAATAAAATTGCATATTCTGCCAGTTTTGGAGCTACAGAAATAGATGATTTTCATCAAAGTCTAATGGAACCTTTATTGACCGAATATAGGAGAATATCAACGAGGGAGCAATCTGGTGTGAAGCTCGTACATGATATATGCGGAAAGGATGCTATTTGTACTTGTGATCCTACGCTTTTATTGAATGGAAAAGAGTGGAAGAAAGTTTTTGATGAGAAACCTCTCATAGAAGGTGATTATATCTTGTGCTATATTTTGACTTATACGGCAAATCCTTATCCATATGCTTATAAATTTGTTCAATACATAAAAAAGGCATTAGGCATGAAAGTGGTGTTTATTGACGAAGATGGTTTATATTGGGGCGATTTTCGCAATAAATCCCTACAAGTGTATGGGCCAAACGATATAATTAATCTATTTAGCAATGCATCATTTATTATTTCATCTTCATTCCACGGTGCAGCTTTTTCAATAAATTTACATAAAGATTTCTTTTCCATCTTTCCAAAAGGGGTAAAGGACGAGCGCCAAGAGAGTCTTCTTAAAATAGTTGGTGCTTCTGACAGATTAATACGTGTCGGAGATCCTTTCCCTTCCAAGGATTCTATAAGAATCAAGAACTGGGATGCTATCGAGAATAAATTAGATGATTATGTATCTAACTCTAAAGAATATCTTAGATCTTCGCTTGAATTATGCAGCAAATAGAGCTTTGTGAAAAGATACTTTGTACTGGTTGTGGTGCATGCATGAATGTCTGCCCCAAGAGTGCTATAACGATGCATTACGATGATGAGGGTTTTCAAATACCTATCATTAACCAGGATGTTTGTGTAGAGTGCGGATTATGCCAGAAAGTATGCCCTATTATAAGTAAACAAGATTATAAATTACTCTCGTCACCTCTTGTTATTTATGCGGGATATATTAAAGATGTGGATATACGTAAAAATAGTGCATCAGGAGGTGCCTTCCCCGGTTTTGCCAATTATTTTTATTCTCTGAAGAATGGGATGGTGGTAGCAGCTTCCTTTGATGAGCATTTGAATCTACGACATACTATATCTACGAAGAAAAGTGATTTAATAAAATTTCAAGGATCAAAGTATCTTCAAAGTGAAATAGGTTTCGTGTTCAAGGATATTTTAAACTCGCTTAAAAAGGGTGTAGAAATACTATTTGTTGGAACTCCGTGCCAGGTTGCTGGACTTAAAGCTTTTCTTAGAAAGGACTACGAGAATTTGTTGACAGTGGATTTAGTATGTCATGGCGTACCTTCACCTCGTTTGTTTAATTCATATTTAGCTCAGGTTGGGGTGTCAACAAAAAATGAATATAAGGATTTCTTTTTCCGTAGCCGTAATGATTCTGCGTTCTTCCTTCATTCGCTATATAACAAGAATGGGTCAATAAAAGTAATTTCTCCAGATAAACATAGCTATATATGTGCTTATTTGAAAGGATGGATACATCGAGAATCATGTTATCGTTGCCCATTTGCCGCAATACCGAGACAGGGGGATTGCACAATAGCTGATTTTTGGGGAATTCTTGCAGGAAAGGTCCCTTTTGCAGGTGACCGATCGAAGGGAGTCTCTCTGATAATGCTGAATAATCAGAAGGGACTATCTTTTTTTGAAAAGATAAAAACCGATTTCTATTTAGAAGAAAAATCAATTGAAGAGGCAAAGATAGATAACCATAATCTTTATACTCACGATGAACGCCCAGATGTTAGGGATAATATATACGGGGAAATGTATAGAACTTCTCCAAAGGATCTTATGAAAAAATATAATTTTAAAATCCCTGTTCCTCCCTCAATTTGGAAAAGAATTAAATCAAGAATCGTACATATATTAGGCCAGTAATGAGTGCAAAAGTAAGTGTAATAATCCCTGTTTATGGGGTGGAAAAATATATAGAACGTTGTGCCCGTAGCTTATTTGAACAAACACTTGATGATATTGAGTATTTGTTTATTGATGATTGCTCCACGGATGGAAGCATTAGGGTGCTGAAGCATGTCCTGGAGAATTATCCTCAGCGCAAGCCTCAGGTAACAATACACCGCATGGACAAGAATTCAGGACAAGCTGCCGTAAGGGAATGGGGTATGAGATATGCTACGGGCGATTATTTGATCCATTGTGATAGTGATGATTGGATTGCCCCCGATATGTATAAAAAATTGTATGATAAGGCAAGAAAGTGTGGTGCAGACATAGTTGTATGCGATTATTTTTTATCTGATGGATTTAATCACAAAATTAAAAAAGGTTGCCTTAGCGAGGAAAGGAAACAGATGATAAAGGATATGTGTACGATGCGCGCAAGTTGGGCATTGTGGAACAAACTCGTTAGGACTGACTTGTACCATGACGACAAAATCATATATCCTAAAGACAATATGGGAGAAGATATGGCTCTAACTACGCAACTGATTTTAAAAACAGAAAAGATTACATACATACCTGAGCCACTGTATTACTATTATTATAATCCCCAATCTATCACGAACAATACATCAGAAGAGTCCATAGTAAAAAAATATCTTAATCTTTTGCACAATTCCGAGATTGTGATAAAATCCTTCAGTGAGAGGGGGCTTGATAAAATATTCAAGAAAGAATTGAACTATCTGAAATGGAATGTTCGCAGTATTCTGTGGGAGATAACTTATAAGAAGGAATACAGGAAGATGTGGGTTGATACATATCGAGAGTTGTTCCCCTCATTATTGTTTAGCCCATACTTGAAAAAGAAAGAGAAATTTAAAATTGTATTGACCTACATAAGACTTTATCCCAAGAAAAGATAGAGAAAAGTTAGATAGATTATGGATGTTGTATTAAATAACAGGGTATACACAAATGAAAAAAAATAGACTATTTCTCTTTATATATTACGCAGTTTTACTTTTTATAATGCTGTCTTGGCGGGACACGGAGGAAGCTCCCAATTTAATATACAGGTGTGCTTTCTTAGTCGCAGCTGTAATACCGGCCGCAAATTACGATAAGTCTTTTTTGGCTCCTGTTGTAATTTGCTTCCTGGCTATTTGTCAGAATGGCTTTGCACACGGCTATATGCCTGACAATCTCCTGTTTTACATTGCATTATTGATACCATGTCTAATGTTTTTCAAACCCGCAAAACCTTATTTTATTTTACCTAGGTATTTGTGGATTTTTTTCTTCTATTTTTCCTTAATAGATTTAATAACAGGCCTGTCAGTTGAGAAAATAACTTTGACTTTCTTGGTTTCTGCGCTATTAATGACTTTCACCACAGCAAAATCAAGGGATGATATTGAACTGTGGTCACTGTGTTTTATTATTTGTTCGTTGTCATTGTCAAGTATGTTTCTTTTAAATAGGGAACAGTTTGCACAGGCATACTATTATCAGGGATTAGAGAGAACCACTTGGATGGATCCTAACTATTTTGGAATGGTAGTTGGTATAGGATATGTTGTCGCATTGCTGAGATTATTAGGACATGGGAAGAGCATCGGTGAAAAGATTAATATTTGGTATAAGATTCTTTTTATTGTAACAATAGTACTATCATTGGTCGTGCTAATTCTAAATGCGTCAAGAGGAGCGTTGCTTGCAGCTGGTGTGGCAACAATTATTGCAATCGCTTTTTCTAAACTAAAAATGAATGGAAAAATTATTGTCGTCTCAATTTTGATTATAGGATTGATATATCTTTATCAAAATTCTTATTTTGATTTGTTACAGTATAGATTCGAAAATGAGAATACAGAAGGCGGTAATGGACGATCTTACATTTGGAACATCAAACTGAGAGCATTCTTTAATGGAAATCCATTATCGATGTTGTTCGGATATGGTTATGACGGTGGATTGACATTGGGCTATAATGGTGTAAAACGAGGTACTCACAATGATTATCTCGCCATTTTGTTTGATTATGGTTTTATAGGGTTGTGTATGTTCGTAGTTATGTTGGTAAAGCCGGTGATAGAAGCCCTAAAAGTTAGTAACGTTAGAATTAGTGTATACGTTTTATTGGCGTATCTGGCGGTGTGCTGTTTCACATTGGAACCAATAACAGGTGCATACATACCATATCTTTTCTTCTATTGTTATATTGTTCTAATAGCTTATTCTGGAAATAAGAAAAACAAACATGAAGCGAATATTATTTATAATAGATAATCTTAATATAGGTGGAATTCAAAAATCATTAGTAGAATTACTTACGGCTATCAAAGATAGTTATGACATAACCGTATTGTGTTTTGACGATTCTTCTAATGGCAATTATGCTTTACCTCAATCCGTAAAAATTATAGATGGCGATAAGTATTTGAAGATGTCTGTTCTTGAACGGCATGAGTATAAACGGAAATATGGAACTTTTTTATCATTATTTCGTTTTTCGCTGAAATTGTTCTCAAGTTATATAAGCAAGAAGATTGCGAAGAAAGTTATTTGTAGGTTGTCCAATATTAATCTTCCTGATTACGATGTAGCCATATCATTTTCACATCCCGTGCCAGGGAATGGTCTTTACCATATTGAGAATGAATTTTTGATTTATAATGTTATCGCACCGAAGAAAATATCCTTCCTTCATTGTGATTATCTTGCATATAATAACAATACTGCTTATAACAAGTGGCTGTACGATCGAATAGATGTGGTTGCAGCTGTTTCTCGCAGTGTTAGAGAGTGTTTCTTGAAAGCACTGCCAGAAATGGAAGATAAAACGCAGGTTGTGTATAATTATTGTAATGTTAAGAATGTAAGAAATCTTTCTGCTGCTCATAATATAACATATAAGAGCACCACTATGGTTACGCTTGCTCGTTTGAGTGCTGAAAAAGGTATCGTACGCTGTATTACTATAATAAAGAGACTGAAAGATGAGGGCTATTGCTTTGAATGGCATATAGTAGGTTCTGGAGAGATGGAGCAAAAAATCAAATCGGATATTATTAATAATGGCTTGCAAGATATGGTTATATTAGAAGGTGCACATAATAATCCCTATCCGTATTTATCAAACGCTAGTTATCTGTTTATACCTTCATATCACGAGGCTGCACCTATGGTGATAAACGAGGCACTTTCATTGAATGTCCCCATTTTATCAACAAATACACTTTCTGCAAAGGAGTTGATTTCGGACAGGGGAATAGGTGTTGTTTGCTCAAACGATGAAGAATCTATTTATAATATGCTTAAGTCAACTCTTGATAATCCTGTTGTGATTCAACACAACGACATAGAGCAGTTTAATGATCTTTCATTGCAACAATTTCATAACTTAGTAAAATGAAACGCCTATATTATTTTTTATACTATCATTTTGCGATACATTTGCCAGAGAGCTATTCCAGACCCTTTGGAAAGTTAAGTATGCAAATAAGATATCAGCTTTGTAAGAGAATTTTCAAAACTTGCGGGGGGGGGGTAAATATTGAACATGGAGCTAATTTTGGACGAGGAGACCGTATTGAAATAGGTGACAATTCAGGTCTGGGCATCAATTGTGTGGTTCCCAATGGTGCAATTATCGGAAAGAATGTAATGATGGGACCTAATTGTTTTATTGTGTCTGTCAATCATCGTTACGATGATGTAAATATTCCGATGAATCAACAGGGTGTTACTTCATCAATGCCCGTAATTATTGAAGATGATGTTTGGATTGGACGTGATGTGACGATTATGCGAGGACGCCATATTAAGAAAGGCTCTGTTATTGCGGCCTGCACTGTTCTTACCAAGGATTTTCCAGAGTATAGTGTTGTAGGGGGGAATCCTTCCAAAGTCATCAAAAATAGACTTGGAGATAAAAACATATAATTTATTATACATAATGAAAAGTATTAAGATAATAACAATAATAAAAGAGGATTTGATATTTTTTCCTCCAGCAATTTCTTTGCTTCGAATATTGTCAGAATTAAATTATACAGTTGTGCATATTGGGTATTACTCAGATGATAACCAGCGGCATTTGTTAGAATCTTTAGGCGTAAAATTCTGTAAAGCACCCCATTATCGCACTGAAGGAAATGCCTTGTCGAAATTTGTAGATATAATTAAATTTAAGAAATATGTAAAGGATGTTTTGCGAAGAGAAACCATTACCTCCGATGATTATATATGGGTGATTAATCCTGCAAATATGATACCTCTATATTCCATTCTAGGTAAGTATCGTACGGTTTTGCAGTTTTATGAGTTTGCTCGCCCTAACGTGACCAAGTCGTATAAAATATACAATCCCTTTATTGATTTGACAGATATCTGCAAAAAAGCCGACAAGATAGTCCATTGTGATTATACAAGAGCTTTGTTTTTTAAAGAAATGTATGGATTAAAGAAGGTTCCGTATGTTATTCCCAATAAACCAAATATCGATGAGTCTCTTTTGTTGTCTCCACCACAAGATATAATCGAAAGGGTTAATCAAATAAAGAAAATGGTAAATGGGAAAAAAGTAATATTATACCAAGGCGTATTCTCCCCCAAGGAAAGACGGTTAGATGAGTTCTGTGACGCTATTCAACAATTGCCAGATGATTATGTATTCCTTGCTATGGGTAGAGGTGGCGAGTATTTTGAGCAGATTTCAAAGAAATATAAAGATGACGATAGAATTATTTTGGTGGATTTCATAAGGCCACCATTCCATTTGCTGGTAACAAAGATGGCACATATCGGTGTCCTTACTTATTTCCCTGCTACAACTAATGTTGCTTCAGTCATTAATGTTTTTTATTGTGCTCCTAACAAAATCTTTGAGTTTGCGAAATATGGAATACCTATGATATCCAATAATCTACCAGGGCTTGCCTATACCTTCCAACAATATAATTGTGGAATGTGTATTGAGGATGTAACAGTACCAACATCAATATGCGATGTAATAAACAATATAGAGAATAATTATCTTTCATACTCTGACGGTGCTCTAAATTACTACAACTCTGTTGATTTAAAAGATAATATATCAAATGTGTTGGAGAGTTAAAAATAGAATAATAGAACGTACAGAACTTCAAAAATAGAACGATCATGAATCAGTCAGTATTAGGATTATACTTTGAAGAGTTCGAAGAGGGTGCTGAAATCAAGCACGCCCTTTCCAAAACTATTTTCGAGAGTGATAACAATTTCTTTTCACTCTTGACGATGAACCACCACCCAGTTCATACCAATGTGGATTATGCCAGCCACAATCAGCACGGGCAGCCACTAGTGGTAGGTACATTGGTGTTTTCGCTTGTAGTCGGTATGACAGTTCCAGATATTAGTGGAAAGGCCATTGCAAACCTTGGTTATGAGGATATCAAGCATTTGGCTCCAACATTTATAGGGGACACCATCTATGCTCGTACTCGTATCATCAGCAAGCGTGAGTCAAAATCAAAACCAGACCGTGGTATTGTTTATGTGGAAACTATTGGTTACAATCAACGAGGAGAGGACGTAATATCCTTCCGTCGCAATGTTCTTGTTAAGAAAAAAGATATAAACAAATAGAAATATGGAAGAAAATTATTTGATGCGCAGTTTGATGTATGTTCCTGCGCATAACCAGAAACTGTTGGACAGCGCTACTCGTCGTGATGCCGATGTGCTGCTGCTTGATTTGGAAGATTCCGTACCTGTTTTCGATAAACAGCAGGCTCGTGATAATATCAAGGAGTTTGTTAAGCGCGATGATCTGAATGGAAAACTCATTTTCCCTCGCGTTAATGACCGAGAGAGTGGAGAGCTTCTTAAAGACCTCACTCAGCTTACCATTGAGGGAGTAAATGGATTCTTGTATCCAAAATCTACCAAGGGAGAGGATATTTATTTCGTTGGCAAGCTGCTTGAAACTATTGAGTACGAAAAGCACATACCTGTTGGCACATTCAAACTGATGGCACTCATTGAGACAGCAGGTGCTATCGTCAATATTAAGGATATCTGTGAGGCATGTCCTAACCGTTTGGTAGCTGTTGTGTTTGGTTGTGAGGATTATGTAACCAACACTCAGGGAAAGCATGATGATGCAGGAAAGAGTATCTTCTATGCACGTAATGCCATCGTGAATGCTGCACGCTTTGCTGGTATTGCTCCTATTGACACTGTTCATATTAAGGTTCATGACCTTGAAGATCTAGAGAAAGAGGTTGTTCTTGGTAAGGAACTTGGATTTGAAGGAATGTCAGTTCTTAATCCTAAGGAACTTCCAATTATCCATAAGTACTATACACCCACCGAGGAAGAGGTTGCTTGGGCAAGGGAGATGGTTGAATTGGCTGAGGAGGCAGTCCGTGAAGGAAAGGGTGTTGCAGTGAAGGATAACAAGTTTATTGGCCCCCCAATGGTGAAGATGGCAAAGAACATTCTGGCTAAACACGAGAAGATTTGCAAGAAGACCATACAGGAGTAAGATGAATTTAAGAGTTCAATTTTATACATAAGACAATGAACATTTTTACTTTCATAAAAAAGGGATGCAAATATTTGTATCGAGAGACCGTTTTATATGCCGTTTGGCATTTTTCTTCTTTTTTCCCACTTTTCCCTACTTATATGTATAAATATGCCAGGGCAAGGCATTGGCGTTTCCTTGGGGCTAAAGTCGGAAAAAAGGTTTTTATTGGCTATGGATGTTATTTGGATGTCTCTTCAATGAAGCGACTTCAAATAGATGATTATGTGGGGATAGGTGCTGAATGTTCGCTTTTGTTGCATAAAATCGATATGGAGCAGTTTGTTGATAGAAAGGACGGTATCCCGATTAAAGAAGACTATATTCATATTTGTTCGAATGTTCAAATAGGAATGAGAAGTTTTATAATGCCTGGTGTCACTATCGGAGAGGGTTCATTTGTTGCAGCTCACTCAACTGTAACAAAGGACGTTCCTCCATATTCAATTGTTGGAGGTTGTCCTGCAAAAATATTGGGATCTGTAAAACAATGGAAATCGAAAGATGAAATTACTGCTAAATAAAGAGGCTTTCCAGTCAGATGTTTGGGGAAGTGCTATTGGCTTTTTTAATCGAGTGTTTGGGGACGTCGAAATTCTTTCAATTGAAGGAGTTGCGCCAGGAAAGAAATGGTTCCATAAATTGCAGTATTCTCTTGAATTAAAATTTGCAGGTAAAATAAACGACAACGCCGATATTTTTGAAAAGAGATTTGAATGCTCAACGGAGAACATAGTTCTAAACCTTTCCTGCCAGGATATAAAGAAGGTAATAAGCACCTATCCTAGTAGTGAAGTGTGGAATATCGAATACAATGGTGAGAATGTATCCTTTTGGGAAGTTGGTGGTATTGGCCTGTCGGAACTAGCAACCAATGCCGATACTATTCGAATAGATTTTGTGAAATATGTTCAAGGTGGGAGATTTGTTGTTGATAGTGCATTCTATAACCCGCATTATTCTGCTTGTCGGAATTTTCAAAAGATGCTATCCACAATGCCAAGGGTTTTCGCCAGAATTATATGTGGGGATACTCCTCAAATACCAACTTATGAGAGTGCCATTGTGTCTAAATTCTCATACTCTAAGTATATTTTAAACTTTTATGGGGGTATAATAAAAAAGTATTGGGCAGTAATATCAAATAAATTATTTGGCTATTATAATGAACGATGGACTGTAGCTATAGGAAATGGTTGCTTTCATAGGGACGGTGTGAGTAAAATATGTGTACAATCCATGCCCAAAGATGAGTTTTGGGCAGATCCTTTTTTAGTTGATAAGGATGGTAAGAAATATCTGTTCTTTGAAAAGTTTCCTTTCGATAAAAAAAAGGGAATAATCAGTGTTGGAGAAGTAGTAAATGGTAGAGTACTCAATGTTAGAGATATCATAGAGCAGCCCTACCACTTATCATATCCAAATGTGTTTGAAGAAGATGGGACTTACTATATGATACCAGAATGTAGTGCAAATAGAAGGGTGGAAATATATAAATGCACTGATTTTCCCGAAAAATGGGAATTGTATTCATTTGGTTTTGAAGGCGAGTCGTTGGTGGATACGTGCTATTATAAAGACAAGGATGGTCAAAAGTGGTTGATTGCCAGTTGTTCTTGGAATGATATTGATACCCATAATGAAGTTCTCAATATCTATCAAATTGATTCATTAAAACTTAACTTAATAACACCGCATAAAAATAATCCAGTTATAGTTGATTCTAGAAAAGGAAGAAATGGCGGTCGTATTTATGTGGAGGATGGTGTCGTTATTCGCGTTGCACAAGATAACCGTTATGGAAAGTATGGTCATGGTGTTTCCCTTCAAGCTATTGAAAAACTAACCTTAGACTCATATATGGAGCGTCCGATCGTTTCTTTTAAGGGTGAAGAAATAGAGGGCTACAGTGGTACTCATCAAATGTGCCAGATTGATGATATGTTTGTAATGGATTTAAGACAATAATCATGATAATAGCAATCTTATATATCTGTACTGGTAAATATAACCAGTTTTTTGAGGGCTTCTATACCTCCTGTGAAAAGAATCTTTTACCTAAGGCAGAAAAGTCCTATTATGTATGGACTGATGATGATAATTTGGCTGAAGGTAAAGCCAACGTAAATATAATCCATAAAGAGTGCGCAGGGTTTCCTGCCGACTCCTTGTTCCGCTTTGAGTATTTCCTACAAGTGGAGGAAGAGCTTGAGAAGTATGATTACATATATTTCTTCAATGCGAATGCTGAGGTTAGACAACTGGTAGGCGATGAATTTCTTCCTGATGAAACAGGGCTAGCAATGGGTTTATGGTATAATCAGGAAAAACCTTGGTGGAATCTTTGGCATATCTTTGATTTGCCAGCATTCTATTCATACGAAAGGAATAAGAACTCTTTAGCATATATTCCACCTTACGGCAAGGACTATAAACAATTTATGGGTGGTTTGAATGGAGGCCGCTCAAAAGAATATCTCGAAATGATAAAAACTTTGGCTAAAAACATTCGAGATGATTATGATAGGGGTATTGTTGCAATTGCGCATGATCAGTCACATATAAATGCATATATGCGCTCGCATGAGTGTAAAATAATACCTCGAGAGTATTGTTGGCCTGAAGAATGGGATGCTGATTTCTCTCCTAAAATTGTTTTTCGTGATAAGAGAGTTTTTGGAGGTGTCTTTATCAAAGGTCGAAACCCTTCGATTTGGGGTAAAATGAAACGTAATATAAAACGAATACATCATGCCATTAGTTGGTATATTTAGCAAATGTTAGTAGAACAATAATATGAAGATTGTTAATATATCTGGTGGGCTTGGTAACCAGATGTTTCAGTATGCTTTCGCTTTATCGTTGAAGGAAAAATTTCCTGGTGAGGAAGTGTATGTTGACACATCTCATTACCATACTCTGTTCTTTAAGCATTACAAGGGAATAAACCTGCATAATGGTTATGAGATTGATACGGTGTTTCCGAAAGCAAAGCTACCTATAGCGGGATGGAAACAAATTATGAAGGTTTCATATTATATACCCAACTATATACTATCGAGACTAGGAAGAAAATATTTGCCACAAAGAAAAACGGAATTTGTTCCACAAAACAGCACATATAGCTACATCCCTGAAGTTTTTGGTTTTGGCGATTGCTATTATGAAGGTTTTTGGCAGAGCATAAGAAATTTCGAAGGTATAAAGTCGAAGATTTGTGATGCGTTTTCACACCCTGATCCAAATAAATATAATAAAGATTTAATAAAAGAGATAAAGGCATGTGATTCTGTCGGAATCCATGTAAGGCGTGGGGATTACCTGAACGAACCAGAATACTGTAATATTTGCGGTGTGGGCTACTATAAGAAAGCAATCGTACAGATACTTTCAGACGGAAAGCCTCATGTGTTTTATATATTCTCGAATGACATGAGATGGTGCAAAGAGAATTTTGAACCATTAGTGGGCAATAACAAAATTGTATATGTGACCGAAAATAAAGGTAAGGAAAGTTGTTGGGATATGTTCCTAATGACCTACTGTAAGGACTTAATTATAGCAAATAGTTCTTTCTCGTGGTGGGGCGCGTTTCTTAATAAAAACATAAATAGAGTGATAGCGCCAGATCCTTGGCTGAACAGGGACTGCGAGATTGATATTTATGATTCAAGTTGGGTTCGCGTTTCTGAATAATAATCTTAGATTCTATGATAGGTGTATTGTTACCTGTTTATAAAAAAGACAGGGAAGACTTCCTGCATACGGCTGTTGAAAGCATTGTTATGCAGACATATAGCAAATATATACTGTATATTGGCGTTGATGGGCCTGTAAATGATAGTGTAAGGGAATATCTAAAAATGCTGGATGTACAGCAAAAGATAAAAGTAGTATGGTTTCAGGAGAACCGCGGTTTGGCATGCGTCCTGAATGACTTAATAAAGGTTGCAAGGAATGATGGTTGTAACTATTATGCACGAATGGATGCTGATGATATTTCGGATTCGAAAAGGTTTGAAAGACAGCTCGCCTTTTTAGAATCACACCCTGATGTGGATGTGGTTGGTGGTGCCATAAATGAAATAGGCGAAGATGGTGCAACACGAGGAAAGAAAGTGGTATATCCTCTGACGCATGAGGAATGTCGTAAGTTCTTCCGTTATCGTGATTGTTTAGCACATCCTGCTGTAATGTTTAGACCGTCATATTTTGAAAAGGTGACTGGCGGGTATAGACCAGAATATAGAAAGAACCAGGATACCATGCTTTGGTTTGATGGTTTTATGAATGGTTGTGTATTTGCCAACCTGCCTGATGTGGTGTTGAATTTTAGAGTCATCAGTGATTTCTATAAGAGGCGTAATGGCTGGAAACGCGCCAGGCAGATGATGAGGGATCGATTGAAGATGAATAAAGCATTAGACTATGATATATCAGCCAATCTGTTTGCCTTTGGCATGTTCTGTATGACTATTTCGCCCTCATGGGTCAAAAAGATGCTTTATAGAGTGAGATGAGCAGTCGTAATATCAAAGTGTTTTATGCATTATTGCGTTCTGGGCTTTGGGAACAAGCTGGCGCTAACTTTAACCTTGACCTTAACGATAAGATAGATTGGGAAGAGGTATACCAACTGGCAGAAGAGCAATCCGTTATTGGAGTTGTTTTGGCAGGTATAGAACATTCCTATGTAAAACCACCCCAGGAGTTGCTGTTGCAGTGGATAGGTGAAGTACAGATGCTTGAACAGCAAAACAAGTCCATGAATCAAGTCGTTGGTGAATTGGTAAAAAAAATGCGAGCTTGTGACATCTATACGTTGCTTGTGAAAGGACAAGGTGTAGCTCAATGCTACGAGAGGCCGTTATGGCGTTCATCAGGGGATGTTGATTTCTACTTAAGTGACACAAATTTCGAAAAAGCTAAAGCGTTCTTTAGGCCACTTGTAGATTCTTTTGACCCTGATACCGAGTATGCACAACATATCAATATGCATTACGGTGAATGGGTGGTGGAGCTTCATGCCAATCAACATTGCTCAATATCAGCTAGGGTTAACCGAGTAATGAATGAGATTCATCGGGATCTTTTCTATGGTGGTAATGTTAGGAGTTGGAAAAATGGCAACACACAAGTTTTTCTCCCTTCACCGGATAATGACGTATTGATCGTTTTTGTTCATTTTTTGAATCATTTCTACAAAGGTGGGTTAGGTGTGCGGCAGATTTGCGATTGGTGCAGGCTGCTTTGGACATTTCGCTTGGAACTTGACTCAAGGCTGCTGGAATCCCGGATTAGGAAAATGGTGCTGATGAATGTGTGGAAAGCTTTCGCAGCTTTTGCAGTGGATTACCTAGGTATGCCAAAAGAAACAATGCCATTTTATTCTTCTGATAAGAAATGGAAGATGAAAGCTGATAAGATCAGTTCGTTTATCATAGAGGTGGGTAATTTTGGTCACAATAGAGATTCGAGTTATTATGATAATGATTCTAAGTTATTAAGAAAGACAGCATCTTTTGGAAGGAGATGTGGGGATATGTTGCACCATGCAAGAATCTTTCCTTTAGAGACTCTGCGATTCTTCCCTAATATGGTGTATTACGGTTTAACAGCTGTGGCAAAAGGAGAATGAAGATATGAATAACTAATGCAATAAATAATGGATGATTCGTGTTTAAATGATCGTTTACGAGTATAATTAGAGAACGAAGCTCAATCTTGTTCGATGGACTGTCAAGCGAGCCAATAAAGTGTTAATATTCAATATGATTCGAAGAGTTCTTCTTTTATTATTTTTTTTGTGTTCTTTTTCTTGCTATGGTCAAGAAAGATCTGGGGTAGTTGATTTGTTCTGCGGAACTGAATTAAATTACAACGACACAGATTTATTAAGACTCTACAATGTACTGATAAATCTGACCCCAGGTGTAAAATGGAACATAGGTAAGGGTTGGATGGCTGCAGGTCAGTTGAGTTATGGTGCCGTGAATTATGGATATGATGAAAAATACAATTATCTCAGACTTTGTATAGTTGCTCTTTCGAAAGAATTATCTTTCGGAAAAGACCAGCATCTGAAGTTCACAGGTGGGTTGTTCAATCGTGAGCGCTACGGTGTGGATGCACGTTGGATGATGCCGGTCAACTCATGGCTTATGTTGCAAGCACGAGCAGGCTTGACCAACACATGGTGGTGCTCAACCAAAGACCAGACGTTTGAATGTAAAAATTGGACTCCAACAGCCACGATGGGAGCTAATGTTTGGATAGACAAGTGGGCCACGGAGTTTAGACTGAGTGGTGGTCGCTACATTAATGAAGATTACGGCATGGAGGGCGAAGTATATTGCCATTTCAAATATTGTACGATCGGTGCTTTCATACAGTATCATGAACCTTATTACGCATCATATGCTAGGGGTACGTACAGATATGCAGGAGGCTTCAAGGTGGTGATGATGATCCCCCCATATAAGAAATCGGAAAAGAAGTTTAGGGTGAGACCAGCATCTAATTTCAGACTGACATATAATGCGCAGTCGGATGGTTTCTCGATGAAGAAGTTCCATACGGATCCTGAGGAGAATGAACGTGAATATCAAACGAATGTGAGATGGGGAACAGGATTATATCGTTAATAGTGGCTGTCGTATGCTGGATAGGCGCCTCTGCTCAGCAGTATTATGGTATGGAGGGGTTGATAAATGTACCCTCTGCAGACATGGATACAGTTCCAGTAGCTCACATTGGTGCTCATTATCTGAATCAGCACATGCTACCAGATAATATAGAATTAGATGGGGGAAAATACAACTCAGGTACTAACTATCTGACAGTGCAGCCATTTTCTTGGATAGAGATAGGATATGGGTATACTCTTGAGAAATTTCATAAGAACAAGGACCCAAAGCGTGAGGTTGGCTTTTATTCAAAAGACCGGTATATTTCTGTAAGAGTACAGCCAATTAAGGAATCTAACTGGTGGCCATCTATAGTTATTGGTGCCCAGGATGTGATAGGCTCAGAAGATAAGGGGCACTCCAGTAGCAATAAATATAAGAATTTTTATATTGCGGGTAGTAAACATTTAGGGCTTTGGAATCAATTAGTAGGACTGCATTTGGCCTATAGAGATTGGTATCTTGAAAGTAACAAGAAGTGGAATGGTGTGGTAGGAGGATTGACTATACAGCCTTCTTTCTATAGGCCATTGAGGTTAATTGGAGAGTATGATGGTGAATATGTGAATGTAGGTGCTGATTGTACTTTGTTCCGTTACGTGATGCTCCAAGCTTCTCTGCAGAATTTCCAGTATTTCTCTGGAGGAGTTTGTTTGAGGATTCCGTTGGTTAGGATGAATAAGTAATATACGAAGAAGTCATGAAATCTTCGGTAAAAATATGAAATAATGGTTGTATCTGAAAAGCTTAAACGAGACGTTTGGAGCAAAGGGACAATAGTTCCCAATTATGACCCAGATAAATATAGGAAGGATGCTTGCGGTGCATGGATCTCATGGGAGCGTTTTGGAGATCAGCATAGTCCATATGGATGGGAAATTGACCATATTTATCCAGAGGCGAGACTGAGGTTACGACGCTTAGCCCAGGAGAGCATTGACGACATTAGAAATTTGCGCCCGATGCATTGGAGAAATAATAAATCGAAAGGGGCAGACTATCCTACTTATCACTCTGTAATGAAGGCTGTTGACAACCATAATGAGGAAATTGATGATACCTTTGAAGTAAATTCAAGCATACAGAATGTTTTACGAAGTTTGTATGGATTATAGTTTTCTTCAAAATTTCAGTTCACTTCTCGAGGTGTTCACTGCAATCTATGTATCAATGTTTCTTGACGAGATACTGAAGAATTTCTGGACACCTGACTACAAAGAGGAGATAAGTAAGCTTGTCAAAGGTATGAACATACCTGCGATAAACTTCTTTGTGGCGAAAGTAGAGAAAAATATTGAGGCACATGCAAAAGAAATAGGAGGGCATATGAAGCGGAAGGCTGCATTCTTCTTTGCTTTTTGTATGTCTCTATTATTACTTGCAGGTTTAGAGGTCCATTCGCCAATATTGAGGGAGTATGGCTATATTATTGTGACTTTACTATCGGCATTTGCTGGAATGTTTATATTTGTAGGCCGGTGGATGTTCAGTCGGCTTAGGATGGTGGCATTTTCCATATTGCTCTATGTGATAGTTTTCGGAGGCTTGTATTTCTCTACTTTAATTGAGTATATAAGTAAATGGCCATGGATGAGCGGTATTGATGATAAAATTGCAACTATTCTTCTATTAAGTGTTCTGTCTGTTCCCATATTTTGGCAAGTTACGCTTATCTGGCTATATTCCAGGTGCTATAAGGGTTACATGGAGGAACGGGTTTCAAGAGAAGCGTATATTTATGGTAAAGCATATATAGCCTACAAGATAAAGGATATGGCAGCCTTGCCAAGGGAGTATGAGGTGGTGGCTAGAGATTTTGTTAAGGCTCCATCAAGGGAAGAAGATACTTCGTTAAGCTCTCTGAACGTTATTCTTGTAAAACGATTAGAAGCGCTTTGCGCTCCACCAGAACCAATCGTAATACTATGGTCATGGATAAAGTTCAACTGGAGAGGCAGGCATAATAGAGAAGCTGAATACATAGAAAAGAATGGATTTGACTATGACACGATGCAGGTAAACGACCAACCTGTGCTGAATAATGAATTTGATGGCGATAAGGATGTAACAAAGAAAAGAACTCCTTATTATATCTTGTGTCTGATTGGTAGTGCCATAGGGTATTATCTATTAAATAGATGGCGGAAGAAGAAATAATTAGAGAGAGGATTAAGAATATGAACTCAGATATAACAGCTCGATTGAAAGAGTTTCTTGATAATGAAGCACGCTCTGGCTCTATGGATTATGGATGTGTGACACCTCTTTATGTCTATAGAATGTTTGGAGGCCAATACTCGATAGCAGACATCGAGAGCGGGTTCGCTGAACTTCGGAAACAAGGATTCAGGGGACTAAAGGAATAGAATACTATTAAGAAAGAAACATAAGAATAATAATATTTTAGTATATGAAAACAGCACTTATTACTGGTATTACTGGCCAAGACGGAAGCTATCTGGCCGAGTTTTTGTTAGAGAAAGGTTATGATGTACATGGAACGATTCGTCGTTCGTCAGTGGACTTCCGTGAAAGAATTGCACACCTGGAAGGCACACCACACTTTCACCTGCACTACGCAGATCTTGGCGACTCGATGAGTGTGCTGGGGGTGATTGGAAAGGTTCGCCCCGATGAGATATATAATCTGGCTGCACAGAGCCATGTGCAGGTGAGCTTTGATAGCCCGGAGTTTACGGCTGACGTGGATGCTGTTGGTGTATTGCGTATCCTAGAGGCTGTGCGACAGTTGGGTATGACGGAGACTTGCCGTATCTATCAGGCTTCAACATCGGAGCTGTATGGTAAGGTGGAGGAGGTTCCTCAGAATGAGAATACACCCTTCCATCCTTATTCTCCATACGCAGTAGCTAAACAGTATGGCTTCTGGATTGTGAAGGAGTATCGTGAGGCATACAATATGTTCTGCTGTTCAGGTATTCTGTTCAACCATGAGTCAGAGCGTCGTGGTGAGACCTTCGTAACGCGTAAGATTACGTTGGCAGCAGCACGCATCAGCCAGGGTGTGCAGGATTGCCTGTACTTGGGTAACATGGATTCTTTGCGTGACTGGGGTTATGCCAAGGACTACGTGGAATGTATGTGGCTCATCCTGCAGCAGGAGAAGCCTGAGGACTTCGTGATTGCTACAGGTGTGCAGCACTCAGTACGTGAATTCACAGAACTGGCTTTCAAACACGCAGGTATAGAACTGAAGTTTGAAGGCGAGGGTATCAATGAAAAAGGTATCGTAGTGAAAGGTCCAGAGGCTTTGATTGGTAAAACCGTTGTTGCCGTTTCTGAGGATTTCTATCGTCCTACTGATGTGGTCAACCTATGGGGTGATCCAACAAAGGCAAAGGCCAAGTTGAAGTGGAATCCGAACAAGACCAGTTTCGAAGAACTGGTTAAGATAATGGTTGAGAGCGATATCGCCAAGGTTGCAGCCGAAGGTGCTGCCGCTAAGGTAAGAACTAACCTTGCAGAGTACCTTGAAAAAGGCATCGTGAAGTAATATAACATCTAAAGACACGAAAGAAACGAATAAACATGTCGTTGTTATACCCTGAAGAGTCTTACAAGATTACAGGTGCCATTTACGAGGTTCACAAAGAATTAGGCCCTGGGCTCTTGGAAAAGGTTTACCAAGAAGCCCTCGAAAAGGAACTAAAACTTCAGGGTATTCCTTTTGAGCGTGAAAAGAGCTTCACCATTATGTATAAGGGTGAGGAGCTCGAACAGAAGTACATTGCTGACTTTGTATGTTACGACAAAATAGTCGTAGAACTAAAAGCCGTTGATGAACTTCTTCCAGTTCACGAAGCACAAGTCATTAATTATTTAGCCATAACCGGCTATAAGTTAGGACTGCTCGTGAACTTCAACGCTCAAAAGGTAAAACCCGAACGCATAGTTCGGTATTAGTGCTTTTAGAGCTTTTAGATGTTAAAACAAAGAAGATAAGATGTTAAGTAAAGAAAGTAAGATATATGTTGCAGGCCACAACGGATTGGTGGGCTCTGCTATATGGAATAATCTAAAGAGTAGAGGTTATAATAACCTTATAGGACGTTCTCATAAAGAACTGGACTTGACAGACCAGAATGCTGTCAAGGCTTTCTTCGATGAAGAACAGCCTGATGCAGTAGTTTTGGCTGCTGCCTTTGTGGGCGGTATTATGGCGAACATGCTCTATCGTGCTGACTTCATCATGATGAACATGAAGATTCAGTGCAACGTGATTTCCGAGGCCTACGCACATGGCGTCAAGAAACTGCTCTTCCTGGGCAGCACCTGTATCTACCCGAAGAACGCGCCACAACCTATGAAAGAAGATTGCCTTCTGACATCACCTTTGGAGTATACCAATGAGGAATACGCCATCGCGAAGATAGCAGGCTTGAAGATGTGCGAAAGCTACAACCTGCAATATGGTACTAACTATATCGCTGTGATGCCCACCAATCTCTATGGCCCAAATGACAATTTCCACTTGGAGAACAGCCATGTGATGCCAGCCATGATGCGTAAGGTTTATCTGGCAAAATTGATTCACGACGGAGCCTGGGATAAGATTCGTCGCGACTTGGCCATACGACCAGTTGGTGCAAATATCAAGGAGAATGGTGAGCAAGTACGCTATGTGATAGACGGCAATAGCGATGAAGCACTCATCCGCAAGATTCTTGCTTGGTATGGAATTGAAGACAATAAGGTTACTCTTTGGGGTACAGGCAAGCCATTGAGAGAATTCTTATGGTCTGAGGATATGGCTGATGCTAGTGTTCATGTGCTTTTGAACGTCGATTTCAAAGACATCATAGGCATTGAGAAATATTCAAGTGTTCACTATGGCGTAGCAGCTGACGGAGTGGTTGATCGCAACCACAGTACAGGTCGAGGTGGATATATCCCTTCATTGGGTGAAATCCGCAACTGCCATATCAACGTAGGTACAGGTAAGGAACTCACCATCCGTGAACTGTCTGAACTGGTTGTTAAGGCTGTCGGCTTTGAGGGCACCGTAGAGTTTGATGCTAGCAAGCCTGATGGCACCATGCGTAAACTCATTGATGTAAGCAAATTGCATAGCCTAGGCTGGACGCATAAGGTCGAGATTGAGGATGGAGTAGCCAAACTCTTTGAGTGGTATCGTCAGTCTTTAGTCTAAAAAAAGAAATGAAATACAGATATCAATATGAACATGAAATTAAGAAACATTCCTTTCTCTCCGCCTGATATGACGGAGGCAGAGATTGAGCAAGTGGCTGAGGCGCTTCGCTCTGGTTGGATTACGACAGGTCCGAAAACAAAAGAGTTTGAACACCTGATATCAATGTGTTGTGGTACGAATAAGGCTGTATGCCTCAATTCGGCAACAGCAGCAATGGAGATGGCGCTACGCCTGATAGGTGTAGGACCTGAAGACGAGGTAATCGTACCGGCTTATACTTATACGGCTACAGCATCAGTGACCCAGCATGTGGGGTGCAAGGTGGTGATGGTTGATAGTCAGAAGGACAACATTGAGATGGACTATGATAAGTTGGCTGATGCTATCACGGAACATACCAAGGTTATTTGCCCTGTGGACTTGGGCGGCGTGGTGTGCGACTTTGACAAAGTGTTTGCTGTTATAGAATCGAAGAAGCACTTGTTCCGTCCTTCTAACGAGATTCAGAAGCGGATTGGCCGTATCGTAGTGGCTGCTGATGATGCCCACGCCTTTGGTGCTAAGTGGCACGGGAAAATGGCTGGCGAGATAGCTGACTTTAGTTCTTACAGCTTCCATGCAGTAAAGAACCTGACAACTGCTGAAGGTGGTGCGCTGGTATGGCATCTTCCCTTTGGTGGAGAACCTGTTGCTTATGATGCTTGGTCGACAGTACCTCATATTGATGGTGAAACTTGGGATGAATATCTGTACCGACTCTCTCAACTGTATTCCCTGCATGGTCAGAACAAGGATGCGCTAGCAAAGACGAAGCTGGGTGCCTGGGAATATGATATCATCGGCCCTTGGTATAAGTGTAACATGACAGACGTAGTGGCTGGAATTGGCTTGGCACAGTTGAAGCGCTATCCCGAGATGCTCTATCGTAGGCGTCAGATTGTCGGTAAATATGATGAGGCTCTGAAGGGGCTACCTGTAGCTGTGCTGAATCATTATGGGGAGGATCATTCGTCAAGTGGACATTTGTATATCACCCGACTGATTGGCAGAACGGATCAGGAACGTAGAGACGTAATTGTAAAAATGGCTGAACGGGGGATTGCCTGTAATGTGCACTACAAACCATTGCCGATGATGACTGCGTATAAGGCGCTTGGTTTCGACATTAAGGACTATCCCAATGCTTATCATCTGTTTGAGAATGAGGTGACGTTGCCCCTTCACACTTGTCTGAGTGACGAGGACGTCGAATACGTTATCTCTAACTATGTTGACATCATAAAGAGCCTTTAATGAAAAGACTGTTTGATATCGTAGCGAGCGGACTTGGACTCATCGTCCTAAGTCCACTTTTTTTTATACTTGCTATTTGGATTAAGTTGGATAGCAAGGGGCCTGTGTTTTACCGTCAGGTGAGAGTAGGTTACAAGAACAAGGACTTCCGCATCTTTAAGTTCCGCTCGATGAGGGTGGGGGCTGACAAAGGTAGTCTTGTGACCATCGGTGGTCACGATCCTCGCGTGACGCGCTCAGGGTACTTTATCCGTAAGTTCAAGTTCGATGAACTGCCACAGTTGATTAATGTGTTCCTTGGTGATATGTCGCTCGTTGGCCCTCGCCCCGAGGTGCGTCATTATGTGGACTATTGGACGCCCGAGCAGATGCATGTGCTGGATGTACGTCCAGGAATCACTGACCCTGCGAGTATCAAGTTCCGCAATGAGAATGAACTGATGGAGAAAGCGGAGAATCCAGAGAAATATTATATCGAGGTGATTATGCAGGAAAAAATCAAGTTGTACTTGGAGTACGTGGAGAAGCATAGTTTCCTGTATGATATTGGCCTAATCTTTAAGACCTTCTTCGTGATAGTTCATGAAAGATGAAGTATCTGAAAGCGATTTGGCAATTTTGCAGTTTCCTGTTCTGGCCACAGAGAAGACCAAAATAAGGGTTTATTTTAACTTTCGGTTAATGATTCATGGTTAATTCTGAATGGTGAGATAGACAAACAGTTTTTGTTATGAACCGAAATTTAAAATATGATTATTGGTTTCGTTTTATGCTAAACAGAACGGTATGACAGACTACGAATTCTTACATGATTGGAAAGACCATCACAGCAAGTTGCTGGATGTATCTGCAGAGGTGTCGTTTTATTATGGTGTCTTCCGACAGTTACGTTTAGTTCTTGACGGCGAGAATATTGCTGATAAGAAAGCGGATCGTATGGCATTCATCCTGACCTTGCATGTGGAGGATTTGGCGGGGCCAAAGCTATACCCTGTTATCTGTAAACATATACCCGAATGTAGTGATATCGTGGCATGGCTGGCGGGAACTGTGCGGCCTGTACTCATGTTGTCTGATGATTGCAAGAGGAAACTGCATGAGAAGATAGCGGAATTGGTGCCGACGGTCAGTACGCATATTCACGGGGAATGGTTCCGAAAATGTGTTTTGTCGCATGATTTTCTGGAGTTCAAAGGGCTTCTTATATGGCTTTGCCTAGATCATTACATCATCCTGCAATATGGCCTAAATCCGTTGTTCATGCTGCTTGATCTCTTCCAACCTATTTATATGGGGGCGAGGGTGGAGGCTCAACAAGCTGCACAGTCGTATTTGGCATTCAACTGGACATTTCCTTGGGGACAGACACTGCCGGAGCTTGTTGATGATTGGGCAAAGGAGAATTGTAATCATCTCTATGAGTTCCTGACGTTCAGGAAAATGAAATCGGTGAAGCCTACTCTTTATCGGGTGGTGACTCGCATTGATGAAGATAACATCTTGCTGAAGGATCAAGATGGGAAACTTTGGAGTACTTGTTTTGACGAATGCTCTCGCACAACACATCCAGATAGGGTCATCCTGACTATGATGTGCGACTATGACGTCTCGAGCCATTTCAACGGTCCTGGAGTTTGGTTTAACAAGGAAAGATGGGGTAAGTGGGATAACGTCAAAATGTGGCGTACATTCACTGGCCTTGAAACGGAACCGGGGATTTATCCAAGACTAATTCAACATAAAGAATTATGGCAGGTTGACTATCATTTCGTACCAGAGGATCCTAGCATGTATTATCAAAAGGTCATAAGTGATGCGCTTGCGTATTATGATGACACGACTGCCCAGGATTTGGATGATGCACTGAAAGTGATGGAGGGTTTAGCCCTGCGGGCTGAGGAATTGTCAAAAAACAGTAGCATGCATTTCCATGTGTTCTGCATCTGCTATTGGATGATTCTTCTTTTTTCAAGGTATTATTCCATGGGGGATCTCCAGCAGTTTAGTAGCTATAACGGGAGAATCAGACGACTGTTCCAGTCGATAGAAAAGTCATTTCTTGATTCGTATATAACAGGACAGGGGCATGACCTGAGAGGTATGGCTTCAGACGTGATAGCTGCAGAATTACTAAAGCTTAACAAAGAGCCTTTCTTCAAGCGAGATAAGATTTATAGTCTGAATCACCTGATTAAGGAATTGAAGAAGAGGAGATGAAAAACGAAATGACCTCAATGGGGAAGACATCCATAGGATGTTGGAACTGCGGAAACAAGGAATGTTGCCATGATGTGAATCATAATTAAGTAAGAAGATATGTCAATCATAAGACGTGAGAAATCGAAGATAGGGATGTACCATGAGGACAGGAGGGACTGGTTCGCGGCATAAAGGAATAATAACTCAACATATCAAGGGGTATGAACTATATAGCAATGGTGTGTTCTGATGTTTTGCGGAGAAACAATCACTTTCCCAAATACGTAAAAAACTATTAGGAAACCTAATGAGAATGAAAAAAAATAATGTGAAGGATAAAAAAAAGGTGTTTTTGCATATATGATATCAGAAATTGTTGTACCTTTGCACAAAATTGAAAGTTGTTTATTAAATTAAGGGTGGTTTTCTCATGTTTGGCGAAGAGTGCAGGATAAAGTCTGTATCATTCAAAATAAAGCGGTTGGGGGCAATAACGGATTCAGAGTTGACTCTCAACCAGTTCATGATTCTATCTGGTGAATCGGGCCTCGGAAAAAGCTATGTTGCAATGATGTGCAACTATATTTTTTTCCTCCTTTGGTCAAGAAAAAGACTCAATAATTTTATTAATGAGCAGGGCATCTCTTTTAATGAAAGTCGTTTAAGCTGGAAGAATAAAGGGGAGGCTTTTGTTATTAAAAGGGAGGTATTTCTTGCATGGGTTAATAAAGATCTTGATACATTCTTGTCATATATGATTGGATCTGATGCCCATGCCGATATTGAAATTGACTTACCAATACCTGACGAGCTTCATTTCGGTTTCTCTGAGGAGATTGAGGGCTTGGTTGATGCGGAGGAATCATATTTGCGTCTAAATATTAATAATGATTTGTTCTTCAGGACAAAAAATGAAGACGAAAGCATTGGTAGTGAAAGCCCATTAGCATTCATGCTGAGATATTATCTCATAGACAGAATATTTGGAAATCATAAAGGGTTTAAATATAACTATATTTTACCTCCATCTCGTGGCGCTGTAATGACTGAGGATGTTGATCCTGTAACGGGATTGTTCAAGGAATTTACAGATATGCTGAGAGTGATAAATTCCTCAGCAGAGAAGCCAAATGAGGCAGATCCGCATTTATTGGAAGAGTTTCGGAAAATTCTGGATGGTAGAGTGTATAAGGAGAAAAACTCTGGAAAATACTTCTACGAAACCGATAATGCTAACCTTCCCATATCGGCAGCAGCTTCTTCTATCAAGGAGATTGCACCTTTGTCATTGTTCATTAACCGTTTTGATGTTTCTGTTTCGAGTATTCTTATAGAAGAACCTGAGGCCCATCTTCATCCCCTGAAGCAGAGGATGATGGCTGACGTATTATCAATGCTCGTAAATAATAATGCATGTATTCAGATAACGACCCATAGTGATTATTTGTTAAGAAGAATCAATGAATTGGTTGTCCTAAATCAAATATCAGAAATATACAAGGACCAACCTGAAGAATTCGAAAGAATATGCAATGAGGTGAAGATACCTTCATATTTAAAACTTAATCATGAGTGTCTTTGTGCATATTTGCTTCAAAGAAGAGACGACGGTTCTGTTGAAATCGTTTGTCAAAATGCTCAGGATGGTGTTAAGTTTGATTCTTTCTATACAGCACTTCGACAGAATATCGACACAAGAGCTTCATTGATGAGTTACCTTGTTGAAGGTGATTCTAATGGTATTGTAGAGGAGAATGGCTCAGATGGAAGAGATTGAAAATTTTAAACAGATATTCAGTTATATTCCAAATGAGAGTACTGTTGCGATTAACTTAGTGGAAAATGGTGCTAATGCAAAGATACGCCATCTAAATATTATAGCTGGTGGCGTTAATTTAGTCTCATTTTCTGAGGATTATTCAGACCGGGTCGGACAGTTATTTAAGAAATCCTCTCATTGCACAAGGAATGCTGACGGCATCATCGCTTTTGAGAACTTTAATGGGAAAAACTTGTTGCTTTGTGAGATGAAATCCTCTGGTGGAGGTGTTTTCAACTCTGCATTTCAGCAGGTATTGTCTTCGTATCTGAAAATGTGCATGTTATTCTCGATGTGTGATGAATTCCAGATTTCCAATTTTCGTGTATTCTTTATCTTTACTTCTCAAGATGGGGTGGAGCTTGCACAAAGATTAAATGAACTTGAGCAGATTGATGTATCGCAGCGCACTTTTATCGATAATATTAGGTTGGAGTTGTTGAAAGGGAAAAGGGTAAGGTTTAAACTGAGTAGCGTTCCTCACAACCTGTCATTTTTACATAAAGACTTTATAGAGCAGGAAGTGGAATGCCAATTGTTAAAGTCAGAAACAGATGTGATAGATTTTGATGTAAACACTCTCTAAAAAAAACGGAACCTCATCTGTTGATGAAGCTCCGTTAAGGCGATCTTGAAGTTCTCATAACTGTTCAGGGTAAGTTGCTTAATTCTCTTCTGAGCAGGTTCATGGTATCACTGGCAATGATGTTTTTGGCACAAAGCTCCTTGCCATCGAGTTCTGAAACACCAAGGATTTTGGCATCGGGGAAGTGCTTGCGCAATTTAACGAGGAGCTGAAGCAAGGCAGCGCGTTGGAGAGCGACTTTTGTTGCGTTGACCTTGTCATCGATAAGCCAGGCATGAGGTAGGAGGGAACCGCAGAAGCGGATGCTAATCGAGCATTTGTTGTACTTATCGCGGTCGTAGGTGGGACCTTGAATAAGGTTGACCGTAGAACAGATGTCGATGGGGTTAAGGACAAGTCCCTCTTCGTTAATGGTGAAGTGGTATCTGAAGAGAGACACAGCACGGCTACTAGACTTATTGTTGTCATTCGGACAATCAGAGTCAATGAAGATATATTCGATTTTACGCATTGCATGATAATTTTAAATTAAAATTAGTTTCAAGTGTCACGTTTCATGTTTCAGGTAGGTTCCTGGCCCCAAGTTCAGGCTCAGGTATTACACCAGAAACCTGAAACTTGGAACCTGAAACCAGAGAGATTAGAAGAGGTGGCTGGTGCAGCTGGAAGTAACAAAACCGAGGATGAGGGTAATGATATAAGACAGAATCTTAAGAATAATAACCCACATGGGATCCTTAGGTTTGACACTAATGTCGGGCTCCTTGTCAGGGGCTGACTCCTGTTCCGATGAAGGAATAAGGATTTCGGGGTTCTCGACTGCGGCATCAACCGACTTTTTTACGGCCTTCTTCAGAAGCTTAGAAACGATTTTCTGAAATATTTTTTTCATTTTTACATTGGTTTTAATTGTTAATAAAAGGTTACACAGTTACTATGTGACAATAAGATAAAGAACTCAGTGAGAGGTTAGAGGAGGGCTGAGAGATGCGCAAGCTGCGTACATTCCAATTGATAATTGATAATTGAGAATTGAAAATTATTTCAGTGTTCTCACTAGGTATGGAATCGCTTTGCCCTGGACACATCTTACATCATCCCTCTTCCATCAGACATCTCCTAGTCCATGTTACCGCCTCCTTCAGAGGATGTGCCACCTGAGTTGATGGCGAGTGTGGCGTTGGCGTTAGGCATCTGGAAGGTGCCAGAGTAAACACCATCGGACTCAGTCAGGGTGATAGAAGAGCCGTTCAAGGTAGCGGTAGGCGTTTCGCCCTCAGCAGGAGTTACGCTGATGCTGACCTCGGTGTTGGCTGCAATCTCTGCACCGCTGTTCACGGCATTGCCGTTTACGGTGACAGAAGAAGTACCGTTACCGCTGCGGCTGATAGTCAAGTGAGGAATGCTCGGACTGGTATTCGTGTTATTCGTGCCATTCGTGTTCGAGTCTCCACTATTGGAACCAGAACCCTGATTACCTGAAACAGACACCGTTCCATCTGCGTTGATGGTGGTCTGCTCGCCATGCTCATTCACGATGATGATGACGGTGCTGTCGCCAGCATTAGCGTTGAGGGTGATGGTATCAGGCCAGGGGCCAGTGAGGTACACCTCCTGATAGCCGCTCTTGGCGGCAATCTTGATAGAGGTGGGGTGCTCAGCAGCGTAGGCGCTGATAGCGGCCTCGACATCGGTGATGGTTACATCTGCACCGTCAACATACTGTTCAGCCAAAGTCTGAAGAGCCAAGGAAAGAGCCTTGCTGTTGAGGCTGTAGTAGCGGTTGCTGGGAGAACCGTTCTTGGCAGTGACGGTCTGACGGATGGTGCGGAGGTGGTGCTTTAAGTGCATCTGGATGAACTTAAAGATAGCCTGACGGATGCGAGCCTCGGTCGTGTTGAAGACGCTGGCGGGCATGGTTGGAGTACTACGGGCATAGGTTTTGCCGTTAAGAGTGTAATACGTGATACCATCAATGGTACCGGTTGATTTGCGGCCAATGCCGACTTGTTTGATCTGTGCCATAATTCGAAACAGTTTAATTGTTTAATTGATAAAGAAATTCTCAAATTCGCTAATTCTTGATAGTCTTAGTGTCTTTCGAGTTTTTCGATGTTAGAGAAGCGCGAGTGCTTGAGCGCGAGTGAGGTTACAGTAGTGACCGTGGCCGTTGGCCTTGGTGATACAGTGGCGGTTCTTGTCACGGCTTACGTAACTCACATGGATGAACGTGGGATAGAGAATGACCTGGTCGAAGTCAATCTTATCGCTCGTAATGATAAGGCGGAAAGCCTTGATGAGACGTTCGCGGCGACTCAAACCGCAAGGAGAGGCGGGATTGTCACCGATATAGAAATCGGCTGCGCGACCTGATATGTGCTGGGAGGCCGCAGAGTGGTGCGTGATGCGCTCGTTGACGGCTTTGCAGCGAAAGCCACTGGTGATACACACAGGCAGGTCGATTTCCTCACGAAGAGGTTCGAGAGCATTTACACAGAGGCTGCGGAGATTGTCCTTGTCCTCGGGTGTGGGGATGTTTGCGATAGCGTACTTGCGTGCGGTGGCACTCTTGGTGAACTCATCCAGGCAGAAGTGCGGAGATAAAACTTGTTTTTGAATCATAACTTTTTTAATTTTAATTGTTCAACTATTTTTGATTTTTACGAGCTCGTTGGAACTGTCTCAAACCCTCCCGGGATGTGGTTCTCGACCGTTTCCGAGTGCAAATATATAGCGGCAAGGACGCCTTAAAAATTCTATTGAAAGGCGTTGAATAGCAGTTGAATGACCATTGAAGAATGGTTGAAGATTAGCAGAAAAACAGTATGGCAGAAGAGAAAAATAACATCATTTTCAACATCTCTGGAGGCAACAACCAGATACTGCCCAACGCCACCAAGGCGGAACAGCATTTTTATGGTGATCAGTTTGCCAAAGAGGCCCAAAGAAAAGGCTCTCCAGAAGTACCGCCGCTCACCGATGAGGAGCGTCGGTTAGCTATGTATGTTGTGAATGAAGATTCGGTGCGCAGCTATGTGGCCTGCCTCAAGGCCTGCCAGACGGCAGCTGAGGTTGGGCAGGTGGTTGCCACAATGTGTGAGAATGAGCCTCGAATAGATGAGACGCGTATAGTTACCAAGGCTTTCATTGAGATTCTGGTTCCCTTTATGACGGGAGTAGAGACTGGTAAAGGCATCGATAACATTCGCAATGCAATCAATAATGCTTGGGCAGAGCGTAAACGTGCTCTAAGGAATAGATAATAACAAAAGTCGTAGAGAAATGGCAGACAATTCGTTTGATATTAGCGGTGGTAGCAATCAGATACTGCCTAATGCTCAAGAGGGTAAGCAGTATTTTATTGGGGACTCAGCCATCAAGCAGGCTATGCAGCAAGCAAAAGGTGAGGTCCTGCAAGCTGAAATACTCGATATGACCTCTTATAGTGGCACGTTCCCAGAGAAGGTCGAACACGAGTTGTTGCGCGAGGTCCATCTATCGCTTTGCGAGGAAAAGCTTAAGGAAAATACTGTCGTATGTGTGACCGGCGAGGAAGGAGTAGGTATCACAACATTCCTTTCGCAGTTTGCACGCAAACATCACGATAACTGTGTTAGCTATTTCTATAACGGATTTGACCGCATTCAACTCGACTCAGAGGTAATGGAGGGTGATATTACAGAACAGCTCTATTGGTATGTCAACAAATGCAGTTGCCCGTTTGAAGTAAAGCATGTCAACGAAGTCTATACTAGGGTGTTAAGACAATTGAGGCAGTCCAAGGATGGTGTGATGTATTTTGTCTTCGATGGATTCAGTAAAATACCCTCAGAATATAGGGAGAACATCTGTAAACTGATTGAACTGTTGCAATGGGAGAAGGCTCATTTCCTCTTATCTGGTGATAAAAAACAAATAGAAGACCTGTTCAAGCAGACAAAGAAATGGTCTATTTCAGAAGTAACTTTGCTACGTTTTAGCGAGGCTGACTCCAACGACTACTTTACCCGTTCTAAAGCAGGTCTCGGGAAAGATCAACTGTTTGAACTATACAAGATATCGCGGGGTAATGCCCGCCGTATGAACGATCTTCGCACAAAATACCTGTGTAACGACCGTATAGAAGAGTTGATGAGTGCGGACATCGATGCCAATAGTGATCTGAATCAAGAAGACTATGAGCGGATATGTAGCGATAGCGATCCTGCGGTGATTCCTTTGTTTGCTCTGTTGGCTTATACTGAGTTTGAGTTTACCTGTGATTTTTATGCAAAGGTACTAGAGGTTTCTACTGACTTGGTGAAAGCCATCGCTGAGCGCTACTCTGACTATATTCTTACCAAGGAAAATGGTGCTATCTGTTTGCGTTCTGAGGGATTCCGCAAATATTTATGTGGGCGACTGCAGAGTCATAAGCGCGATGTGGAGTTGCATCAGATACGTGTTTTGGAGGGGATGAAGTTGGGTGAAGCTTATGCTATGGCACTTCCTTCTCTTTACAAATCAGTAGGTTTGAACGAGGACCTTATTAAATACCTTAATGCAGATAATGTTCAGAGAATACTTGCAGAAGGTCATTCACAGGCCGTTTTCAATGTGCAGTGCCGCTTTGGCTATGAGGCATGTGAGGCAGTCCCTACAAAACACCTAACCAGCCGTTTCCGTTACTCTCTCAATAAGGCGGCTTCGCGCGAGATAGAACGAAACGAACTTTGGGATAATGAAATATCTGCACTCATCGCCATCGGACAGCAAGCCAAGGCACTAGCTCTGGCGCATACAGTATACCTCTCCGAGGAACGATTAAAATGTTATTTGCTAATTGCTCGTAAATCTAGTGGACTGTCTTTTGACGACCAAGCTGCGTTAAAGGATAATATCCATCAGTTAGTAGAAGAGATAGATTTCGAGGATATCCCTGAAAAGTCAATGGAGCTGGCAAAATTGTTGCTGCCTATTGACTATAAGGCCGCCATTGGCATTGTTGACCGTATCAACAAGGCTCACCAGGAAGATATCAACACCGACAAGATATTCTCGCAGTTCTCCCTCTTTGAGCCTGTTGACCCCGAAGAGGATGATGCCCGTCGCGATTTGGCCCGCTCCAAAATTCAAGATACTGGTCTCCGTGAGTTTATCGATGCTACAGAAAACCTTTTTAAAAAGGATGATGTAGATACTTTCCTCGAAGAACTCAAACGCCTTCCTAATTATGCACAGCAGCTGCGTCTGCTGCGATATTGGCTCCCCGCCCACAAAGACAAGAAGGATATAGGTAAGGCAGTTCTTGAAGCATTACACCTCATAGTGGCTGACTCTGATACAGATATGCCCAAAGCGCGTGAGCTGAACGATATTGTCAGGCTAATGGGTACTATGAACAGAGAGCAGATGGAGGAGGGACTACGCTACATCAACTCTTTGGGTGATACTATTATGCGGCCTACGTCCGACTATGTCGATGCCATGATTACCGTCATAGAGGGTAGCCGTGATGTATTGCCAGAGAAGAGTCAGGAGCTACTTGAAACACTCTTCATTTTTGTTGATGACCTGAAGGACGAGGGAATGTGGCTTACCTGTACCGCTAAACTGTTGGGCCATTTTGATAGTCTTGGTGAGCCAGGAAAGGTGGGTGTTACAATTGGTACAAAAGACCAATTGCGAAGCGAACTTGAGGAAAAAGCACGCAAGCTGTTTCTTGCCACAGCATATCACATAAAGATTGTAGAGGGGCCCATTGCTGCACTTGTCTGCACCGAGCCAGATTTGATTGAGAAATTTATTGCACAGGTTAATACTGCAGAGCGTCGCAGCCGTGCCTATTCATTTGCGGCAGAACAGTATTTGGTCCATGTGGAGCCGGAAAAGCTAGATCTCGATTATTTCTTCCATCTGCTTTCCAAGGCAGAGATTAAACGAGGTGACTGCGGTAAACCGCTCTCAATGCTCACAAACAGGCTGCTTACCAGTGAAAAATATAATCATGAAGCTCTTCTGCCTTTTGTCAAGAAGTATATCAAGTTTGTTGGTATATTGGATGATGTTTGGCTTCAGAGTTCTATCTGTATGCGTCTTTACAGATGGGCAGATAGGCATTTCCCGGATGATTCGTTTGTTGGCGACATCAAGAAACGTATGCTGTCTTTTTGGGGGTCTATCAATCAACGTCAGGAAAAAATCGAAAGGGGCTTCTATATTGCAAAGCTATTAGCAAAACGTTCCAAGGAAGAGGCAGAAAAAATGATTTCTCGCTGTTCTGAGCTTCGTCATCAAGGTCCACTTACATCTTCATCATGTATAGATGCTTTCTACGAAAGTCATGGGCTCTATGTCGATTCGTTGGTTACGCTCATCATTCGTGGTCTGTGTGATGAGAGTACGCTGCAAGCATTCAAAGACGATGAGGATAATCTTGTCTGCGAGAGTGAACAGTCTAGCATGTGGGGACGAATCGCTTTAGCATATCATTTGGCTGGCGATGAAGATATGTTCCGTTCGGTTGGAGACCAGTACCTGCCAACGGACTATAGTAATTTCACGCCCGAAGAGCAGAAATGGCTCATTTATAATATTTCTCCAACTCTCTATCTTCGTGGTCAGCAGAAGTTCTTTACGCTCTTAGACGACTACGACGATGTTTTTCGTGATGCCTGCCTCAAGCGTGTATGTGTATTCGTCATAACTAAAAAACTCGATTATATTGAGTTGGACATTAAGGGTACATACGAATTATCCTACAGCGATTACATTGACCTTAACACGCTCATTGATCACATGACAGATGAAAATGAGCTTTTCCAGATTGTAGAGGTAATCTCACGTAGTATTCGTTCCTCAAATAGGTCCATTTCACCCTTGAGTACACAACAGAAGAAGGCAATTCTTGGTACCACTACCGCCATAGTAGAAAAGAAATTCCCTGCTCCTGGAGGTATTAGTCACGATGGCTACAAAATAGCCAGTAAGGCTGTTCTCAAATATGCCTCCGGCAGTTTCCTGACTCCGGATAAGGCCGGTTGGAGGGAAAGGATAGAGACTGTTGACAACAAAGCTGATCGTGCGTTCCTTTATTTCTATATCGCACCGTTTTTTGGTAAGCACACTGATAAAGAAGATTTCCTTCATAGAGGCATTGAGGTGACGCGTGACGTTCATTTTGCTTTCGATCGTTTGACCCGTTTTGACATGGCTATTACTGAGTGTGCCATCAATAACCTCGGAGCACTTCTGCCTAAAGTGGCAGAGGAAGCATTACTTTGTCTCAAGACAGATGGTACTGAAGAACAGTATGAAGGATTATTAGACACTATTCATCAGTATAAGCCTGAATTAGCTGAGAGTATCATGGTAAAGCTCGACCAAGATCCGGCTCGTGTCTATAACAAACGGAAGTTGCTGAATCATCTTGAATCAGTAAAACGTTTAGAAAAGGCGGGGAGGGAAATGAACTCCATCAACGACCTTAGCAGAGAAGAACAGCGTAAATTCTTCGAGGAGAGGCTTAAGAACCTCCGTAATGGCAAGGGACAGGTACAGTCTGTAGAAGATGTTTTTTCTCTTACAATGGGCCATCTTTACGATAATATTCTCACGGATGCAATTCCTGCTGTCCAATACCTGATGGAGACAATCAGTCAGCGTCAGAAGATGAATAAGAACTGTAAGGACCTTCTCATGGCCATGCATCAGGTAATCCGTCATAATCTCCGAGTTGTTTTGTCGTTGGCTTCCGATACAAAAGAGCGTTTGGAGCAGGTGAACGCCATGTTTGACAACTGTCCTCCCGCTCCTGACGGGTATATAGGCATAGGCGAATACCAAAAGGCTGTTGATTACCTTCTTGGCTGGTATAGGGAGTGTGGCTATAATGAACTGACTATCATAGATCCTCACTTTTATCCCCAAGACCTGAATATCATCAAACAATTGGCTGACGAGAATAACGATCTGTCTATTCGCATTCTTACTCACAAATACAAGTACACTATCGATGACTTCGCATCTGAGTGGCATAAGGTTTCTGCAGGTGTGAAGACCCCGGTTCAAGTTATGCTTATCGGAGTTGTCGACAAACCGTCAACTGGCCCTCTCCATGACCGCTATTGGATTTGCTTCGATGAGGAAAACGACAAGCGGCTTGGCATATCGCTTAATTCCCTCAACGGACTAGGGAAGAAAGAAAGCTCCATCCAACCTATTGAGGATACAACTGCTCTCTATGCACTCCATTCATATTCCCGTTACGCAAAGAAGATAGTTAAACGGATTGATGATATGGAACTTGAGTATGTGGAATTTACATTAGAATAAATGCTTGTTGAAGCCTTTAGCCATACTATAGGCTCGCTCTAAGCTGCTTCTAGGCATACTCTAGGCTTACTCTAGGCTTACTCTAAGCTCGCTCATGAGTATGGCTAGAGCGAGAAAAGAGTATGAGTGATGGGAGAGTGTGGTGTGGCTAATTTGATGCAAATACGACTTATGATTAATGATATAGTTCTCAGACTGAAAGAGTTTATGGAAAACGAGGCCCGCTCGTGCTCCATGGACTTCGGGTGTGTAACGCCGGAGTATGTATATAGGATGTGGGGAGGCTGCGTCGCAATCGAGGAGATTGCTAATGGGATGGCTGAGGTAAGAAGGATGACCATTTAGGTTAAAGGTGAAGGATCTGGAATCATTATAATGTGCGATATTAGTAAATATATTGAGAACATTGAAAAGTTTTGGAATAAGGCCAAAGAATTAGGTATACCAAAGCATTTGATTCGTATCCCAGACTTGTTTTTGAAACCTAGGCAATTCTGGAAAGAGTACGAATTAATGTCTCTAAAGGATAAAGTTACTCAGTTTGTCGTATATAGCGCTTTGTTGGCAGTTGCCTTATGGATAGGTTCTTATTCCAAATTATCATCAGGTGATTTCGTTAAGATTATCTCATTGGAATTGGCGGCTGTGTTTGTATATGTTGCAATCCTTTATATCGCAAATTCAATTGTAAATAAAAGCTGGAGAGGTGGGTGGTTCTTTGTGGTTTTCTGTTGCTACATGAAACTGTTTTGTATCATTCCTCAAATTATTGTTTTAAGAGCTTATTATGATACAGAAACACCTTTGTTAATGGCTATATTTTCATTATTGCCCTTAATAGCGGAATTACTATTATTGTTCTATCCTGCATACGTTTGTCAAACATGTAAAAGGAATGTGGTAATGGCCATATTATTATCCGTAGTATTCCTAAATCTATACGATTGTATTTTTATTGCTACAGGATGGCCTATGCCAAGTAACAGCAACTATGATAACATGATTGCCAAAGAGAGGTATGAACTGGGTAAGTCCATCCATAATACATATGATATTCCGTATTGTGTGGCAATGAAGAGTGACGGAAATGTCGTTTGGTATTTATATAGCAATCCAACAGATTCTATTGCGAGCGTAAAATTTGATGATCCTAACAAGTATATAGAAATTGTTAAAGAAGATTTGGACTCATTAAAAGCTATAGCGACTAGATGTCACTTCAAAACGAATAAGGATTTTTTTAATGAATTCTATAACGTGAAAAGAGACGTAGTGTATATTCACGACACAAAGATGTATAAGAGTTCGCCAATATTAAAAGAGACGGATATTATGTTTGATTCAGTCATTGTAGACAAGCTTATATATCGTGAATTTAATCGTGATTTGCAAGAAAGGAATACAAGGCTACTTGAAGAAGACATCAAACAGGCAGAACAGTTTATTAATGCACGTTCAGTAAATTACGTTGGCGCTTTGTGGCATCCATGTTTATATATTTACTCTCTATATTCGAATAATAAGGAGGAAAGCTAATTGTTCATTGTAAATGACTCAGGATGAGAAGTGGATGGCTAAATACAATGAAGTAAAGACCTTCATTGAAGCCAACAAACGCAATCCCTCTAAGTACGATGATACAGAAAGAGGTCTTTACTGTAATTGGATAAGGCACAACCGTAAGTTACTAAAAACAGGACAACTGAAAGAAGATAGAGTTGAGAAGTTCAATGAGCTTCTTTCCATGATGGAAGAGTATAAGAGAGTGAATCAATGGGTGTAATTATGCCTAATAAAGATATTCTTGATGATATTAAACGCTAAGGAACGGGGACGGGTACCTGTTTCACAGAAAAACTAAGTCAGTAATAATCAATAGTTGAGCAATGCCAAGGCAGGCGAGACAAGCATCAGGCACTGGTATATATCATGTGATGATGCGTGGTATAAATCACCAGAACCGACGCACGAGCGAGCGGAGAGCCAAGCTCGCTTGAGCTATCCCGAGCGAGAAGGAGGAAGACGAAGTCAATATTTTTGAGGAGCAGGAGGACTATTACCAGTTTCTCAATACATTAGATTTGATGGCTCAGTCGTACGAATCTGATGGTACACCTGCAGGAAGGAACTATATTCTGTATGCTTATTGTCTGATGTCTAATCATATTCATCTTCTCATTCGTGAACGCGAGGACACAATTGAAATGGCTATAAAAAGGATTGCTTCCTCTCATAGAAGATGCTTCTAAAGGACGACCTTCAGATGATCAGGTTATGATGCTGATCAAAGAAAAGACAGGCGTAACGAATAGTAGCGCTTTTCAACAATTGCCTGCAGATATAAAGAAGTCTCTGTTAATAGAATTGAAGGGTAAAAGAGCATCATTGCGTCAATTGGAGAGATTGACAGGAATCAGTAAAAGCATGATTTATCGCATGTGATGAAACAGGAGCCCGTCCCGGTGTTCCTCGTCCTGGTGTTCCTGCGGTGTTCCTGTAAAGACTGTTTGTATTACTATAAATAATAAATTGGGTGAAGTATGAGTAAACCTAAGACATACGTTAATAATACTGATTATCCTCCAAAGAATGATTGGGTGAGAAATTTTTCTTTGGGTATTATCGCAATATGTATTATTTTGCTGTTAGCTCTGATGGGGCTGATGGTATGGAGATATACGAATAATAATCTGGAGGTGTATCGTGTTATAGTTACATCGGATATAACCCCGGATTCGTTGAAAACCTACAACTATATGAATTATGAACAGGCTGATTCGTTAATCAATGCTGTAAAAGACTATGATGCTCAGCTTATCCAAAAATATCAATACCTTGTCGAGCAAAAAGAGCAAGACAGCCAGATTTTTTACTGGGGCTCTCTGATAGTGGGTATAGTAATAGCGGTATTTGGATGGTTTGGATTCCAATCTTTTACGACTATAGAGGATAAAGCAAAGAAGAAGGCTGAAAATGTTGCTAAAAACGTAGCTCAAAGGACAGCATGGAGGGAGACGAAAAACTATTTGACGGAAGAAGGAAAGAAGTTGATAGAGAAGACAGCTACAGAAAATCGGCAAGAAGCGGAGGTTAATAATATAAAGGAACAAGTGAAAGATGAACTCAATACGATAATTGAAAATAGGCTTAAGCAATACATGCCGTCGAATAAATATGATGAGTTAGATAAGCGTATTGAATCACTAGAGAAGTCTGTCATAGCAGATATTGACAAGTCTGTTAGAGAAGCAGTGAAGGAGGTACTTGGGAAATACATGAAACCGAAGAAAACTTCAAAAGATACGGAGGAAGGCAAATGAAGACGAGAGGATACATATTAAATAGAAAAGAGAACAGTACGCAGATTGTTCTTCAGGCATGTGTTTCTTTTATCTCTTTGAAGGATAGTGCCCAGTTTGGATATCGTGTTAACCCTATGGAGGATCCTTATTCTTCATCCTTCTTTGGTGATGCAAATAATCAATATCAGCGAAGGGTAGATGGTAAAAGGGTAAATGAGATTAAAAACTTTATCAAGAACTCTATACTTAAAGAGAAAGGCAGTGATATTGTAAGTGTGCTGTTTCCAACGGCGATGTTGCTTGCTTTTGATTATGATGACGAGATTCAAGTTGATGAGGTAACTCAAACATTTGAATTTGAATTACCAGAGGTTGTTTATATAGTTGATGGTCAGCATCGCTTATGGAGCATGATACAACTATATCATGATGTGGTAAACCGAAGTGATGAGGATTCTTTGTTTGTTAAACAGTACCTTGAGAAGTTTAAGTTTAACTGTACGTTACTTATGAACTTTGATATGTGGGAGCAGGCGCAGGTGTTTGCGAGCGTAAACTTCAAGCAGAAGGCCGTTAACAAATCGCTCTATTACGACATATATGGTATGGAATATCACGAAGAGGAGAAAGACCGTGAGAAGAGTGCCATGTATGTGGCTCACCAAATCATTAAGGAACTGAATAATAATAGAAAGTCGGCATTACATGGTTTTATAAAGATGCTTGGTACCGGAAGGGGGTATGTGTCGCAATCATGCCTGGCTGACGCCATGATACCCAGTATCTTGTCAGACCAAGGTATTTGGTACATAGATTTTGAATCTAATATCGAGGGCGAACCAGCATATAACTACATGATAGTGGAAGCTATGTCTTTCTTTAATGCTGTAGCAGAGATATTTCCTAAGATGTGGCCACAAAGGGGAGAAAAATCGCCAAGTATATTGTGTAAGACAACAGGTATTCAGGTACTTGTCAAGCTTATGGGCTACTTGCATAAGATAAACAGGCGGAGTGTCAATAAGATGATTGACAGAAAGTCTGCCGATATCTATATTAATGAAGAGTATCAGACATTGGTGAAGGAGTACCTAAATCTTTTTGTTCCCAATCAGATAGAGCTGTTTGGACTAGCTGATAATGGGGGTAAGTATAGCGGAACTGGTGGCAAAGGTCTGGTGAAACGCCTTTACGGAAAGCTAGTTGAGATGGTGGATGCTTATGAATTCGGGAAATTCTCTGACTGGTTGGATGGTAATCTGCAGGAGGATGATTACGAAGATGTGTATTGCCTTTATCAAGCAGTATATAATATCGATACATACGGATTGTATTCTGCAAAACAGGATGGCGATAATATTATCGTTAAAGCTGATATGGGTGAAGGACATCTCATACTACGAGGTTCTGCAGAACGACAGAAATTCCTAGATTATCTTGATGATACCTATGGTGAAGATATAGGTGTAGAGGCATTATATAGCTTTAATAGGGCTATGGAGAAGGATGATTAAGTTTTTAATTGCCAGATTTGAAGATGATACATAAACCATTAACAGGTAGGCATCCGAATGGCTTAACTGCTTACAGAATGTTAAGTAGTAAAGATGCACGTGTGCCTATCTCCCATCTAGGTCCTAAGGATTATAAAATAGAAGGCGATTGGTTTGTGCCTCAAAAATTGCGGTTGGGTGGGTATGTACTTAGCCCCAACATATCCAACCAGGCTTTTTTGTACAGAGGTGAAGCTGTCGATTTGGATGAATACGGGAATGTGCCACTGAAGGAATCTGCTTATCAGAAAGACAAATATGATGTAGTAGATATGTACTATCATAGGATGAGATGGTATGATCTGAGAAGGCTCTTGTCAACAAATCCATTATATAGATTGCTTAGTGGTAGTATTCGACTTTGGGAAAAAGAAAGGTTAAGGTTTAGTATATCTTCGTCCATGCTCCTTCATTCTTATGGTGTTCCTTCATCATTTGTAAGTTTGACTTCAAGTCTTAAAATATCATTATTCTATGCTGTAACTGATTATGATGAAGAAAAAAGAAGGTTTGTTCCTACTTCTAAGAAATATGGTATATTGTCGCATTATAGATTAAATACACCATTGGCCTTGTCATCAAGGGTTACACCTGTTGGGTTGCAAGTTTTCGAAAGGCCTGGACGCAATAAAGAGTTTGTTTGTAGGTTGAAAGGCGAAGAAACGTTTTATACACTTCCACACGTTGATGGATTTCTCTTTGAACAAAATGCTGAGCTATCGAAGAGAGTGCTTGCAGATTTCGCATTTGGCACAGACCTATGTCCTCATAATGATATACTTGCTAATAGAATTGCAATGAGTGAAGGGGTTTTCTCATTGAGTGCTTATAAGTTTATTGATAAGTTTTATTCAAGATATAAGATAGATCTTAATACTTTGGAGAAAAAGTATCGATTAACGGATGAACCAAGCAAGTATTTTAAGTTTAGCCGAGAAGAGTTAGGAAAGTATTATGAGAATATTGACTATTGGTGGTACGAATTCTGTAAGAAAATAAATTTTGCAGTTGCTCCTGAAATAGACGAGCAGTTTATTTATAATCTACCATACGAAAGGGAGTATGCAAGGTTTTTTGATCAGTGTCGGATATGAAAGGTAAGCATTATCATTATATAGCAATTCTGGTATTCTCCCTCATTGCCCTGTTCTTCGTATTTGGCATAAAACATATTGGTTGGCTATTGTATCAGGTTCATGATAATCCAAGCCCAGATTTCATGAATAAGATAGGTACATTTGGCGATAGTGCAGGTTTGCTAAATGCATTATTCTCGTCACTGGCTTTTGGAGGTGTTTTGCTTACTATCTTTTGGCAGATTACAGAGAATCGAAAACAAAGAGCAGATGAGCACCGTATTCAATTTGAAAATGTTTTCTTTAATATGACGAATACTCTGGAAAAGATAGTAGCAGAGTTGAAAGTTAAAAGAGAAGAAGATAATGTCGGATTTGGTGGTACTGATTCCAACTGGGATGAAGATAAGGCTTGGGATGAAGAGGAAAGTGGTAAAGATAGAGAGCTATATGTGGAAGGACGTGAAGTTTTCAAATATTTATACGAAGAAAAACGGCCATCAATAGCGGAAGTGGTAAAAAATGAGGGGATATATGGTTTTGAATTTAGAATGACAGGTGTCTTTGACAGTTATTTCCGTTATTTGTATCGTATCCTAAAATATATTGATAGCAGTAAGCTGATAAGTGATGATGTGAAATATCAATATGCGGGTATACTGAGAGCACATTTGTCATATATGGAATTACCAATGATATATTATAATGGGCTATCTTCATTTGGACGAAAAAACATGAAGCCTCTCATAGAGCGTTATCATCTTTTGAAAAATATTAGAAAGGAGAAATTGCACGATCAGCAGCTGAATGCACCAATTGAAGGGTTGACAGTTGATGATATGTATGATGGAAGTGCATGGAATAAAGAGATTAAGAAAGAATTAAAAATAAACAGTATGAAAGATTTCTGCTGGAAGATAATTTTTGCTGTCTTGATTGCTTTGATATTCAATACACTAGTGGCTGATTGGTGGTATGAGCATGTGGTCAGCTTATGGGAAGGAATGAAGGAAATAGTTGTGAGAGGCATAGCTCTGATAGCTTTTACACTCAGTTTGCTATTCTACCGCTATCGAAGAGGGAAATATCGCGAGTTGTTTATTGGTATTAAAACCGATAAGAAGGTTGCATGGCTTTCTATGAATATTTTGAAAGGAAACTATACTGTGCCGATTTTCTTATTTCTGCTGACAACTTCACTCTATATTAATCTCTCGAATCATTTGGTATGGTTCCATTCGCATACTATATATTTAGATTTGGCATTCTTTTATTGTCCATTGATGGCAGACGTGATAGCTATGATAAGGAGTTTGGTGGAGATGAATGATAATATTGAGAATCCTCAAAGGTAGAGGGGTGATTGTGGAATGGCGAAGAAGAATTATTCTACTAGTAGTGAACTGATGGAAGTTGTCTGCAAGTTGGACAACAAACAGCAGTACAAGGTGTGTTATGCTTTCTATGATGAGATTATCAAGTATCCACAATTCGATGAGAATAAGCATTGCCTGAGGTTTGATGAGATATACGAGAGCATTAACTCAGATTGGGTTGAGGAAGAGAAGGGCAAGATACAACAGTGCGTGGTGGTGATGCTTGGGGCGCTGAGAGATATAGAGCAATATGAACCTGCGACATTCCAGAAGATTGTCGCCCAAATAATACAGATGTAAATAAGAGATTATGATGACATATATTATTATAGCAGTGCTGCTGGTGGCAGCGGAGTTGATTTACTTCCGTATAGCGGATAAGTGTAACATCATCGATAAGCCGAACGAGAGAAGTTCGCATAGCACAATAGTGCTTCGAGGTGGCGGAATCATATTTGCCATAGCGATGTTGGTGTGGTTTGTATGGCAAATGTTTCAGGATTCAGGTTTCATGTTTCAGGAATACCTGCCGTTCCTTGTCGGGCTGTTGATGGTTGCTGGCATCAGTTTTTGGGATGATGTGCAATCGTTGCCAGACAGTGTGAGATTGGTAGCGCAATTTGTGGCTATGGCGCTGATGTTCTGGAGTATGGGCATCATGAACTGGTCAATGTGGTGGGTTGTTCCTATCGCACTTATCGTATGCGTAGGAGCAACAAATATCATCAACTTCATGGATGGCATCAATGGAATCACGGCTGGCTATGCACTTGCAGTGCTCATTCCTCTCGCATTGCTAGATACAAGTTCCATGTTTCAGGTTTCAGGTTTTATAGAGCAGTCGTACCTCATCGTGGCTATCATCGGTGTGCTGGTATTTTGCATCTTTAACTTCCGTCCGAAGGGTAAGGCTAAGTGCTTTGCAGGGGATGTTGGTTCAATCGGTATTGCGTTTATTATGCTGTTTGCCATCGGCAAGCTGATAGTGCAGACAGCAGATGTCACCTATCTGATTCTTTTGCTGGTGTATGGTGTGGATGGCTGTCTGACGATTATTCATCGTATCATGCTGCATGAGAACCTGGGTGAGGCGCACCGCAAACATGCCTTCCAGCTGATGGCGAATGAGCTGAAGATAGGACATGTGAAAGTGACTCTGTTGTATATGGCTATGCAGTTGGCTGTGAGTCTGGGCTTCATTTATCTCTGTCCAAATAGCATCGCTGCCCACTGGGGATACTTTATCGGTGCTATCCTTGTTCTAAGCCTGGCGTATGTCCTGTTTAAAAAGAAGTACTACCATTTGCACGAGGAATACCTTCGTGGGTTAAAGGTTAATGGTTAACGGTGAAAGATTATGAAGATTACACAAGCAATATTGGATGACCTGACGGCGAAGGCGAAAGCTTCGCCAAGGTTCAGGATGAATTTAGATCTGCGCAATGGTGCGGAAGACCAGTCACAGCGCATGCTTAATGCAATAGAGCCGGAATCTGTGGTGCCCATACACCGCCACCAGAAGAGTTCTGAAACAGTGGTGTGTCTGAGAGGGCGCGTGGTGGAAGAATATTATGATGAACTGGAGCGGATATGTACTGAGGCGATTGAACTGTCACCAAATGGTCCTGTAGTCGCACTGAATATTCCTGCGGGGCAGTGGCATACTGCTCGTGCGTTGGAGAGTGGTACCGTGATCCTGGAGATGAAGGATGGTAAGTTTGAACCAACTCAGGACTGCGACATACTGAAGATGTAAGATGTAGGAGGTATGATGGAAGATGTAGTAACCCGTTTGCGGGAATTTATTGAGACCGAAGCGCGCTCTGGCTCCATGGACTTCGGGTGTATCACACCTCTGTATGTCTATCGGATGTGGGGAGGCACCGTTTCGATTGAGGAGATCGAAGCGGGACTCCAGGAACTACGGAAACAAGGACTGTTGCCGTGATGAAGACAAGAACAACATCTCTTATTTCATGTTCTGCGCATGACAGGCATCGACAATGGTAATGGTTTCACCATCAATCTTATAAGCATAGTACCATTTTTCGGTGTTTGCCATGTGATAACCTGCCCAACGTTCTATCGTAGGCTTACGTCTTAAGAGAGTGTGTTCAATTTCATACATGGAATCGAAAGCTTCGTCAGAATTCTTATGCATTAATTCCTCGGAATATGTATGTTTATACTTTTTGGAGACGTTACGATAGAATGTATTAATATTTTTTACGCAGCGCTTCTTGATAATATATTTGAACTTAGGTTGGTTCATGGCAAAGCGTATTCCTTTTTAATAGTTTCGTGAACCATTGCACGGGCTTCTTCAATATCCATCGTTTCTTCATCTTCATTGATCAATTCTTGAATACGAAGATTGATCAATTCTTGAGCCCAAAGACGAATCGCTGCTGTACTGTCCAATTCGGGCTTTACGTCGCGAAGTAACGCCTCATCAACTTGTATGTTTACTGTACACATAATCAATTCTGTTTTATTTGGGGACAAAGATACGAAATGTTTTTGAAAAATGCAAGTGTAATTCGCTTTTTAAATATGTAATTCAACTTTCGGAAGTTGATATAATGAAGACAAAAACATTAAAAACAAACTTTTTCAAGGTTAACCTAAACGATAACCATAACTGTTTCCCGTTGTTGGTTTCAGGGTATATGAAATTCTGTTTTTTCCTGTTTTTTTCATTTTTCAATCAGCAAGTAAAAAGACAGGTTTTTGTTTAGAACTGAAACTTAATTAAATAGAGAATATATGTCAATCATAAGACGTGAGAAATCGAAGATAGGAATGTACCATGTGCTGGTGCAGGGTGCAGGGAATAATGAGTTGTTCCACGATGATGAGGATTATCAGGTGTTCGTAGAGTACCTGGCAAAACTGATGAAAGAGGCATGGGCGGAGGATGACGAGCCGGACAGGCCGTATTTCCATACGTATGCCTACTGTCTGACTCCGAAGCAGTTCCGACTCATCGTGAAGGAGGAGAAATACCAGGTGAGTGCCATCATGCAGAGCATCTCACAGTTGTACTCAAGGTATTACTCAGGGAAATACAACAGCTATGGGCCGCTGTACCGCAGACGCTACTATAGTGAGCCGATCAACGATGAGGAGCGGCTGGAGGTGGTGATGCGGTATGTGCATCAGGAACCAATGAGACTGGGGGGCACACAGATAGAAGATGTCACACAGAAAGCACTGAAATCACAGCAATTTAACGCTGGAGCGTTAGATGAGTGGGTATGGAGTAGCTGGCATGAGTATGTGGGGCAGGAGAGTGATCTGCCTATGGTCTGCGAGAAGCCTGACGCTTGCCAGGATTTAACAGCGGAACAGTGGAGAGAGCTGTTGAGTAAGCCATTGCCAGAGGGTACGAAGTGCTTGGAACCGAAGGAGTACCGTGCACCGAAGCCTACGGAGACGCAGGTGTTGAGCATGGTGCGGCTGATGACAACGGCCACGAACTGGGCGGAGTTTAATGCGATTCCAAAGGATGAGAAACTGAAAACGATTAAACGACTGTTACAGAACGGTGCCTCAATCCGTCAGATGGAGAAACTAACGGGAATAGGGCGAGGAACGATACAGAACCTGTAAGTTTTACGAACACAGATTTTACGAATTACACGGATTAGTAGAGTATACAGTAAATTTTACGAATAAGGAGAGCCGAGGATGCACATTCGCATCCTCGGCTCTCTGCGTATAGCCACACGGATAGCACAAAATAAGAAAATCTGCAAAAATGGCTAAAAAATGGAATGACAATTGTAATGAATTGAAAAAAAGTTCTTATCTTTGTACCCGAAAACAAGTATCAAAAAAAAACGAAGGAACTATGGCATATTATATCAAACCCATCCCGACGCTTACTGGCGATGTGGCACAGCGATTCAACGAGAGAGCTGCAGAGGCTGAGGCTAACCGTGGTTCTATTGACTTCACTGAGCAGGTGGAGATAGCTCGTAGTATACTTGCTGAAGCACATCTCTAATAATGATAAATTCTTTTTTGGCTTCAGAATGTGAGTTCTGGAGGATGACAGAGGAGCTTGCAGCTCAATGCCAGCCTTATGGTTGCGCAAAAGATAAACATATAGACAAGTTTTTCCGTGAGGAGTATTCGGATTATGAATACCAGATGCTCGGAAAAACTTATTGTTTCGTGACTCGTGACAGGCAGAAGATGGTGGCAGCTTTTTCGCTGGCAAATTCATCGGTGAGGGTTGACAATATGCCCAAGTCGAAACGAAACAAACTGAATAGGAAGATACCTTTCTCTAAACAGCGTTCACAGTATCCTGCCGTTTTGGTTGCTCAGTTGGCTGTCTTTGACGGTTTCGGTGGTAAGAATATTGGTAAGGAGGTGCTGGACTTTATCAAATCGTGGTTTATTGACCCTCTGAACAAAACGGGTTGCAGGTATGTGATTGTGGATGCAGTGAACACGCCAAAGGTTCTGCAGTTCTATATTGACAATGGTTTTGACTTCATCTTTGCTTCTGACGAGGAAGAGATGCAGTATATGTCGAAAGCAGAACAGGTGGAAGATGGAGAGGTTTTTCGTGAGACACGACTGATGGTATGCGACCTAATGACCATCAAGTCGGAAAGATAGTAATTAGTTGATATGTAGTACAACACTTTAACTAAAAATTACAGCAAAAGCAGCTATAACTTCGGTATTGAAGTTGTAGCTGCTTTTTTGTTATAATCTCAAAATTAACCAATAGCATTTTGATTAATTTTGGGTTCCATTTTGAATAATTTGACTTTCCCCTTCGGGCCGTCGAGCTACGCTCGGCCTTTGGACGCTTGCTACCACAGGGACGCAAGAACCTTCCCTGCGCAGCAGGCTTAATAAATACACTCTTCGAGTGGAAATTGAACAAAATTGGTCTCAAAATTATCCAAATGTGCAGATTTTGGCATAAAGATTGCAAGAAATTCAGAAAATAGTTGTAATTTTGCGGCGTGATATCAAATATTTAGTGATTATGAATACTAATGCAAACAAACAGAGTAATGCTGCCATGGCTTTGGAAAAGGCTATGGAGGTAAGGCGTGTATGGATGCAGGCCTTGTCTGGAAAGATCAGCAAGAAGGAGTTGGATGCTAAGGGTATTCGTTTTATGGCTGTAGCAGAATGACGGAACTGTCGCTATCCAGGGCTAGGCTATTCTTGCGCTGGTTCAGAGATTATGCTGATGACAGGAAGTATAGACTTTTGACTACATCATTGAAGGTTGGTGACGTGACAAACTATCTAGGTGCTTTCTTGCGTCGTGACAATGACTTGTATGATGCGTTCTGTATGGCTTTTGATAAGTTTGACAAGGATATCCACAAGGACGAGCCTTGGGACATTCATATTTCAGAATGAACTTTTCCAGAGTTCCAAAACGTGATGGAGTTCCTCGTCACCAGTAATATAAACACTCTTCGAGTGGAAATTATACAGAATTTGATTCAAAATTAAACAGTATTTTGATGAATTTTGGGATCCATTTTGAAGAATTTCCCTGCGTAGCAGGCTTAATCTAAAAACACTCTTCGAGTGGAAATTATACAAAATTTGATTCAAAATTTTACAGGAACTTTGGTGGTTCCTGATAAAACCAGCACCAAGATCTTTTTGACTCATACTTGTAAGAAGTTAAAGACGTTATGTTATACTGATCCGGATAGTCTTAACGGGTTGTCGAGATAATCTTAACGAGGTGTTCGGATAATCTCTATACCCCCAAAGGGATTATCTCGATGAGTCGTTTAGATAGTCTGAACACTTCATTCGAATAGTCTGAATGGACCAAAGGTCCCAGGGGAATGTTTGATAATGATGTTTTTTAGATAATTCTCAAATATAATATATTATATTTGTGTAGTGAGTGTAATGAGAATACGAAACTTTCGGTATAGAAATACATTTGGTTCGAGGTGAATATATTTGTTATATGGAAACTTTGAAAAACTCGTTACACTCGTTACACTGTCAGGCTGATAAGTCCCATAGCGCTCGAGCTCTGCTCGCTTACTACCCGCTCGCGCTCGGCTTTCTTGCCTTGCAAGCGACCAAAGGTCGAGCGGCCGCTTGGCTTGTCCAAGAACTTGTTCGCTTGCAGAACAAGAAGGTTTAGCTCGACAGTCCGTAGGGGAAATTCAACGGGGCGCAAGAATTGCACGAATCGAACGAATTTTCCGACGGGGCTACTGGAGCCCCTATATATATACATAGCCCTTTTTATTTTTATAAATAAAAAGGGCGATATAAATTTAACCTCACACAGAAGAAATCACAGAAAGTGTTGGTCATCACAGATGACTTTTAAAGAGTCCCCAAAAATAAAAGAAATATATGACAACGTATTTGATAATTGCGGTGCTGCTATTGGCAGCAGAGTTGATTTACTTCCGCATTGCGGACAAGTGTAACATTATCGATAAACCGAACGAGAGAAGTTCGCATAGTACGATAGTGCTGCGAGGTGGCGGAATCATATTTGCCATATCCATGTTGGTGTGGTTTGTATGGCAAATGTTTCAGGATTCAGGTTTCATGTTTCAGGATTCAGGTTTCATGTTTCAAGAATTATCGAATTAGAGAATTATGAAGATTACACAAGCAATATTGGATGACCTGACGGCGAAGGCGAAAGCTTCGCCAAGGTTCAGGATGAATCTGGATCTTCGCAATGGCGCTGAAGACCAGTCACAGCGCATGCTTAATGCCATAGAGCCGGAATCGGTGGTGCCCATACACCGCCACCAAAAGAGTTCGGAGACAGTGGTGTGTCTGAGAGGGCGCGTGGTGGAAGAATATTATGATGAACTGGAACGGATATGTACTGAGGCGATTGAACTGTCACCAAATGGTCATGTAGTCGCACTGAATATTCCTGCGGGGCAGTGGCATACTGCTCGTGCGTTGGAGAGTGGTACCGTGATCCTGGAGATGAAGGATGGTAAGTTTGAACCAACTCAGGACTGCGACATACTGAAGATG